>Ga0181520_10004695_pt1 | contig 22607 bp, 11 predicted proteins | sample PEATcosm2014_Bin_29_FD_132451 | JGI IMG/M metagenome (GOLD analysis project Ga0181520, IMG submission 132451) | Peatland microbial communities from MTU Mesocosm Facility, Houghton, MI, USA - PEATcosm2014_Bin02_30_metaG | ecosystem: Environmental > Terrestrial > Soil > Wetlands > Peat | place...
TGGCAGCACCGGCTCTACGGCAGCCAAGGATGGCCGCCGCCACGGTGCGGGTGCCGGGCTGCGCCCCGCGGTTCCCCTGGCAGACCGGGTTGCGCTGCGACTCGGCCTGCCCGCGCAGCGGGTACCTGGCGCATGAGGAAATTTATTTACTGTCCCATCAGGGGCTGGTTAAACGGAAGAATTGATTTTGCGAACTGATGGGCAAAGTCACGTTAAAGACGCTATTGCTGACACCGGTCAGATTGGTTACCGGCGTCCAAACTACCGGCGGCGTCAGGTTGGAGGCGCAATAGAGCGTCCAATCATTCGCCCATGCGGGCCAATTGATCACCAGTGCATTTGCGCTCACGCTCATTTCCACGGACGGCAAGGGCAGGAAGACGGCCACCGCCGCCGAACTGACGCTGGCTCCGCAGTCATCCGTGGCGGCGATCTGGTAGAGATTCGTCTGCCCATTCACGGCGCTGGTATCCACGTAGCTGCTGTTGGTCAGCCCGCCCGCGATGAGCTGGTAATTGGCGCCGTTGTTCGTGGAACGCCAGAGGTTGTAGCCCGACGCGCCGGTGGCCAGCAACCAGTTTAATGAAATCTGCCGGTTGCCAGCCACGCCGGACAATTGCGACGGTATTGAGGGGACAGTCCCCCCGCTCAAACCATATTTGCACTTTAGCGCCCGCTCCTGCGCCAGCCGGTCGCTCGACGACAATACTGTGTTGTAGATTTGCACTTCCGCAATGTCGCCAGTCAGGTAGCCGGTATCATCCGCCCCGACTTCACCCAGGACCAAGGTTGCTGGGGCCGTCAATGAACTGGTGCCGCCGGTGCCGGTGGCGGTCAAATTGCCATCCACATACAAAACCAAAGCTCCCGTGCTCTCCGTTCGCGTGAAAGTCACCACCTGCGGTTTACCGTTGTTGAACCCGCTGCCGGAAACAATGGAAGTATCCGGGTTGCCGGTTCCCGCAATGACCTGGCCGTTGGCGTTCAGGGCGGTTCCAAAGTCATTCTGTGTGCCCGACTGATCGCCATTGAGCAGTCCTGCCCCGTCATAGAACGCCGTGCCGGTGCCCTGATTGTTCTGGCTGCTCTGATATACGATGATCATCGTGAAGTTGTCCTGCACCGGCCGATACAGCCAGAGACAGGTGTGGTTGGCCGCGTTGAAGCGCACCACCGGCAGACCATTCATGGCGCCCGTCACATACGCTGGCTGATTGGCATTCACCGGCTGAATGGCGTTCCAGCCGTTGCCGCTCACGTCGTTCCAGGTGGATACCGCGGCTCCGCTGGCCAGTCCCGTGATCGCATCCGCCCGGAACCAGGCTGCCAGCGCCATGGGGCTGGCGCTGGCTTCGGCGGAGTTGGCGCCTTCACCAGCCATGTTCACGGCTGAAACCACATAATAATATGTGCGGTGGTTGACAACATTGGTATCTGAATAGCTGGTCGCGGTGACGTTGGTGATGGTGACATAAGGTCCGCCACTGACGAGCGAACGTTTGAGATTGTAGCTGCTGGCGGCCGGTCCCTTCCACCAGCTTAACTGCACCTGTGCGTTGCCGGCCGTGGCGGTCAAGCTGGCCGGCGCGGCGTTGGGAGCAGAAACGAGGTTGTCATAAAGTGCGGCCACCTCATTGCTGCCCAGCGTGCGGCTGAAAATCTTGATCTCATCCAGACTGCCGTTGAAATAGCCGCCGCCCGAAGCGATCGCACCAAACAGCAATTGCGCGGAGGCATTCTGCGTATTCCTGCCGGCGGCGCCCGTCGCCTGCAAATTGCCATCAACATACACCCTCATGATGCCGGTGGCCTGCTGCCGGGTGGCCACGCAGAGATGCCAGGCGCCGTCATTAATCGAGGTGGTGGAAAGAATGGTCGTATCCGGATTCCCCACGCCAAAGGCGAACTTCCCGCCGCACAGAGCGGTTCCAAAATCGTTGGCGACGCCGGGGTAATCGCCGTCCACGAGACCCGCGCCCTTGTACCATTCGCCAGTGCCGGCGCTTTCCGTGGTTTTGACCCAGAAGGCGATGCTGAAGTCATTGCAGACCGGGTTGGTGATTTGAACGTAGTTGTTGACGCCGTTGAAACTGAGACAACCGTTGATGTGGCCATTGACATTCCAAGTGGCCCCATTCACCACCCCGTTGTTGCCGTTCCCCGAAGCATCAACGGCGACGCTTCCGCTCGTCGCATCCAGCGGCCAATCGCCGATGTAATCTGTGGGAACGGTCAGCGACGGGTCAATTTGGGTGGGACTCGCCGCTTGCAGGGCTTCAAAGGAGGAAATGCAATCCCAGGCATAGAAGTTGGTGCCGGCCGGACTGGGCTGAAGCCATTGACACCAGGATAAATTGTCCGTCCGCCGCATGTTCCAGGCGGCGGCGGCATTGGTCTGCAACCAAGTCTCGTAGGTGCCTTGCAAATTACGGCTCCGTATGAAGCTCATCATCCAGCGAAGGAAAATAGCATCAAACCCGGAATTGTTGTTGGCAATGCCATACTCAGGGAGGATTTCAGCGCTGGTCATATCCATCATGGTGAAGGTTGCCGCCAGGGTCGCGTCGTTGGTCTGCCCGAGGAAATTGGCAGCACCGATAAAGGTGCCTTGATTATAGGTGCTGGACCAGGTGCTCACCACGCCGTTGGTGCCGATGTTGTCGTAGATGGCGCCGTTGGCCGCGTTGAACAAAACCGAGCGCTCCCAATAATAGAGGTTGGTGGCTTTGTTCCAGTAGTTGGTATCGCCATATATTTGATAGAGTAAATACGCGGCAATGGCGCCCGGCCCGTTGACGCAGGCATTTTTGCCGGCATTTTCGGGATATTGCCAATATAAGCCGCCGCCCAGATTGGTGCTCCAGGCCCGCGCATATACGGCGTCGAAATCGGCTTTGGCGAGGTTGCAATAGTTGGTCATGCCGGTGTCTCGTCCACCCCGGGCAAAAGCCAGGATCGCCCACATATTGTCGTCATTGTAGCCATTATTGGCATACCAGGTGGAACCATTATCTGACAGGAAACCGTTCAGCAGATTGGTGATCATGCCCTGATAGACCGAATTGGAAGTCCACTCGTAGGCGTCAATGACACATTCGATTTGTTCCGCCTGTCCCCAGAAATAAGTCACGCCTCCCGACTGGTTGTTCTTGAAATATCCGTTGGTGCCGTTTTGGACGTAAAAGGCTGAATTGTAGGCACTGAACATCGAATTGGCATCCGTGGCTGAAAAGGCAAAAGCCGAAATGCCCGCCTTCAACAGGAAGAACAAAACGAGCGGACCAACAAGGTGCCGGATTTGGCGCATGAAATATCTCTTAAATATAACGCAATAAGCATTCAGTCGCAAATATTTAGCATATCTGAAAGCAAAAGTCTTGTGACCTGAAATGGCCACAATCAATGGCAAAATGGACCAGGGGCGGAAGCGCGGAGTTTCCGCTTTCAATCCGGTTGTGGCTTCGGCGCAGCGGTGATCCCGGAAGACATTTGCTGTAAATATGCGCCGCAGGTCTCCCGCACTACGAGGCGGGGCGTCAGCATGAGTGAGCGCGGCGGGAGTGTGGGATTTTTAATGCGCTCACAAAGCGCGTTAAAAGCGGTAATGGCGACGTCACGACAGGGTTGCTCCATGGTGGTGAGGGGAATGGTGAGCAGACTGGCGAAGCGCACATCATCGAAGCCCACGAGCCGCAAATCCTGGGGCACGCGCACGCCGAGACGGGTCAGGCTTTGCAGCAGTTGAGCGGCGAGGTGGTCGCTGGTGCAAAGAACGGCATCCAACTGGTGGGATTGAGCAAAGGAGCGGACGAACTTCAAATCAGTCGGGTCGCCCGAGTAAACAAAAGGCTGCGGTGCATTCAATCCATAGGCCAGCATGGCGATCCGCGCGCCGGCGATGCGGGCATCCACGGTGGATGCAGTGAGCGGGCGCATGACATAGGCCAGCCGCCGCGCGCCCAGTTTGATGAGATGCTCGGCCAGGAGGTAGCCGCCGGCAAAATTATCAATGCCCACCAGGTCATAGGCGCTGCGATTGGGAAAGGGGCCGATGTCGCGATCCAGCAGCACGACGGGAATGCCAGTCTGGCGCAGGCGCTCGGTAATGCGCCGGTTGGCGGCTTCGCGGTCCGCCTGGTGTTCAAAGGGAACAAAAAAAACGCCCGTGACGCCGTGTTCGATAAACCGGGAACAAAGCGCCTCAGCCTCTTCAACCGTCATCTTGGCCTCGTTGAGGGGGGAGGGGCTGGCACCGCTCCAAATACCGTAATCGTTCACCCGGGCCAGGCTGGCCAGCTCTCCACAAATGGACTCAAAAATTTCGGTATGGCGGAGATTGGGCACGATCATGCCAAGCTGGGGAATGGCGGAATGCGCGTCATGCCCGCCGCGCGCTGTCTCCGGGCGAACATAGGTGCCGGAACCCTGGCGACGCTCAATGAGACCTTGATCCTGAAGATCCTTCAATGCCCGCCCAACCGTGGGGCGCGAAACACCAAAGCGTTTTACGAATTGCGCCTCGCTGGGCAGGCGACCGGTTTGGCGAAATTTCCCCGCAATGATTTCGGTGGCAAGCTGACGGGAGATGGCGCTGTGCTTGGAAGAACTTTTCATGGACAAGTTGTTAATTGCATGTCGCAACCTGATATGACATCTTTAATGCGAGATGTCAATTCTTAGATTGCGTTTGTCCCAGACTACATCACATTTGGCAGTAAATCATGAATTTAACCAGCACCCCCCCCCCTCCCCCCCCCTTCGAGACGGTTGGGACTCAAAATACCACTGATGCTGGCCGGGTGAAAATCAACCCGGCGTTGATTGGCGCCACGCTGGTGGGGGCGCTGGGGGGTCTGCTCTTCGGCTTCGATACGGCGGTTATTTCCGGTTGCCAGGCTGATCTGGTGAAATTGTTCTCACTTACCAGCAGTCAACAAGGTTTCATGACTGCTTCCGCCATGCTGGGCGCGACAGTGGGCTCGCTGGCCGCGGCGAAACCGGGCGACCTCTTTGGCCGCCGGGATTGTCTCAAGATTGTGGCCGCCTTCTATCTGCTTTGCGCCATCGGCTGCGCTTTTTCCACGTCCCTCGGGATGATTGTCGTGGCCCGCTTCTTAGGCGGACTTGCGGTGGGCGCCAGTTCGGTGCTCGGGCCGATGTATCTGGCGGAAATCGCGCCCGCCTCATGGCGTGGACGGCTGGTGGCGTGTTTCCAGGTTAACATCGTGCTCGGCGTGCTCATTGCGTATGGTTCAAATTATTTTCTGGGTTCGATGGAACTGGGGGCCATCGAGTGGCGCTCGAAGCTAGGGGTTCAGGCCGTGCCGGCTTTTGTTTTCCTGACCATGCTTTTCTTCATCCCGCGCAGTCCACGCTGGCTCATGATGGTGGGCAAGCGCGAGGAGGCAGCGGCTGTGTTGGGTAAAATTGGTGTGTCGGACGTGCCGGGCCAGATGCTCGCAATCCAGGAATCGTTGCGCGAAGAAATATCCGGCAAAGCGGCGCCGCTCTTCGTCAGGTCCTTGCGCAAGCCGGTCATGCTGGCGATCACGATTGCGATGTTTAACCAGCTCGGCGGCATCAATGCGCTCTGGTATTATGCTGACCAGATTTTCGCAATGGCTGGATTTGACAAGCATGCGAGCGCCATGCAATCCGTTATCCTTGGGGTCGTCAATTTGATCTCGACCCTGGTGGGCATGGCCATCATTGACAAGGTGGGCCGCAAGCCCCTGCTCATTTGCGGCAGCATTGGCGGCGCCGTCAGCCTGGCGTTGGTCGCGTGGATCTTTAACAGCAACGTCCACGCGGGCTGGCTGATCTGGCTGCTCGGCGGCATGGTGATTTGCCATGCGTTTGGTCAGGGCGCGGTGATCTGGGTGTTCATCAGCGAGATTTTCCCAACCATGGTCCGCAGCAAAGGCCAGACGCTGGGCAGCTTTACCCATTGGTTCATGGCGATGCTGATCTCGGGGATATTCCCGACCGTGGCCAGAAGTCTGGGACAGCCCAATGCCGGCCTGCCGTTTGCGTTCTTCTCTGTGATGATGGTCATTCAAATCGCTGTGGTGTGGAAATTTTTTCCTGAAACCAAGCGCGTGGCGCTGGAGGACATGGAGCAGCGTCTCAAGCACTGACAAGGAGCTTACCAACCATGAATACAGCACGTTGCAATACCATCATCGGCCGCCTCGTAGAAGGTCATCGGGTGGCTTCGGGTCTCAATGGCGACCCGCGCTTTCCGGGCGGCACCTTGCGGATGCAGGTGCCGCACTTTCTGGCTTTGGGCCTGGATCTCCGGTCTTTTCATCTGGGAACACTGAACGTCAGCATTGCCCCGCTGGGTTATCAGGTGGTGAAAGCGCCCCACACCTTTACCCAGGTAAAGTGGCATCCGACGGAGCCTGCCGAAGATTTTTCATTTTTTGATGTGCGGGTTATCCGTCCCGACGATTCGCCCGTGGCGGGTCTCATCTATTTTCCACACCCGGACACAAAACCGGAGCATTTCCAGCAGCCGGATGTGCTGGAACTGCTGCTGCCCTTTGTGAAAGGCCTGAGCTACGGCATGGCATTGAGTCTGGAGGTTCCAACCGCACAGATGATCTTTGTGCCATGCAACCCGAAAAACAACATCAACCACGTTTCGCCGCAACCTGGGATTCAGACATTTTCATGAGTGCTTTCAAGCAACGCATCATTACCGCCGCCATACCTTTTGTCCTGGTCCTGATGGTTGCGAACCTGGCCGCCTGGGTGCCAGGAAACGTCATCGCCCAAACGACGTCCGACCTATATCGCATTACTGACGGCGTCACCCGGAACCAGATGGATTTTCGTCAAGTGTCAGTGCCCCGTGGGGGAGAGCAGAATTTGGCTGACTTTACCGGTCCCGGCAAGGTGACCTATTTCTACATCACCGATGACACGGTGGGAAAATGGTATCCGGGGCTGATATTGAAAGTTTTTTGGGACGACGAAGAATTTCCCAGCCTGGAAGTGCCGCTGTCAGATTTTTTTGGAGCGACAGCGGGTTGGTCGGTTGATTACCAGTCCGCGCCGATGCAGATCAATCACGCCTGTTTTATGAGCTATTTGCCGATGCCTTTCTCGAAACGGGCACGGTTTGTTTTGGCGAACGACGGGGATCGGGACTACTCGCAGAAAGTGGCCTATGGTATTGACTACGAGGCCAGCGCGGCCTATGCCGGAGAGAAAAGCCGGCTGCATTGCGAGTGGCGCAGAAGCAATCCAGTCACCAACGGCCTCCACACGATTATGGAAACGCAGGGCCGCGGCCAATATGTGGGGTGTATTCTACAGGTGGTCTCCAAATCCCGCGCGGTCTGGTTTGGCGAGGGCGACACCATTTTTCATTTGGATGGTCAAACGTTCGGCCATACCCCTGGCACCGAAGATGAGTTCGGTTCCTGTTGGGAAGATCCCAGTTGGAAAACTTTTTCGTCGCCTTACTGCGGCCATATTCTAAACGAAGATGGCGTCAACCGGATGTACCGGTGGTATGTGGCGAATCCGGTGCGTTTTCAGCAGTCCTTGAAAGTGGAAATACAAAACCAGCACAGCAATGGCACTCCCACGACCAGTGACGCCGATGACTACATTACGGTGGCGTTTTGGTATCAAGAGAGGCCGCACAAGGTCAACGCGCTGCCGGCTTTCAAGGAGCGCACGGCGAACAGTTTTGCCAGTCAGAAATAGTATCAGGCCCCGGAATTTAATGAGCCGAAAAAAACCTTCTTCAGCAACGAACTGACATCATTATGAAAAACCACCTGAAATACCTGGGCTGCTTCAGCCTATTGGCGTTTGCCATCCCGTTGAATTTTCCCACCTGTTGCCACGCCGGGGAGCTGGCGATCGGCCATTTTGGCAGCGCCGACTACGGAGATTGGAAGGCCACCGGCGCGGCCTTTCTCTCCGGGCCGGCCACGAACGGGCTGTGGCCCAAGCTGGGGATAGAAAACGCCTGCGACAACCAAGTAGCCAGCAGTGAAATTGAAGGGGACGGGCCAACGGGCACGCTTACCTCGCCGGAGTTCAAAATCGCACGGGACTATATTTCATTCCGCATTGGCGGCGGCGACTACGAGCGTGACACCTGTTTGAACTTGCTCATCAACGGCAAAATTGTAAAAAGTGCGACCGGCTGGAGAAGCGATCATCTGACGCCAGCCAGTTGGGATGTGCGCCGTTTTCTTGGCCAAAAGGCGCAGTTGCAAATTGTGGACAGGGCGGGCGGCGAGTGGGGCCACATCAACGTGGATCACATGGTTCAGACCGACAAGCCCGAGCGGCTTCCGGCGGCAACGGAACCCCTTTACCGCGAGTCATTGCGGCCGCAATTTCACTTCACCGCCCGGCAATGGACCATGGACCGCCTGAATCCGCGGGAACGGCAAGAAGGGTGGGTGAACGACCTGAATGGCCTGATTTACTATGATGGTGAGTACCACCTGTTCGCGCAACGATGGGCCAAATGCTGGCTCCATGCGGTGAGTCGCGACCTGGTTCACTGGACGGAACTGGAGCCGGCCTTTTGGGAGGAGCAAGTGGACAGCGGCGTGCAGTCTGGAACTTGCGTTATTGATTACCACAACACTTCCGGCTTGTCTCCCGACCCGGCGAACCCGCCGATGATCGCGTTCTGGCCACGCTTTGATAATCGCAGCCAATGCCTTTCCTACAGTCTGGACCACGGACGCACCTGGCAGCCGTATGAGAAAAATCCCATCCTGGTTCACCCGGAACGCGATCCCAAAGTTTTCTGGTATGCGCCTGGTAATCACTGGGTCATGATGCTTTATGGGGACAGCCAATACCATATCCTCACGTCCACAAATTTGTTGAGCTGGAAAGACGAACACAATCCCATCCCGAACAGCTTTGAGTGTCCTGACTTTTTTGAACTGCCGGTGGATGGCCACCGCGACAACCTGAAATGGGTGCTGATCCAGGGCAGTGGAAAATACTCCATCGGCAGCTTTGATGGCACCAGGTTCAAGGAGGAAACTGCGCGCTTTGCCTGTGACATCGGCCCTAATTTTTACGCCACGCAAACCTGGGGCAATACTGACACTGGCGACGGGCGGAGAATTCAGGCAGCCTGGATGCGGGAGCCAGCCTTCCCGGAGATGCCGTTTAACCAGCAGGTGTCCTTTCCGTGCGAACTGACGCTGCGAAGCACGCCGAACGGCCTTCGCGTGTTTCGCCAGCCCATCAAGGAAATTGCCTTGCTGCACCATGGGCAGGATACTTGGACGAATCACCTGCTGCATGCCAATGAGGTGTTGCCACTGGAGGCAGCAGGACGATTGTTTCACATCCAGGCCGAGGTCAGTATTCCGGCAGGAACAAGGCTGATATTTAACATCCGAGGCGTCCCAGTCATTCTGACTTCCCAAACCGTCGAGTCCGGCACCAACCCGGCACGGGTCCAAGACCAGGTCAGAACGGTTGAACTTCTGGTGGATCGCGCTTCCATCGAGACCTTCGTGAATCAGGGCGAGATTTCCTCCACCCGGTTTGTGCTGCCCAACGAGAACGGTCTGTCACTGAAAGCCGAGGGCGGCGCTGTCACTGTTCGATCACTCTCCGTTTACCCGCTGAACTCGGCCTGGAAAGATGGAATTGGGGATTAGGATTCGTCTGTTGGTTCAAATTTGCTCTGTGTAATGAGTTGAGAAAGATCCTCTGCACATAATCAAACGAGGAAGCATGGTGGATCAAACCCTCTGCGATTCCGGGGGGGAGAGAGAAATAACCACAGCCTGACTATCCCAGGCAGGTGGTGGCTGGCGGTCGCTTCAAAACTGCCGCCCTGGAACAGGGGGCGCAGATCATTTCTGATTTTTCAATTAAAGATTATTGCGACATAGGTGAATTTCATCCCTTGCCGGTTGGTGCATTTGCACCAAAAAAGTTGATATATTATTGTTATAACATCCGGTAGTTTTAACGGCCACATTTGTCGCAAAACTAATTTCAGTTGACACGGTTTTAGTTATTAATCTCCACTGTTTATCATATGATATATGCGTAACACTTTTATAATAAGTGATTTGCAGACGTATATTTGTCATTTACATGTTATGCAGATGAGATGACAACTATATTGGCACATGTAAACATAATTCATTGTCAGTGATGATTATCTGCGACATAGTCTTAAGCATGACCATTGATTGCAACCGCCGCACGCGTATCATTCGCATTGGTTGTGCCCATTTTGGAGGTAAGGGTCGCCTTTCAAGGGAGGCGGGGTTCCAACTGGTCAGGGCGTTCACCTTGATTGAACTGCTCGTAGTCATCGCCATCATTGCCATTCTGGCCGCCATGCTCCTGCCGGCGTTGTCCAAAGCCAAGGCGAAGGCCCTGGGGATTCAGTGCATGTCCAACAACAAGCAACTGGGCCTGGCCTTGCACATGTATGTCGGCGACTATAATGATTATTTGCCTCCGAACAGGCCCACTGGCAGCGGGAGCTGGTGTGACGGTATTTTGGACTGGACCGCGAATAATCCCGACAACACCAACACCCTGAATCTTGCCCAAAGTTTATTGGGCCGATATGTTGGCCAGTCGCTGGGTATTTTTAAATGCCCCGCTGATGTTTATAATTGCAGCGAAGGAGGAGTGTCCATGCCCCGGGTTCGCAGTTGTTCCATGAATGGGTTCGTGGATTCGACCTCTTATGCTGTAACCACAGCCCCCTTTGACTATTCCGCTTATCGCAGTTACACCAAGATGAGCAACACGTCCAGGCCCGGCCCAGCCAACCTGTTTGTCTTCCTGGACGAACATGGCGACACGATTGATGATGCTTGGTTCATCACCGATCCCACCAGCGTCAATTATATATATAACGTGCCGGCCAGCTACCACAATGGATCTACTGGGTTTACCTTCGCGGATGGCCATGCGGAGAATCATAAATGGCATGTCAGTGCGACCGACCAGCCAGTGACCAAAGTATATAAGCCCGGAGAGTGGCTTAAGGAACCGGGTAGTCAAGATATCCAATGGCTGACGTCTCACGCCACCGCCTTGCGTTAGAGGAAATATCCAACCAAACAAAACAAAATCTAGTCAAATATTTATTGGTGTAAGTTAAACTCAAAACCCTGCTAATTAGTAAATCGATTCACACAAACCTCAAACCAACGACCCTATGAATGCCATAACTAAAATCCCCGCCGTTATTCGAACAACCATTGTTTCTTTGCCAGCCCTGGTCTTTCTTGCCTGTGCCGTCTTCTTGACCCCGACTGGTTCTTGGGCGCAGTCCACTTGGGTCGGTGGCACCAGTTCAGATTGGTCCGTCGCCGGCAACTGGAACCCCAGCGGGGTGCCTTCTGGTGTGGATACCGTCGTGAACACGTCCTCGGGCAATATTGCCACGGTTTCAACCGATGTGAGTGCCAGTCAACCAAGTAGATTGCGAATTGGTGACGGAACCACCGGGACCATCAATGTGCAATCGGGCGGAAATCTGACTGTAAACGGAGAAACTTGGATTGGCAATAGTAGTACGGGCGTCGGCACGAATAACCTCAACGGCGGCATCATGACTGGCATGAGTTGGTTTGCTGTTGGTCGCGGTGGCGGCAATGGGACAATGAACGTGACGGGAGGCGCTCTGACGGTCAGCGGCAATCCCTTGGGTGTCGCACTCGATGCGGGCACCGTTGGTGTGCTTAATCAGAGCGGCGGCACGATAACTTGTTCCGATCACGATTTCTGGGTGGGTAACAATGATCAGGGGGGTAGTCAGAACAGCGCCGCCTATAACTTGAGCGGCGGCTCGATTGCGGTCAATAGTTGGCTGGTGATTGGCCGCCACAACACCGTTGGAGTTTTGAACATTTCCGGAGGCTCCATGACCAAGACGGATAGTGGCAATGGCGACCAGTTTCTCATCGGTGTAGATCAAGCCTCCAGCACCGGCATTATCAATCAGACTGGCGGGGCGATTACCAACACTTTGAGTGACACCTATCTGGCCGCTTATGGCCACGGGACTGGCACATGGAACCTGAACGGGGGACTGGCGGTCTTAAGTTTGCTCACCATTTGTCATGACAATAACAGTGACAGTATTGGCACGATGAACTTGAATACCAACGGCACTTTGATTGTTTCCATGATCAACGGCAATGGGACTGTTGCCACCAGCACGTTTAACTTCAATGGTGGCACCTTGATTGCGAACGGGGCGAACGCGAGCTTTATTTCAGGTTTGACGGCGGCGAATGTCCGAAACGGTGGGGCCATCATAAATGACGGTGGCTTCGCAATTGCGATCACGCAACCGCTGGTGCATTCAACTATCGGTGGCGACAACGCCACTGACGGTGGCCTGACCAAGAATGGCAGCGGCACCTTGGATCTTTCCGGTGTCAGCAGCTACACGGGTGACACGGTTGTCAATGCCGGCACCTTGCAATTGGATGGAACCGGCAGCAGCGTTGGGAAGTTTCGCCTGGCCAATGGCGCGTTGCTGAACCTGAATTTTAGCGGCAACTATGCTGTCGCGGGCTTCTTTACCAACGGGGTGGCCCTGTCGGCCGGGACGTATAATGCCGGCAATCTCGGCAGCTTCATCACTGGCCCGGGCAATCTGGTGGTGTCGAGCAGCATCAGCACGGGTATTTGGACCGGTCTGGGTGCGAACAACAACTGGAGCACGGCTGGAAACTGGGATCATAATGCCGAGCCGATTTTCCCCATTGGATTGACCTTTGCTGGTTCCACGCGGCTGGCGAACACCAACGACCTCTCTAGCATCACAGTGAGCAGTCTGACCTTTGATGCGGCTGCCGGCGCTTTTGTGCTGAACGGCAATGACATCACGTTAAACGGGAACATTGGTTTCAACGGAAACCCGGCGTCACCGGTGACCCAGACGGTGAATCTCAACATGAACTGGAATGCGGACAAGACAATTGACACGCCGACCAACGGGAATCTCACCCTCGGCGGCAACATCACCACGTCCGCAAACAATCTGACCAAAATTGACGCCGGCACGTTGACTTTGGGTGGCATCAACTCGTTTGCCGGTTTTAGTGACAACGGCGGCACGGTCACTATCACGGGCAACACCATGGTCACCGGAACCGGTGGCAATGACATCTACTTGGGTAATGGGGATGCCATCGCAAACTCCAAAGGCACACTGATCATCCAGCCGGCAGCGACTTTGAGCTTTCTGGGCAGCTATGGTGACGACTTCGTAGTTGGCCGCGATGGCGGGAGCGGGACGGTGGTTCAGAATGGCGGCACGTTCACTTTTGACAGCAACCGGCAAAATATGTGGCTGGGGGCAACCGGGAATTCAGGCACGAGTTCGGAATATGACATGAACGGCGGGCTGCTGGACATGAGCTTCAATAATATTGGACTGGCTGGTTCAGCCAACAGCGTGAATGCGACGGCAAAAATTATTCAGACCGGCGGTGTGATTACGAACGTCAATCAGATGAATCTGAGTGTCGTCTTTGGCGGAAGCGGTGGCAACGGCATTAGCACGTATACATTGAGCGGCGGCAGCCTCTATTTTGGTGGAGCAAATGGTTTTACTGCCGGCACGCCGAATTATGCCATCAACCTGGGCGGCGGGACGGTGGGGGCTGAAGTGAGCTGGGCGTCATCGTTGAACATGACGTTGACTGGCTCAAACGGCCCGGTCACGTTCAATTCGGGGGGTAACACCATCACGCTCTCGGGGGTGCTTTCCGGCTCCGGTGGTTTGGTTGTCGCCGGTTCCGGTACCTTGGATCTAGCCGGGACGGCCAGCTACCTGGGCAACACGATCGTGAATGCTGGTAGCACCTTGGAGTTGGATCAAACCGGCAGCAACCCGGGTACGTTTAACCTGGCTAACGGCGCGACGCTGAAGCTGACGCTTAGCGGCACGTTTGTTGTTGGCGGCTGTTATACCAACGGGGTTGCCCTTGCCGTTGGGACTTACAATGCCGGCAATTTGCCTGGATTCATCACCGGCTCCGGCTCACTTCAAGTGGTGAGCGGTATCAGCACGGGCCTTTGGACCGGTGACGGTGCGAATAATAATTGGAGCAGCGCCGGCAACTGGAACCAGTCTGCCGTGCCTGTTTTCCCGATTGGGTTGACCTTCGCCGGCTCCACACGGCTGGTGAACAACAACGACCTCACGAGCATCACGGCCAGCAGCATCACGTTTGATGTTGCGGCTGGAGCCTTCGTCCTCAACGGCAACGACATTACACTGGCGGGCAACATTGGTTTTAATGGGAACCCGGCGGCGCCAATTATCCAGACGGTAAACCTTAACTGGCTTGGAATGCGGACAAGACAATTGACACGCCGACCAACGGGAACCTCACCCTCGGCGGCAAAATCACCACGTCCGCAAATAGTCTGACCAAAATTGACGCCGGCACGTTGACTTTGGGTGGCATCAACTCGTTTGCCGGTTTTAGTGACAACGGCGGCACGGTTACGATCACGGGCGACACTACGGTCAATGGAACTGGTGGCAATACCTTCTATCTGGCTAATCAGAGTGCCGCATATGTTGCGAAACTAATCATCCAACCGGGAGCGACATTGAGCATCATGGGCAGTTTCAGTGATGACATCGTGTTTGGCCGGGATGGCGGGAGTGGGACGGTGGTTCAGAATGGCGGCACGTTTACTCTTGATAGCAACCGTCAAAACATGTGGCTTGGTGCGACCAGCTTTCCAGGCACGACATCGGAATATGACATGAACGGCGGCCTGCTGGACATGAGCTTCAATAATATTGGAATGGCTGGTTCGAACAACGGCGTGGATGCGACGGCAAAAATTATTCAGACCGGCGGTGTGATCACGAACATCAATCAGATGAATCTGAGTGTCGTCTTTGGCGGAAGCGGTGGTAACGGCATTAGCACGTATACCTTGAGCGGCGGCGGCCTCTATTTTGGTGGAGCAAATGGTTTTACTGCCGGCACGCCGAATTATGCCATCAATTTGGGCGGCGGGACGGTGGGAGGTGAAGTGAGTTGGTCCTCGCCGTTGAACATGACGTTGACTGGCTCAAACGGCCCGGTCACTTTTAACCCGGGCGGCAACACCATCACATTGTCGGGCACGTTGTCCGGCAGCGGCGGCTTGACCGTGGCCGGCTCCGGCACGTTGGAGTTGTCAGGGGCAAGTAGTTATACGGGCGACACAACCGTCAATGCAGGTACCCTGCAATTGGATGTAACCGGCAGCAACTCCGGTGCGCTTCATGTCGCCAACGGTGCAATGCTGAATCTGAACTATAGCGGCACAGACGTTGTGGCCGCCTTCTACACCAACGGGGTATCCTTGCTGGTCGGGACTTTCAATGCCGGCAATCTCCCCTCATTTATTACCGGGACGGGTTCGATTACCGTTCGCGTAGCAACGTCGCCGGTCGTCAATCACCCGGTCATTTCGGGTGGCAATCTGATCCTGACGGGCAGCGGTGGCACGGCGAATGCCGGCTATACTTGGCTGACCTCGACGAATGTGGCGGCCCCGATTGCGTCCTGGACGACGAACACGACCGGAAACTTTGACGGCAGCGGGAATTTCTCCAATGCCATCCCGGTCACCCCGTCTATCCCGGCGAAGTTCTTCCGGTTGCGGACGCCGTAAGTTCAACGGCACGAGCGTGGCGTCTGGTCAGTTCGATTACCAGACGGTCACGCTTTGAAAAGTGATTGGCCTCACTCGCAGGGTTTGGGATAAATGCGGCTTGGTGGAACATGGAAATTGCCGGGGCGGTTGCCCCGGCAACTTTTTGTCGAATTGAAAAATATAGTGCTGCTGAGAAGATCCACGGTGTTAATTATCTAATTGTGAACAAACTCAAATTAATATGGCCCACCGCAAGCCATTGGAACCAACTAATAGCCGACCACGCGGTAGAACTTTTGCGCAGCGTTGTTGACAGAATTGGTAAAAGCTGCGGCTGACTGCGCAGCAACCATGTTGGTCTCGGTGGTCCAAATGCCCGCGGCCAGGTTCGTCGTGCTCTGAAGCAGATAATTTCGACCGACGACCAAACCACCAACGGTCATTACAAAACTGGTCGGCGTCAGGGACGCTGCGCTCAAGGCTGCCGGCACCGCCGGAGCGATATTGGGCGTGCCAAAAACAGTGATAGCCGCGTACCCACAATAGCCGTTCTCCGAGGCGGGGCTGGTAAAGTCAAACTTCACCGCGGCCACGTTCGTGGCCAGCACGCCGACCGAAGCAGTCAATGTCACCCGCGTGGCAGACTGGATGTTGTTGGCAATCGAGGGATTGAAATTGACGACGGCCAACGAGATGAAGCTTGTAGGCGCCGACTCGGTGGAATAATAGACGGTATAAGCCTGTTGGTCCCGGCCATTGTTAGCCCAGCCGCCGTAGACCGTGATGTTGGTAAGATTAAAGCCGTTGGTGTTGGCCGGCAGAGTGTAAATAAGTGTGGATCCGGCACTGCTTCCGTCGGGACCAGTTCCGTTGCCACAGGTCACATAGTTCGTACTGCAGGTAGGATTACCATTATCGCCTCCCACGGTCGCCGTGATCAGGCTGATGCCCAGGCTGCCGCCAGTCGTCAGTGAGTTGACGTTCCGGCCAGCCACCTCCTCGCTGAAATTGCCCAATGCCGTGCTGGGCGACTGACCGGCAATCAGGCTGCCGTTGGTTACGACGGTCCAACTGGGATAAAAGGTGCCGCTGCCGCTGCCCGTCTGGTTGGTCGTGGTGATGATGACGCTCGGAGGCACGGACAGCACGGGAACTGAGAAGGGCGATGAAAACACGTAATTACCGGAGCTGACCATATAGATGGCCGCGCTGTTTGAAACACCTATATAGGTAACGCCAGGCGAATCGGCCGCAGGCACGCCACTTTCGGTGATGGCGGCGGCATTCGTAGTGGGCACATTTATTTGCGCGGTCGTGTTGGCTGGAATCGTTACCTTGAGCGTCAGTATGTTATTGGTCAACTGCCACGCTGAAGTAATGGGGCCCTGAACGGAGTCGTAGGTTCCTTGCGCCCAAGTCAAACCGCCGCCGGGCTGGGGATTAATAAGAAACTGCTTAAATCCTGGCTGCAACAAATTAATTCCCAATATGCCACTATAGAACCATTCCGCGCAGGCTCCAAAGTTCGCGTGATTCAAAGAATTCATGCCGTCTTGACTGGTGTTCACCGTGCCGTCGGCGTTGACGCTGTTCCACAATTCAAAAATGGTGGTGGCGCCGAGACCAACTTCGTAGCCCCAGGACGGGTAATCTGTTTTTGCCAGCATTTGATAGGCGAGATCGCTGCGGCCAATGCTGGTCAACGCAGGCAGCAGCAGATGCGTGGTCACCATCCCCGTGGAGGGATGGCCGTTTTGCGCGCTGACCGCCGCCGCCAGTTTGTTTGTCGCCAGGGCGCTCTGGGCCGGGGTAAGCAAATTAAAACCAAGCGCCAGCGCATAACCGCCTTCCGAATCCGTGCCCACCGTGCCATCGTCCGCAACGAAATTGGACTGGAAGGCCGAACGGACGTTCGTGAAGAGCAGACCATAGGTCGCCGCATCGGATGTTTTGCCCAGCGCCTGCGCCATCTCGGCCATCATGGCAGCACACCGGGCGTAAAACGCCGTCGAGATCAGGTTCAAAGGGGTTGAATTGTCCACCGACACCCAGTCACCGTAACCGCTGTCAGGGCCAACGAAACCACTCGAAACGGATGCATAATAAGCCAGGTGACTCGCCATGTTTGTGTAATATCGTTGGGCGGGACGAAGATCGCCGTAGATTTTATAAACCCAATAAGGAACAAACACGACCGAGTCCTGCCAGCCGGCGCTGAATCCGGAATCACTCACCAGCGGCGCTTGCTGTCCAAAATCAGAAGTGGTCGCCCGGGCTTTGGTATCCACGATGTCCTGGCTCCATTTGCTGAAAAAGCTTTCCGCCTGCCGGTTGAACATGCCCGTGCCACTGACTTCAATGCCGTCGCACCAGCCGGCCCGCTCATCACGTTGATCACAATCGGTCGGAACTTCGAAATAATTGTCGCGCACCGACCAGAGCATGTTCGAGTAGATTTGATTGATCTGGCCATTGGAACATTGGAACGAACCGGCATCTGACAGACCAGAACCAACATGGACAGCGGTGAAAGTAGTGGTGGTCGGCGGTTGGACCAGGCCTTGCACTTCCAGATATTGGAAGCCGTGGTAAGTGAAGCGCGGCTCCCAAGTTTCGACTCCGCCGCCTTTGCAAATATAGGTGTCCGTCGCCAGGGCCGTGCGCAAGTTATCCCGGAAGACCGTTCCGTCCGGGTTCGGCCATTCGCCGAAGCGCATTACAATTCGTCTTCCGGCCGGCTGATTGGTGACTTGCAAACGCACCCAGCCGGAGATGTTCTGGCCGAAATTGATCACATAAAGACCGGATTGCGGTTGAGTGATACTGACCGGAACCAGGACTTGATTGGTCTGCACTGACTCCGCCGGATGCGCCTGAATCACGGGCGAGATTTCCGCACCGGTGGTCGCACTGGTCCACGAGGCGTTGGTGAATCCGGGGCTGTCCCAGCCGGGCAGTTCCAGCCGGGCGTCGTAAACTTCCCCGGCCTGATTATCACATTCCCGGATCGGACCAAAGCCGGCCTGCCAGGAGGCGTCGCTGGCGATGACCTGATTCGTTCCGCTGGCGTAAAACAGATGAAGCTCCGCAAGCAACCGTGTCTTGGTGCCATAAAAATTCTGGCCGTACTCCGCGACATTTCCACGATACCAACCATCGCCCAGAATGGCGCCGACCGTATTTGATCCCGTTTGCAGCAAAGAGGTCACGTCATAGGCACGATAATAAAGGCGCTGGGCATAGTCAGTCCACCCCTGAACAAAGTAATCGGTGCCCACTTTGGCGCCATTCAGGTGCGGTTCCACCAGTCCCTGACCGGTGACATACAGGACGGCGCGCGCAGGCAATTGGGACAGGGTAAAGTCCTTCCTTACCTGGGTCGCGGCAAGGTAGGTCTTCGCAAAACTGTTCCAGGGCGCAATGCCATACGTTCCCAACACCATCGCAGTGGACCAGCCGGTTGGAATGAAGTTGGTCTGGTTCCAATTGGCGAAAAGCTGGTTGGCGGCAAGCCAGGTGCCGTCCGTTTGGAAGCTGTTGGTTTGACCGTTGCTGTAGGTCAGATCAAATGAACCGATCAGGCCGGCGGGATTCGGAGCAGTCCCGCCGTTAACCACAGCAACCGCCAGGACGTTGGTGCCATTGACCAGAAATGGGGAGATGTCTGCCTGGCCATACTGCTGCCAGGAATTTGGGTTTTCCACGGTCAGCGCGATCTGACCATTGACATACAAAGTGAACATGTTGTCGCCCGCCATGGTCGCGACTGCCTGCGTCACGTCTACGCCGTTTGGCACGGTGAACACCTTGCGAAACCAGCGGGTGGCCACCGGTGCGCTTGCGGTGGGATTGCCTTCGGGAAACCAGATCCAATTGGCGTTGAAGAAGGTTGAACCGGTATTCCACGCCGGCCCGTCATCCCGTCCAATCCATTGAGCCGTCCACTCGCCCGTCGTCAGTATGCCCATGGTCCAGGAGGCGGGCGCACTCCAGCCGGAGGACTGGCCATTGGTATCCCAGACCTGCACGTGCCAATAGCAGACCTGATGCGACGTGAGCGCGGAGCCAGCATAGGCAATCTGCGAGGTTTGATTCGTGGCCATCCGGCCGGTGTCCCACAGGTCTCCCTGGTTGTTGGCCAATATTTGCAACGAACTGGCGACCTGAATCTGGCAGGCCGTCTGGTATTGCCCGCGGGCGCCGGGAACGGCCGCCACGTCCTGCCAGCTCAACCTGGGACTCGTTTCGCTGAGGCCAAGCGGATTGGCTTTTGATTCACAGCGCAAGTCAACCGGCAGAATCCCTGCGAAGGTGGAGCAGGCCGCCAGCAAAATCAGCCAACCACAACTCCTGATACAACGTGCCACTTTGACAAACTTCATAGACGAAAACCACCTGGCACGATTTCAGCAATATAGATTACTGCGCGCGCGATTTACCATGGCCCGGGCGAAAGTTCTGCCGGGCGATAATATACGGTCCAGCCGCTGCCTTGAACTCCCTTGTCAATGGTGCCTTTATAATTGCTCAAAAGAAATTTGTGCCATCCTACATGCCCGTCCTCATACAGAAAATTGCCGCCGAAGGGAACATTGGCCCGGCCGCGATGAACCGATAGAATCACCCCGTTATCCGTCCAGCCGGCGTTCAACTGCTGGATCCGGTCCACCATCACGGGGGCCAGCCGGTAGAAGCCGCCCAGCTTTGGACGTGCGGTACACCATGCACCCAATCCGTACCCGTTGTAGCTGCCATTAAAACTGTCGGCGTCGGCGTCGGCCCGTCCAGGCAGATAAACATATCCAATCAGATTGCCTGTATAGGTTGGCAGTGTTTCCTGATAACGATGCCACACATCCTCCGGACAATAAAGGACATCATTGGCCGCACGCTCAACAGTCTTGTTGCCGACTTCGTTTTTATACAGGTAACTGGTATAAAAACCGCCATTGGCACTGAAGGCATAAGGCATCCAACTCAAGTCATACGCGCCAGCACCAAGGGTTCCCGAGAGGACGGGAAAGCAATTCTGAAAATCACCGGCATACATGTTCAGGGCAAGCCCCCACTGCTTGAGATTGCTGGCACATTGAGCCTTGTATGCGGTTTGCTTGGCCTTGGCCAGGGCCGGCAGCAGCATGGCCGCCAGAATGGCAATGATGGCAATAACCACCAGCAGCTCAATTAATGTAAAGGCGCGGTTTTGCAAGACACTTTTTGGATCATCTTCCCGATTCATTTTCATAGGTCAATTGATTCGTTTTAAATAAAAAACAAAACGCTTTGTTCCAGATCGTTAACCAACCGGCTTTGCGCCTTGAAACAATCCAAGGCGTAACAGTCTAACGTTTGGGCATACATCTATTATTCATTTTACCATGTTCGGCGGATACGGAAATGGATGCATTGGCAAAAAACATGTATCTTTTGGCAGGCAAGGCTGGGACTGATTTGAACGACAGCATCGAAGAATACTCCACGAGTTGCCAACCCGGGGGGCAAATATGGCAGGGCAGACGGTTTAAACACTTTATTACGCTTATTTCTTCAAAACCGACAATTCTGGGCTTTCTATTCCAAAAGCAGGGCTGCTGAACGGCAATGCCGGGTGAACTGGTTGCGACAGGCTACTTTCGGCATTGGCGATACATCCCTGGTGAGCATATAAGCTTGCGGTTAAAATAACCGGAGCCGGAATTGCTCCCGGCTCCGGTTGATGAGAAGCACGCTCTATGGCGCGTTTGGATCGGTTAATTGTAACTTATAGAACGAGGCGCTGCCACCGGCACTTAAAGTTGCCTGATTCTGGAGGCCAACAATACCGGACGACACCGGCACTGCCGGCGACCACGGACCGGTAAGGCTGCTGCTTTGCATCAGCGTGAACAGGCTGGAGACCGACACTGGCCAGGACACGACCACTTTCCCCGGCGCACCCTGCGCCAGAGCGAGAATGGGCGGCGTAGTGTAGGAATACAGGAAGTTAGTCACGGTCTGGATCGAACCAATGCCGCCATCGCTCCCAGTCAAGCCGATGTAAGCGCTGTTGTTGCCTACAAAGGCCGGCACGTTTATTGAATAGCTGGTGGTGTAGGTTGCCGGCACTGTTGGATCAGCCATCAACACCTGTAGAACGCCCTGCATGTAATAGAGCTGGACGTAAATGATGTCACCGTTGGTAAAATTGACCGACCCGGTGCCAGTATAACCGTTATTGCTGAAGTTACCGACCGTCCCATTGGTGCCAACCCGAATCCCGACCCCGCCATGAATTGGGCCACCGATGGTGCCTGGGTAGATGTTCATCTCAAAGGCGACGCTGGGCGTGATGCCGGCATAGCCCAATCCCGCGCCGTTACCACCGAGCGCGTTCGTGCCATCCGGGGAATTTTGCAAACTGAACGTGACGCCACCGTCACCTCCGGGTAGGCCACCGGCGCCTGCTGGTGTCTGGTAATTGAAGGAAGCAATAAAACCGCCGATATACTGGCCAACATTTTGGAAAGCGCTGCTGGCCTCGTTGTCGTTGCCGTCGGTGAGCGAGAGCAGACCATTAACGATGGAAGAATCGAAGATGCCATTGTTGTTGAGGGTCCAGTCCGTGTCATCCAAGGCGATCAGGGGCGGGGCATTGGTCTGGCCAATCAGAACCGCAGTGGAACTGGTGATGGCCGAGATGACATTGCTGATGGCGACAGAATACGAGTTGGTGCCAGCCAGTGCATTAAACAAGTAGCTGGCGTTGGTCGCCCCGCTAATGGGGCCGTGTTGATTCGACCACTGGTAGTGCAGCGGCGGGGCGCCGGATACCGCCACCGAGAAGGTCATGGCCGCTCCCGCAGGCACTTCCGACAAAAGCGGAGCGACATCGGTGTTCAACGTCGGCCCAACCGGGGGCGGGGGCGCGATGCCGGTTTCCAAGAACACGGCCGGGCGCGGGGGGGCGGCGCCCAGAA
>Ga0181520_10004697_pt1 | contig 22584 bp, 18 predicted proteins | sample PEATcosm2014_Bin_29_FD_132451 | JGI IMG/M metagenome (GOLD analysis project Ga0181520, IMG submission 132451) | Peatland microbial communities from MTU Mesocosm Facility, Houghton, MI, USA - PEATcosm2014_Bin02_30_metaG | ecosystem: Environmental > Terrestrial > Soil > Wetlands > Peat | place...
CGGCGACATTGTTCTCAATCCGCTCGACGCGCGGATGCCGTACTGGAACCCGTCGAAGGAACTGCGCCGCAAGGCTGAGGCCAAAGCTCTTGCCGTCTCGCTCTACCAGCCGGAGGGCGTTACCAACCGGTTCTTTGTGGAGGCGCCGCAGAAGATATTCGCTCATCTGCTCAGTTATCTACCGACGCCGGAGGACTTGATTCAGTGGATGTCCGATCCTGCGGAGATCGACCGCCGTGTCAAGGGAACGGAGTATTGGATGCTCATTGACCCGAAAGCTCCGCAACAGCGAACCGGCGTCCTGGGCTCCCTCAATATGAGCGCGGACAGCTTTCGTTTATTGCCCAAAGAGAACGAAACCACTTCGGTTTGGACGGCCACCAAGTGGGCCGAGACACGGCGCGGTTGGATCTTTATCACCTCGCGCCCGACGATGCGCGAGGCGCTTCGTCCACTCATCAGCTTATGGATCGACACCCTGGTTCTGCGTCTCCTGAATGAGCCGATGCCGGACCAGAAACCTGTCTGGTTCGTCATCGACGAGTTGGCCAGCCTGCAAAGGCTGCCCCAGCTCCACACGGCCATTACCGAGAATCGTAAATCGCAGAACCCGGTCATTCTCGGCTTCCAGGGACGCAGCCAGATGGAAGCCCGCTACGGCGAGGACGCCGAGGCCATGCTCTCACAGCCGGCCACAAAAATATTCCTGCGCACGACTGAACCGCGCGCAGCGAAGTGGGTGAGCGAGGCGATCGGCGAAGTTGAGATCGAGCGGCTGCGCGAGACGCATTACGACGGCACCCGTGCGGGGCGCAACTTTGCACTCGACCGCCAGACGGAGCCGCTTGTTTTGCCGTCAGAGGTCTCCGGCCTTGACGACCTGCGCGGCTTCTTGAAGTACGGCAATCACGTCGCGCGATTCACCTTCCCGTTCATCGCACTCGAAGAGAAAAGCCCCGGCTTCGATGAGCGCGAGATGGACGACCTGATCGTGCCGAGCAACCCACTCCCAGTCGAGCCGGAAGAGCTACAGGGCAATCTTCAGTTCCCGGAATATGAGGTTCAATCCACCGGACATCAGATGGAGTAGATTGCCATGCTGACCATCTCGAAGCCGCTTTCCGCAGCCCAGGCGCAGAGCTATCACGCAAAGGAGTTCACCGCCAGGGAGCAAAACTATTGGTCCCAGCGCGGGGTGATTCAAGGCGAATGGCAAGGCCGTCTCGCTCCGCAGTTCGGCCTTGCCGGAACCGTGTCCGCCGAGGACTTTGCCAAACTAAGCCAGGGACAACATCCGGCCACTGGCGAACAGGTTGTCCGCCAGCGCACCTCTTATGAGTACCAGGATGCCGATGGCAAGACCGTCAAGACAATGGAGCACCGCGCCGGTTGGGATGCGACCTTCTCCGCGCCCAAATCCGTCTCGCTGACCGCGCTCGTCGGCGGTGACGACAATGTGCGCATGGCCCACCGCGAGAGCGTGCGCGTTGCTCTGGAGCAGCTTGAAAACTACACGCAGGCTCGCATCGGCGGCAACCACGCACCGGAATCCACGGCGAAATTCATTGCCGCCAAATTCGAGCACGACACCGCCCGCCCGGTAGACGGCTACGTCGCGCCGCAGCTTCATACCCATGCCGTCGTCTTCAATATGACTGAGCGCGACAACGGACAATTCCGCGCTCTTCAGGAGCGGGGCCTGTTTCAGTCGCAGCAATTCACCACCGCGATTTATCAATCGGAACTGACTTACCGGCTTCGTCAGCTTGGCTACGAAATCACTGTAGGCCGCAGCGGAGCGCCGGAGATCAAGGGCTACACGCAGGATTATCTCGACGCATCCAGCCCGCGCAGCCAGCAGATTCGCTCCTACCTGGAACGAACGGGCCGCACGGGTTCCGAAGCCGCGGAGATCGCAGCGCACTCGACGCGCGACCGCAAGGAGGTTCATTCGCCAGCCGAGGTGATGGCCGCGCATCGCAAGCTCGCCGCCGACTTCGGACACCAGGCTGAAGCCGTCGTGCGCGCTGCGCGCGAACGGCTCCAGCATCAAGAAAAACCCGTCAATACGGTTGATCGTGTCCGAGAATCGCTGACGTTCTCACGCGACAAGAACTTCGAGCGCGAGGCGGTGGTTGATGAGCGCGCATTGATCCGCGACGGCCTCCGCCGCGGCATGGGCGAGGTCACATACGGCCAGGTGCGCGGAAACCTCGATGCACGTCTCGCTACCGGAGAATTTCAGGTCGTCGAACGGCCGCAGAGCCAGCCAGCGCGTCAGTTCACCACTGCGAAGACCATCGAAGCGGAACACGAGATCGTCCGCCGCGTACGCGAGGGACAGAACCATGTTGAGCCCGTTTTATCCCGTCAACAATCCATCGCTGTTGCCGACCGTCATCCGCATCTCAACCGTGCGCAGCAAAGTGTGGTTGAGGATGTGCTGAGTTCGCCCGACCGCATCCAAGGCATTCAGGGCTTCGCCGGCACGGGCAAGACGACCACGCTTTCGGTCGTCCGCAATGCCGCCGAATCGCAGGGCTACGCGGTCGAAGGCTTCGCCCCGACCTCCCGCGCCGCGCGGCAGCTAGGCGAGGCGGGCATCGAGTCGGGAACCCTGCAAGGGTTCCTTGCCCGCTCGCCCAACCCTGCTGCGCAGGGGCAGCGGCACTTTTACTTTGTCGATGAGTCAAGCCTCGCCAGCACCAACCAGATGCGCGAGTTCCTCGCGCGTCTCGGCCCTCACGACCGCGCACTGCTGATTGGCGACACCCGCCAGCATCAGGGCGTCGAGGCAGGCCGTCCCTTCGAGCAGTTGCAGGAGGCCGGGATGCGCACCGCCAAACTGGACGAGATCGTGCGCCAGAAAGACCCAGCCCTCAAATCCGCCGTCGAACTGCTGGCCAAGGGTCAGGTTTCCGCTGCCCTCGAATCGCTCCAGCGACAAGGCCGCGTGAAGGAGATCCCCGGCACGGAAGATCGCATCCGCGCCATCGCAAAAAGCTACGTAGAGGCTCCCGACAAGACCCTGATCGTCTCGCCGGACAATGCCTCCCGCCGCGAGTTGAACGTCGCCGTCCGGCAGGAATTGAAGGCAAACGGAACCCTTGCACCTGAGGACCATACTTTCCGCGTTCTCGTTCAGCGCCAGGATATGACCGGCGCCGAACGCTCCTGGGCCAGCCACTACGAGATCAACGACGTGGTTCGCTATTCTCGCGGCAGCAAGGTCAACGGAATCGACGCCGGAACCTATGGAGCCGTGGCCGCGATCAATCCCGCCGCCAACCTGCTCACCATCGAGAAGTCTTCCGGCGAGCAAGCCACCTACGACCCGCGCCGCCTTACAGGCGTCAGCGTCTACCGCGAGATCGACCGTGAGTTCTCTGTCGGCGACCGCATCCAATTCACCGCCCCCGACAAGTCGCTCGGCGTTGCCAACCGCGACCTTGCTGCCATCGAGTCCATCGCGCCAGATGGCAACATCTCCGCCCGTCTGGACAACAACCGTCAGGTCGAATTCAACGCGGAGGTCCATCGCCACTTCGACCACGGCTACGCCGTGACCAGCCACAGCTCCCAGGGCCTTACAGCCGAGCGCGTCCTGGTCAACGCCGATACCGGCGTCCACCCAGACCTGCTCAACTCCCGCTTTGGCTACGTCTCCATCTCCCGCGCCAGCCACGAAGCAACTCTTTTTACCGACGACATGACCAAGCTCAGCCCGCAACTCAGCGCCGATGCCTCGAAAACGTCTGCACTGGAAATCAACCAAGCGCCATCCATCGGGCAAAGCATTGCGATTGAGCTCTGATTGGATGCGAACAGTAAGATAAGTGGATGGAACCAAATCGAGTTCCGGCCTGTTCGACCGCTCGACCACCCGTGAGATGAGGAAGGCGCCAAGATGCCAAAGAAGTCCAGGACTGTACTGCAATCGCCAGAAGGTGCCTTGATTCAGGTGTCTCAAGGTAGCCTTATGGATCGAGTTGTTTCGATCCTGGAACAGGCCCGCGCCAACGTAGCGCGCTCCGTAAACAGCAACATGGTGATCGCATATTGGCTGATCGGTCGGGAGATTGTCGAGGCGCTACAAAGCGGTGAAAATCGGGCCGAATATGGCCGAAACCTGTTGAACGACCTCTCCGAACAACTGGGAAGACGCTACGGGCAAGGCTTTTCCATCACCAATTTGCGCTACTTCCGTCTTTTTTATCAGGCATTTAGCGATCGGGAACCTGCAATTCATCACACGGTGTGTGATGAATTGGCGGTCCTTACCCAAAAGGCTGTTTTGTCTGACCTGAAGTCGGCGCTGGAGACCACCGACAAGCTGAAAGGCTTTTCCCCCAGCCTGAGTTGGTCGCATTATCGAGCCCTCAGCAAGGTCGAACAGCGGGCCGAGCGCCGGTTCTATGAAATCGAAGCCGAAAAACAGGGCTGGAGCCTGTCGGTTCTGGAGAGACAGATTCACAGCTTGCTCTTTGCCCGCCTGCTCAAAAGTCGCGATAAAGCCGGAGTGCTGGCTTTGGCCGAGCAAGGACAAGCCGTTACTCAGCCCATTGACGTAATCAAGCAACCTTATGTTCTCGATTTCCTGGACCTCCCCGATCAGGCGCAGCTACACGAATCGGATCTGGAAACCGCGATCATCGAGAACTTGCAGCCGTTTCTCCTTGAACTGGGCAAGGGCTTTGCTTTCGTTGGACGCCAATACCGCATCTCCACTGAGTCAGAGAACTTCTTCATCGACCTGGTGTTTTACAATTTTCTGCTGAAATGTTTTGTGCTAATCGACCTCAAGATTGGCCGACTGGAGCATAAAGATGTGGGCCAGATGGATATGTACCTCCGCATGTTCGACGACCTTAAACGTGGGGAGGGCGACAATCCTACCGTGGGCCTGATTCTATGCGCAGAGAAAGATGAGGTCGTGGCTCGTTATTCCATTCTGCATGAGAGCCAACAGATATTTGCATCGAAATATATGTTATACCTGCCGACTGAAGAAGAGCTGCGCAAAGAGATTGCGCGGGAGCGTGACCAAATTCAAGCCAGACAATCGAGCAAGAAGACTGATCGCGAAACCGAGATATAACTCCTAGGTAGGGCCGAACTCCAAAACCCCAGCTTCAAGTGATCTCTTACTTCGCCTCTTTACCCGAATCTAACCTAACGAATTCCCTGTCTAACTTCAAGCTGTCTTACCTACGAATCTTTCTTGTAGGGAAGGATTGCTGCGCCCTTCCCTCGCTGCAACCGCCGATCTTGCCTGCGTTTTCCGCTCCCCATCCATGCGGAGCCTGTTCCTGCCCCGCAGCGCCCGGCCCTTACGTGCGTACGAGCGTACAGCAATACGAAAGTGAACCGAATTTCTTTCTTCGTCAAGTGCCCCGCTTCAGGCAACGGTCTGGCAGAGACGGGAAGAACCCGTCAAGGCTCTCCGCTGCGCTTCGATGAACGCGCTGGAGATCGCGCGGCCTTGACCGAACCTTCCCGCCTCCGCCCGTTGCAAGAGCCATGAAGCGGGAGCACTCAACGAAAAAAATTAGGTTTGGGTGCTCTTGCTTCTGGACGCCAATCGGCCCCACGGGGCTTCGCAGGAGCATCGTCATGGAATTCAGCAGCCACACTACTAGCATCGCAACCAACCCCGCCAGCAATGGCACAGCCAGCAGCCAACCCACGCCGCACAGGAAAAATGCGGCGCAGCGCAACCGCAGCGATTCCCCCTATCAGGGGCGGACAGCACAGAAGGACAATCCCACTCAACTCATCATCAAGCAGGCCGTAGACTTCCTCATCCGGCAGGTTGAGGCGGGCAAGAGCGAAACACTCGCCGCGTATCTGACCGCGATGGCGCGTTTCCACAACTATAGCTTTGGCAACATCGTTGCCATTGCGCGGCAGCGGCCCACGGCTACGCGCGTGGCGGGATTCGGCACATGGAAGGAAATGGGCCGATTCGTGAAGCGGGGCGAGAAGGGTATCCAGATTCTCGCGCCGATGATCGGCTACCGGCGCAGGAACGCTGAGGCCGCGCAGAACACTGACGCGGACACCAGCACCAAGCCTCAGCCGACGCTTATCGGTTTCCGCGCTGTGTATGTGTTCGACGTGGCGCAGACCGAGGGCGAAAACCTGCCGGAGTTTGAGCACAACATCTCCGGTGAAGTGGGCGAACAGCGCGACCGGCTGATTGATTTTCTCGCACAGCAGAACATCGCGCTTGAATTCAACGATAGGATCGCCCCGGCTTTGGGCGTGAGCTACGGCGGCAAGATCGCTTTGCTTCCCGGCCAGTCGAAGGCCGAGGAGTTTGTCACCTTGGTTCACGAGACGGCGCATGAATTCTTGCACCGGGCAGAGCGCCGCACCTTCACCACGGCAACCGTGCGCGAGACGGAAGCCGAAGCCGTGGCCTTCATTGTAGGTCAGGCGATTGGTCTTGAGATGGGAAACGCTTCGAGCGATTACATCCAGATGTACAACGGCAACGCAACCTTGCTGGCCGAAAGCCTTGAGGTTATCCAGCGCACTTCCGCTGTGATTCTGGCCGCAATCCGCGACGACGAAAACGCGGAACCAGCGACGGAGCGAGAGCAGTTCGCAGCGGCCAGCTAACGCACACATCTTGAGCGGGTGCGCTCGGAGTGTGCCCGCTTGCGCCCTCACGCAAGATTCAACCGGAATAGGAGATTCCCCATGACTACTATGGTTCAAGTGCAAACCCAGTCCGAGTACCGCGACCTGCCGCTCGATTGGCTGGTCGTATCCCCCACGAACCCGCGCAAGACATTCGACGAAGATGCGATGCGGGAACTCGCAGCCAGCATCCGCGAAAACGGCGTGTTGCAGCCTTTGTTGGTTCGGCCCCGTGCGGAGCGGAGCTTTGAGATCGTTTTCGGAGAGCGCCGGTATCGCGGCGCGGCGATGGCCGAGAAAGAAACCGTCCCGGTCTGCATCCGCGAGATGACCGACGCTCAGGTGTTGGAGGCGCAGCTAGTCGAAAACCTTCAGCGTCAGGACGTGCATCCGCTCCACGAGGCGCAAGGCTTCGCCGCGCTCTTGCGCCTTGAGGAGCCGAGGTATTCCATCGAACTCATCGCGGCCAAATGCGGGAAGCAACCGGGGTATGTGGCCTCCCGCCTCCGCCTCACCGAGCTTTCGCCCGCAGCGGTCGAAGCCTTTACTAAGGACGAGATCGGCTTGGGTCACGCTCTTTTGCTGGCCAAACTTCAAGCTGGACAACAGGAAGAGGCCATTGCCGCTTGCTGGCAGGAGAGCTATACAGGCGGCAGCAAGCCGAAGCGCATCCTACTGCCCGTTCGCCATTTGCGTGAATGGATCGAACACAACATCCTCTTGGAACTCGCAACCGCGCCATTCTCGAAAGAAGATGCTGCGCTCGTGCCCGAGGCGGGTTCATGCCATGACTGCCCTAAACGCACCGGGCACAACACGCTGCTTTTCGAGGGCATCGCAGCACAGCACGATTCCTGCTCCGATCCTGCCTGCTATGCGGCCAAGGTAGACGCGCATGTGAAGCGGACGGTAGCGGCAAAACCGAAGCTGGTACAGATCACCACCGCCTACGGCAAACCCGCCGAAGGGAGCCCGGTCGTACCTCGCAACCAGTATGTCGAAATCCGGCAAGAGAAGCCTAAAAACAAATACCAGCAGGACGCGCCGGAATACAAGACATGCAAGTACACCACCGAGGCCATCGTTGCGGATGGGACGGACAAGGGCGAGATTCGCAAGGTGTGCGCCAATCCCGATTGCCCGGTGCATCACCCCAAGAAGCAGCAGCGGCGCACCGATCCCGATACCGCAACAAAGGCCGCGCAGGAGAAGCAGCGGCGCGAGGAGGCCATTGCCAACACCACCGGCATTCGCGTACTCGCCGCCATTGCCGACGCCGTACCCGTGCGGCTGATGAAGCGTGATCTGCTGTTTGTCGTGGAACGGCTGACCGGGTTGGTGGAAGAGCGGCGCTTGGAGATCGTCGCCCGGCAGCACGGCATCAAGCGCGAGAAGGACAACGATTCCATCGACAAGCTGTTTGCCGCCTACTTGCGCCGCGCCGAGGAGAGCGTGTTGGGCAGCGTATTGGTCGAACTGACCATCCTGCTGACCGCCGCCCGCCAGCAGACAACGCAGGTATTGAAGGAAGCCGCAACCCTGTACAAGGTGGACACCGACGCCATCGCCGCGAAGGTCAAACAGGAGTTCGCAGCGAAGGTCAAGGCGAAAACCGCGAAGAAGGCCGAGCCGAAGCCGCCAGCCAAGCAACAGGCAAAGAAAGCGAAGAAGCCCGTAGCGGCCTAACCCTCAATTCAACCGGAACTCTTGCGCGGGACCTGCAACCACAGGCCCCGCATCTTTTTGTGTCAATGCCCGTCTGCCCGCCCTCTTGCGTGGCTCCTGCCCTTGCCAGGAGCGGTTTATCTCGTCCCACCCGACGGGCATGAGCGTACTGCCAAGTGACCGCACAATTCGGCGCTGCGACAGTGCGGTGAAAGAGCACATCGACATCCTCATTTTGCAACTTTTGATGCCGGAGCGCGGTCCAGGCTTATAGTCGCACTTTGGACAGAAAACTCGATTCTGTTCGGACCCACACGTGAAAATGCTCCCGCTCCACCACACTGAATATCATTACCACCTGAATACAGCGATGATTTACCACGTACCGTTCCTTTGTACATCGAAATATCGATGGCCATATTTCCCTTCACGTGAGAAATAATCGCGCATGTCCCATCGGGAAAGAACTCTACCGATTGCAGCCGGTCACTCGTGACCCATTTGCCGTAAAAGAATCGCTCCTCAGCCAGCCGCTCCGCCGCCACCGCAGCGGCGTTTGCGGGCGTGTCTTCGGGAGGTGGTGTATGGCTGCATTTGTAGACGCTGTCCCCCTGAGCAAACCGGAACTGCTGCGGAGTAAGGATCTGTATCGTAAAAACGGGCGGATTAAACGAGCTGTCCAGAATTTTGATTTGCGAAGGAGACACAATGGTATAGCCAATATCCGTAGCTCCCGGATTCCAATACTTGAGTCCCTTTTGCGTCGGCGTGAAAAACGCTTCGCTGAAAGTGCCGTTCGGGTTGAAGATGTACCGGTGGATGCCTTGATAGTTGTCAGTGCAATACCAGTTCTGTCCGGTCAGGTTCCGGCTCGTCTGGGAATCGGCGCACATTGCAAAGTTCGTCCCCAGAGCGAACGCGCATACGAAGAAAAGCGATTGTTTTCCCATGACCACCACCTCCCACGCATTCAACCTACGGACAGCTTCACACCGAACAAACATTCGGAAACGGGAAAAACATTGAAGTCACTCTTGTTCTTAATCGCCAATGGCCATTTTCCCCACGAACCTCGTGCCGTTCCATTTTGCATAGCCTGAGGCGGTATTGCACCAGAATTCAAGCCTCTTCCTAGTCGGATGGAACAGCATCCCATTGAGGCATCCGCCCAATTCATCCGTCATAGCAATTTCAGGACGGTAACTATCCCCACCGAGATTTTCAAATACGACGATCTCGCCCTGCCTTCCTCCAAGGCTATTCACGACCTTCTCAGAGTGAAACGCCAATGCAAAATCAATGACACCTCTTCCGCGAAAATCGCCCCATGCAGCGGTCGGGAATTGTAGCGTCGCATTTTGACCCCTTACGGCAATCTCCCAATTTGCATACGCAGTCTTGCACCAAGCGGAATCTGGCCCCAAAGTCGGGCAACTTATTTGTTTCAATTCTGGATGCACTTTGAGAAATGCATCCACGGCGCCCTGTTGTGCGGGGCTCAGGTGAAGGACGTGTTGTCCATCTTTCGTAATCTCCACCTGCTGAGCCACCACAACGAACGAACACATAAACACGAAAAAGCAGACGGTTACGATCATCCTCATTTCAAAGGCTCCTCCGATGGCGGTCGATTCTAGCAGTCGTGGAACGCGAAACTTGAGCTGAAATTGTCTATCCAAGATCATTTCAGCGATATAACGAAAAAGCCGTTGTTGAACCTCCGAACCTGAAGTTCTTCCTGTTGAACGCCAGATTTCTCATAGGTTGTTTCAAGCTGAAAGACCCCTAAATCTCCATTGTCAAGAAACTTCTCGCTCACTATCTTCGATGCCTCCACCTTGCCGGCTGTTTCTTTCCACGTCCGCATTCCGTCCGCATAGCTCTTTAATTCATCGCCGCTTAGTGCGGTGCCATTGGGTCGATAGACATCCTTCAACGTAAGAAAGTCTTCCTGATTAAACACCTGGTTCATCGAGGCGAGTAATGCCTCCGCCTTCACCCTGATCTCGTGTTGTTCCTGACTTATTCTGCTCGCATAGGATGGATAGTCCTTCGCATCCCCTACAACGACGTCGTAGGCCGTGTTCGCCAATGGATCGCCAATACTCCCAAATGAATCAAAGTACAAGACATAAAGCCCATTGCTGAGAGGTTGCGACGGCGTAACATAGAACATATCCGTATGCCCCGCGACCGGCTTGATCGCCGTATCAATGATTTTGGAAGGAACCCACAAATTTATATCAACCGCTCTCACGGCAAAGATATCCCTCACCTGAATCTGACCTTGAAACTCCACCCTTGTAACCTTGATACTATCCGCCTTCATGTCCTGCTTGAAAACAATGAAGGAATCCAGCTTCTTGCATTGCGGCCCGCTCGGCCCCTCTATGCCCCCAACGGCGTTCAGGATACTTCCGCGCAGCGTAATCTGCTGTCCGGATAACTGGACTAACCCCTGGTTTCCAACCACGTACACTCCGTAATTTTTGGGAAGGGAAGGGCCGCAGGACACCAGGAACAATGACAATGTGAAGACGACAAAACTGCGGATTTTCAACGCACCCCCCCAAGTTGCTGCCATGTCCGCCCTTCGTCAGCAGACTGCCATAACCCGATACTCCCTCCAACGTAAAGAACCCTTCCGATCCCGCTCCTCACCTCTGCGGCGTCTCGAATCGTGCTCGCAATATCCTGATTCGTGCCATCGATTTTTCGATTGAAGGTGTAGAGTGGCCGCCATGACGCGCCCGAATCTGTGGACTCTAATAGCCTCATTACATTGGCGCGGGCTGACTGATCTCGAGCCCCTTCCTCCATGAACAAGTGGCCAGCTCTCTCTCGATCCGAATGAACCCAGAAAAGCCTCTGGCCGTTCAAATGAAAGACCGTTTCCCACGAATCCCCCAGATTGCTAGACCGGATGATAGAAAAGCTGGGCTGGCTCTCAACACCTTCATAGGATGAGTATCCAACGATCGATCCGTCTCGATAGTACAGAAGCCTCGCCCCCGGCTCACGAAACATTCCACTTACGCAAGCGTGCTGAAGCGCCGGCCACTTGTTCGCCCACGTCCAGCCCCCATCTCTACTCACATTCGCTCTGCTAGTAATGAGTGTGTGACTGGCCGCGTCGGTGACCACGACATCGTCAACATAACTCCTCATGTTGAACTTCAACGGCGCCGTTTGGCCCGCGTTTGTTGAAGGATCATATTTATACCGGAATATCCCATCTTGCATTCCCTGGTCCACCACATACAACAGCGTCTTATCATTCGGATCGAAAGCAATGGAGGACACCTTGTCTTGCGAGTAATTCAGGTTAAGCCCATTCATCGTCGACCACGTCTTGCCGCCGTCAATGGTTCGACGGAATGCCTGGCATAGCGGCTCGTACACCCACAACTCTCCAGGGCTTGACTGCGGGCCAGCAGCAAAAGGAGGAATAAAATTGTCGAATATGGCACTGCAACTCAAGAAAACTGTAGGCTCCCACACATGTCCACCATCTGTCGATACATAGACAACGCTGCCTGGGAGTTGCCCAATTTTGCTCGGTCCGGTGAAAGAGGTATCAACAAGGTTATCGTTATAAGTCACTGCAAGTACTGCATCTTTGCCGTTGATAATTGTGTGGGCGAGAACTGTAATATGGGAATGCGACAATACGCCGTAATTCAGTCCGATCAATCTCCCAGATGGATCCAAGTACGAGATTGATCTCTGTTGTGACTCATCCTTTGAGAGGTCTACTACATATAACCCTGAAGCTTGGCTTGCCTGATAAAGTCCAGCGATCGCTCCCAAGTGGATGCCAGATTGGGATATAGGCACAAGATTCCAATTAGTTCCATTGCTTGATCGGTAGATGTTGCCCTGGGTACCAACAAGGGTACCGGAAGGGCCATCAAAGGACGAGAAGAACCTAGATGCAGGGGGCAGCCCTTCGTTGGCATCAGCCCAAGTGGCGCCAGCATCGGAAGTGAGAAAGAGCCCCTTTTCAATCGTAAACGCGAGAAGAGACTCACCCTGAACCAAACAAATCTGCTCGACCATGGGAGGAACATGCGAGGCAGTTCGTCCCGACTGTTTGACCAGAACGGAGGGCAGACCAGTGTCGATCCTGCGCCAGTTGTCAGCATTATCCGTCGAGACGAAGAGTCCAGCATTGGTCAAGGCATAGATTGTGGTTGACTTCTTAGGTGAAATCAGCACTTGCCGAACGGGCGCTGTGAGCGTTGTCGCCTTCCAGGAGAATCCGGCATCCGATGTCCTGTAGAGGCCGGAGTCTGTGCCGGCGAATACTTCTTGCGGATTCGCAGGATTTACGACGACCCAGTGAATTGGTGTGCCCGGGAGGCCATTCGATATTTGAATCCAGTTGGCGCCATCGTTCAAGGTTTTTATGACGCCATTGTTGTTTCTAACTGCATAGATCACTCCCGGACTTTGGGGGTCGGTCGCGGCGGATTGAATATTCTCCGAAAGTTGATCCCAACTATCAGCAGTTGGCTCAATAGACTTATAGAGCGAGTGGTTGAACAGCAAATATAAGGTTTTTCCATTCCCTTGGAGAAACGCCGCGCCGTAATACTCGGTTGGTTTGACATGCTCTGCCGCGACAGCTTGCGCCGGTGGTAACTGCTTCTGAACTGCGGAATTCACCGGTGGTTGATGGGACGGCGGAAGCAGGACCGTTCGAATCGGGTTTCCGTAGATGATGGGAGGAGAGTTTGTGATCAGGTTATAGAATTCGACGCTCACCCGGTCGCCCACCTTGAGAGTTGCGGCCGTCGCCCCTACGATCTTTCCTTCCTCAACGCCGTATTGGTACGTCATCCCGTCTGTTCCCAAGATCGTGACGCTTGTACCAGCCCTCGGATGGTCGATTGCCGTTATGGTTCCAGTGACCTTCTTGACGATCGATGGCTTCGAAGGACTCGCCTGCGCCGCGGAATGATTCGTGGCCTGGGAAATCGCGAGGGACGCAGGCACACTCAAGAATAGTGGGAGAGCGGTCGCCCATAACAGTTCATTGATTACTTTGTGAATTCTTCCCTTCATATCGCCTCCGTGCGGTATTTGAGGTCTCTTTCATGTCCTGTAATTGCAGCGTGGGCATTGGTAGGCGACCTTCCCCTTCCGCCTCATCATCACACCCATGATGATGAGGATCACCCCGATAATGAACACGCTAGTGATGATGCCAACAAGAATGAGTATCGTTGCGAATGCCGACTTCTTGGTCACCACGGCCATGGCTGCCCCGCAGCGAGGACACGTGCTTGCTGCGAGCCGATCGACGCTGGCCTGGGTTACGATATCGCGCGCAAAGGGCGACTGAGTAATGGGTACCCATGTCGAGCCCCCAGAGAGAACCACAGAGTCCGTAATTTTGATTTGTTGTCGAGCAATCATGCTTCTGATCGCGTCCTCGGTGAACGGGCCTCCCGTCTGCCCGGTGGCAAAGGTGACATGCCAAGTAGCAGTAGGAGGCGCAATCACTTCGATCGTGTTGGCTCTCGCGGTTTCGATGATTGACTTAGAAGCAGCGGGAAGACCACATTTGTCGCAGAACCGTGCTTCGTCGGCTATTGTTGATCCACAGCTTGTGCAGAAACCCATGCGTACCCGCCTTTCAAAACATCATTGCGAAGACAATCTTTGAAAACCAGCCAGCGACCAGGAGGATGATCGGAACTGCCGGAACGGCACGAACCTTAGAGATCTGTGAAATCTGCGTGCATCCCGTGTAGAGAATCAGGACGGTGTAGGAGATTGCGAACACCGAAACTAACGCGATCACCTCGATATTGCCCATGCCGAGGATTCCCGCAATCAGCAACATTAGGCCAGTTGGAAACAACGATACACCCGCGACAAACAGGTCAGCTTCGATGCTCTCTGGAGAACCCCGAAATACTTTTCGTGCGAGGAAACTGGCCCCCGCGATTGCTGCGGAGGGCACGATACCCAGTAACAGAAGCTTAAGAACGTCTCCGAATCCTGGCTGTCCGGCCCAGTGTGGAAGCATCAGGTACAAGCCGATGATCGCGCAAAGGTCGAAGAGACCGGCGAGAACTAGCCCGGCCTCTAATGCTTCTTTTTTCTCCAACCCCTGGAAGACGTTTGGCAGCCCTTCAGCCGGGTTGAGTACGGCTGCCTTCACAATTCTCCATGCAGTCAGAGAGAGCGCACGAAGCTTTGCAGCTCCAGGCGACGCTGCTACCGCGGAGGGCGAGGACTCCGCCTTGTTGATCGGCGCTCCGCAGTCGCCGCAGAATGTGGCGCCAGAAGTGAGCGTGTTGCCGCATTGTGGGCAGGTCATTGATTGCCTCAATTCAGGGAAATCTGTGCCTCAGGGCTACCCTCTGTAATCTCTGCTGTTCTTCCACAACTCTCGCAGAACCGGGCGGTCGCCCGAATTGGCTGGGCGCAGTGGTGACAAATCCGAGTCTGTCTCTCGGAATTCAAAGGTGGGGACTCGCTCTGGACTGATGGATGATCGTCTCCGCTATGCTCTGTGATTGGCGCCAACCGATTTGCTTCGCTGCTTCGCCTGCTTTGTAGAAACAAATAAACATTCCAGGCTGCGCCGGCGATTAACAACAGCACTGCTAGGGTAAAGCCAGTTTCGTAAGTGGCTCTAGCAAGGCCCTGCCCTTGGCTCTGAAGCTGATCATTCAGCCTGGATCTCATTATCAGCAGCGAGACCGAACCAACGCCCCCGCTGATCGCCGCCGCACCAGCGAGTCTTCTGCCGATTAGGCTGAGTGCAATTCCCGCGATCGCACACAAACCCGCTGCCACAGCGAACGGGTCAGGACTAACTTTTTGTGTCTGAGGCGGCCCGAAAGGCTGAGGCTGAGTCAACGTGGTCCCGGTCGCCAATTGCTGCCCAGTGAGGGTAAATGCCGTCACGCCTCCGCACGACACCGTTACGAAGGGGAGAAAAAAACACAAGGCACTCCCCACAAAAATTAGCACGGAAGCGATCGACTTTCGATTTGCCATACGGCCCTCCGTTCAATGAACACTATCCAATCCATTGAAAGATCACACGGTGATTGGCGAAATATCTAACACCGACTCATCCCGTCACTTGGACCACGTACGCTCGATCAGGAACTCCCAATGGCATCGGAATCTTAAGCAGGACATACCCGCCCTTTTTGTCGCTCAACCCTGCGCAATTGATCCGGTACACATTGCCCTTTCCGGTCTCTATATTTGCATCCAACGGGGCCTGATTTCGCTCATCGAAGTTCTTGTCAAGCGTCGTCAGCCAGAATACCTTGACCTCTGTGATTGTTGAGCCTGGCATGTTTACATAGAACCGCTCAACCTTTGAGGCTTTTGGAATTTCCGGCAGGGAGCCCAAACTGTAGACATTCTCGCCTATCTGTTTGCCGTACGTGGTCAGCTCCAGTAACCCGTGATTTGTCGCGGCGAAGACGCCAACTTTTTGCGGCTCCGGTGTCGCTTCGCAGCCGAGCAGAGACACTAGCAGACAACCAAGCGCCACGATGTTTACGCCATTTCGGTAGGTCATAGACGATCCCCCTTCATCACTCTTGTTTTGCGCGTCCCGTCGGCGACGCAAATTTCGCCAACTGGAAACAACTCGAATGCAAAATTCCTTCACTTGGCCCGCTTATACTCGCTCTGGCCGAAGAATCCAGGCCCGACTAGGGTGTCTGAGCTCTTGATGTAGGTCAACGTCATAGTGCCCATCATGCTCTGCACCTGGAGAGAACCATCCTTGAAGGTCGCACCAACCTTGTCGTGGCCGGCAAGAATCAAAAATTGCTCGCCGTTGCGGGTGATCTCCATCGTGTCACTAGGATTCGTGGTGTTGACCCATTTTCCCAGGAACACAGATCCGGGACGTGAGCAGCCAACAAACAGAATCGTTAGCAACATCAGCGATGGAATCATTTTTCGAACAAGGCGCATCATGTTCTCCTCCGAGGCGTGACCATATCTGGTTCTACGATCAATTCACACTGAAGCTGAAGGCTGTGGAGCTGCTGCCGCTGGGGTTGACTACCGTCACCGTCCAGGTGCCGCCGCGTATACCAAATACGCTTCCCGACTGACCAAGAACTTCGTCTTTCATTTCGGCAACCTGAGTGGTTTGCGCGCCGCTCTCGATCATCTGCTGTGTGTGGTATTTTTCCTTGATGAGCTTGGCCGCTTTCGAGCGACTGAGCTCCTTTGAGCCACAAGCCGCAAGAGCTAGGCACACTGCAATCGCAGTAGCAGCAGCGTACCGATTGATGGTCACTTCCCTTTTCATGTGTGTTCCCTTCAATGCAGGTTGCGAAGACGAACTCAAGGCTTACGGACGCACAACGCGCGGACTTGGGGGTGTCGCTTATTGCTTTTGAGGAGTTTTGCTTTCCCGGTTCCAAAGTCGAATGTTTGTAGATCTGCCGGCGGTTTCCCGGTGTTGCTCATTTCGAGACCAGATATCGAGATGTAGCCCTTAATATGGACTGGGCCTGGCTGCCCTGGTATATTCAGAGCCGCCACGTCAGGCCGATTCGCTGGAACATTTGCTGAAGGGTCGCTGATTCCCGTCAGTTCCTCGATCTCCGGCAAACGCCAATCTGAAAATCCCCCGAGGTTCAGGCTCTTGCAGTAGTCCACCGCCTGATTAAAATCCAAGTCCGCGTTATTATCGCTTCTCGTCCACATCAGTCCGGTTCTTTGATCTGTCCACCGGTCACGGTCGTCGGCGGGAGGGGCAGAGCCCGACTCCGCCCCCGCTCTCGCCTCTGAATTGCCCCCGGAGGCATGAGAGGACTGTAATACCCACGTTTGCCCGTTAGCATCGTTGATATGGTCACCTTCAATGGTGACGTTCGTCGTTGTGTCGGCAGAGATTTTCAACCCAATGGTGTTGCCGTCGACTTGAAAACTTCCCTGGTACGTCTGCCCAGCCACATTAAGTAAGAAAGTGTGATCTGCTTTTAGCTGAAGTGTGTCGTCCTTCGTTTGAGAATTTATATAGGTAGCAGGCAGGACCAACGCTGGCGCCGAAGATCCGGTAGTGGACGCAGAAGCTACAGCTGTAGGTGCTCCCCCCTGCCGAACCCAAGCTAGCCCCATATCAGTAATTAACTTGTCGCCTTGGATCGTAAAAGCGGTTGAGCGACCGGTAGCGCGATATGTCAAGATGAGCGACACGCCGCGCACGACATATGTGCCGGGGCTTACCGCCCCACTTGACGGAGTCATAACGAAGGTACCGTCAGGATCAATCTGCAATTGCGATCCCGTGCGTGCGAGGAAATAAGAACCGACGACCTCCGCTGGCTGAGTCGCAGCGGTCTCTACAGGGGTTCCGGGGGCTTGGGGAACGAGCACTTGCGATACGAGTGCGAGTGCCTGATCCGGAGATGGCACAGCGCCCTTGTCGAACGGAAAGCTGAGGTCGCCGTAATAAGGAGAATCATTATCAGGGGTACTGAAGAGATGGAAGACGATGGCAGACTTTTCTACGTCAATTCGACTCACGAGCAAGACCGTTCCGGTCACGAATCTTCGCTGCGGACACTGCGCAGTGGTGGAATTGCCGGACATCTGCATCGAGCCGCCCAGATCGCGAAGGAACCCCTTACCAAAAGGTTGTGAGATCTTACCGTTCTTGCTGTTGTAACTATTTATGGGCGAAGAGGGACACGCGGTTGAGTATAGGAGCAGGTTGTCTTTCTGCAGGAGAATTGCTGTCCCGGGATTCAGGACAGCACTCCTGTCTGTGGCAATTTCGCTCGATGCGAAAGTCTTATTCAGAACTCGCTGAAGCGAGGGATCCTGCCCATAGACCTGGCTGCTTGTGAGCAGGAGGGCAGCTGATAGCAGTACTCGGGTGATTGTCATACAAGTGTCCTCTGATTGCGATCCGGTTTAGATGCCGCCTTGGGTTGCCTGGGCCAGAACCTTAGTTGCGTTGGAATCTTGCGCGGACAATTGAGCACCCGCGTCTTCGACCGGATCAGCCGTGCCCTCGGCCACTGGGTGCCCACCTGACGGCGGCCCCTGGGGCAATCCTCTTGCTTGGTTGTTTGCAGCCACTTCTAGTCCGGAGTCGATCTGCTCCCGGAATTGATTTTGCATCTCCTGAAGAGTGGCGATATCAACCGTCGAAACGGCGTGAGGCGCGCAGTCTCCGGACTTGGCGCTTATTACTTGAATCGCAACATTGCCTTGAGAGTCGGCGTCCTTGCCGGTTCGTTCGAGAACGTCTCCCGGCGTCAGAGTGCATGACGATCCGTTTGCATTCAGGTCAACATTCGAGGAGACGATAAAGTACCGTTGGCTCAACGCGGAAGGCACTTGGTTGCTCTCCGCAGCAGGTTGCTGTGCGGAAGCCGGCGCTGCCGCCGCTGCCTGCTCTGCCGCAAGCTGTTGGCGAACCTCGTCCGCAATAAACGCCTTTACGTCTGGTGTAAGCGAAGACTCGTCAGCTGCCGCGGCTGGTGGTGCAACCGGGTTACCATCGGGTTGTTGTTGGCTCTCATAGTCCTGCCGGAGGTTAGCTGCAATCACATAGTCTGTCAGCCACAGGGCCGGGGAAGCATACACCGGATACGGCGTGAAATAGCCTGCATAGAATCCGAACCAAGGGGCCGGCGTTACTGGCGTATACCATGCATAACGTATAGGTGTTCCCCACGGAGTAGAAGCCCAACCGTAAAATCGAGAGTGATAGTAGAATGCCGGCACATAGCGATAGTAGGTAAAGCCGCGATATCCGTACTGATGGTAGACGCGCGCATAGGTGCGACCCCCTACAACATAAGTCCGCGAAATATATCCCGGCCGGCCGACAATACCACGTTCAACAAATCCTCGGTGCGGCCCATAGCTGACCACACGGGCACCCGGTCGTCCTACAACTACTTCCCTCTCTCCATGAGGCCCCCGCGAGAGGATTGTCCGTCGGCCATCCAGCCCAGGGGCTGTTTCGATGTGACGTACTTCGCCTCGTGCGTCGGTCCTAACCAGGCGGCCGGATGGTTCACGGTACTCTCGAAGCCCACCAACCTCCTTGGGCTGCACGCCACGGGGAGGCGTATAAGGTGTGTGCTCGGTGTGTGAGCTCGATCCCCCAGCGGTCGGCGGATTCACATGCCCGGTAACAGGGGGCCTCGTCGAGCCAGTCGAAGGTTGACTTCCTGTTCTGCGCTGAACAGAAGGTTGCGGCGTTGTAGGTTTGGACGTCGCAGGTTTCGGTGGTGGAGTAGATTGCGTTGTTGCTGGCTTCTTCTGCGGCTGCGTGGCGGCAGCATTCCCCATCGCCGTAATAGCGAAAACGCATGCACAAGAGATTGCGGCACCTACGATTCTCAGTTTCACGGCTCCCTCCCAGGAACTGTCATCTTTTTGATCTACACAAACAAGAACGAAAGAGATCCATCTATTCCATACGTCTTCGTCAATTTTTTTACGGATTCGGCCGCGCTTGCGCGTCGGCGCGTCTTGAATACGTGGAAGCAGACGACACCCAGGTTTCAATCACCTTGCCTGCATCAAACTCCACTGCGGCACCGGCACTCGCTGTATGCACAGTCATGCCACCGCTAGCATTGGTTAACTCATATGAAGCCGCGCTGAACTGGAACTCCTGAATCCGGATTGTTGTCTTTGCACCAACCGTGCTGATAGTGCCGGACACTCGAGTGTCGCGGTCGAGCACAACGGAGCCCGATTGTGTCACGGGAAGGAGTAAGGTGCCGTCAAATTCTGAGAGCACTTCCGACAGGCGGCGGACGGATTTCAGCGAGATCCACACCCGTGTGCCGGCTTCGAGATGGATCAGGTTCCGGATTGGGAGGTTTGGGTGCGGAGCGGGGACGTCTGCGCCAGAATTTGAGTTGGCGTTGATGGGCCTGGTCGCGCGCACCGCAACGGGCGCGCCTGGATGGTCATTCGGCACTTGCCGAGCGGTCGCGGTCTCCGTCGTAATACCCGAGTCAGGTGCCTTGGGAAGCTGGTTACTCCGAACGTCGGTCTGTGTCTGCGGAGCCGATTCGGATAATCCCACCGTGCCAGATGGTGTTGGGTGAAACTCAGGCGCCGGAGCAGCGACCCGTCGACTTGCCGGCAGTTCAGAGTTGGGCCGACTAGAGCGGGTGGTGATCGATGCAGTCTCTTGCGCTCGTGCTGGTGCGGTCTCAGGTTTGGCCTCGGGCGGTGTGTTCTTAGGGGTCGGCGGGGCTACTCCATTTTGGCTGGACTGCACCGGGATTCGATTAACTGCGACTTCTTGCCCGTGCGGAGTCAGAGAGCGGCGGCCTGCAAGAAAGGAGATCGCGATGACAGAGCATACGGCTGCAGGAATTAAGATCCACCGCGTGAGATTGAAGAATCCGGAGAGACCGGCGCGTTTTGTCTTTGCGGGCAAGCCTTCCGCCGATTGGCGATGGGCATTCACCGCGGCGGATGCGAGAAAGCCGCGCATCCACTGATCGAGTCGCTCTTCCGCCTGCTCCCAGGCCTGATCCGGAGCGTCGTCGTCGGCTTGATCGAAATGCTGTAGCCGCTGGGCAAGATCCCGGGCAGGAAAAGACTTGAGGGCGCGCAGCGAGATCACGCCGCCTGGGTGTTCTCCGTCAACACCCGGCGACGGCATCTGGTCGTCTGGAAGCCGCTCACTCGCTGCTCGTTCTGCCAGCAACGGCATGATCGTATCCAGGAAATGCTGTTCGTCCCAACGCGTCATTTGAAATCGACTTCCTCCGCAAGGTGGATCCAGTTCTGTCTTCGCTGCTCTGGACGAGTGCTGAAGCTTTGCTTATTCGAGCTTCACCAAATAGAACGTGCGGCGGAATGGAATTCCATACGCTGGTGGTGAGAAATTTCGCAGGACTGCGGATGCCGCCTCAAAGGCTCCAGAAAACTGTGCGACTTCTCCCCGATGGGCGTACAACATCGTCAGCAGGCTTGGTAAGCCTCTGCCACAGCATTCGTCGGCCATTTTGGATATGAGATTTTACTGACTGGACGGTAAGGCCTGTATTTTCAGCAGTTTCTTCATAGGAGTACCCCTCGATCCTGAGCTCCAGGCACTCCCGCTGTTCACGGGGCAGCGACTTCATTTCGTTCCAGGTCTGCTCAGCCAGCAAATGCGCTTCGAACGAAGATTTGGGAGGGCGTGTGCCGGTCGTCTCCACTGCTTCGAGATCATCGACGCCGAATTCGTGACCCTTCCGCCTCCACTCGTCGATACAGACATTACGGGCAATGCGCATCAGCCAGCTTCCGAAACAGCCATCCCGGAAGAGTGCCAAATTCTTGTATGCCCTGAGAAATGCCTCTTGAGTTGCGTCCTCCGCCGCATGACTATCCGCCAAGAATCCTCGACATGCATAAAACACTCGCTTGCGATGGCGTACGAAAAGTTCGGCGAAGCAGGCACTGTCACCTTCCGCCCACGCCCTCCGAGCGAGGTCCTCGTCTGTATCCACTAGCATCGGGCCCTCCATCGGGGATTGTTTCGCGGACCAGATCGGATTACTCCAGCGCTACTGACCGTTCCAATACTCGTGGGGCTGACGGCCCATGTGACACATGAGCTGAAACTCCCCGTACCTGCTACCGTGGATTTGCAACTTGACGTTTGCAGGGTCAGGGTAGATGCCGGGGAGCAGGCTACGGAGACCGAAGTGATCGTAGGACGGGAGAGCGGAGCTCCTACCCCATTGGAGCTATCTCCGCCACACGCAGAGGCAAACAGGGGTAGAACACCTAAAAAAGGCCGGCACACGAAACCCCGCTCATTGTTTGCAGAAGTCCGACACGTCTGGAAGGTCATCGTTCATTCCCCCACGAACCTGCGAGACCCATGATCTCAAGCGGAAAGGGGCAAACCAGCCCTCAATGAACTGAAAGGGGGAAATAACCGATGATTGCGTGAGTCAGTTGGCCGAGAACCAAAGCAACGTCGTACAACGCGTAAGAGACACTTGCAATTGGCCCATGTGCGGCTGTTCGCAACGAGCCAATTCCCCCACGTCAAGTGCCAACCATAATACACAGTTCTGCAAGGCATACACGACCAGGTTCAGTACCTCTCAGCACTTGTCAACCAAGTCGCGCAGCCGAACTCCTAGCGAAATGGCAATGCGGTGCAGCTTCATGATGCTGATATTCCGTATGCCTCGCTCTACCCCGGATATGAACGTCCAATGAAGTCCAGCCCTCTCCGCCAGTTGTTCCTGCGTTAAGCCCAGCATTTCCCGCCGGTTACGGATTGTCTGTCCC
>Ga0181520_10004698_pt1 | contig 22566 bp, 20 predicted proteins | sample PEATcosm2014_Bin_29_FD_132451 | JGI IMG/M metagenome (GOLD analysis project Ga0181520, IMG submission 132451) | Peatland microbial communities from MTU Mesocosm Facility, Houghton, MI, USA - PEATcosm2014_Bin02_30_metaG | ecosystem: Environmental > Terrestrial > Soil > Wetlands > Peat | place...
AGGGCTTGGGACCTGTAGAAAGTCGAGAACTTCCTAGGGCCTCGGGCCCTTGAAAAAGTACGCGTCCTAACGCGATCTTCCGGCCGGCCTTATCAGCCGGCCGGTTTCTTTGGCGCGCCCGGCAGGGCGGGCAAAAAGGGTATGTTGATTTCTTGGAGTGTGCAGAATAATTTAAATATCTGAAGGAGTACCTATGAGCGAGGAAAACTTCGAACTCATCGACAAGTACTGGCGAGCCGCGAACTACCTTTCCGTTGGCCAGATTTACCTCTACGATAACCCCCTCCTTAAAAAGCCCATAACCATAGAGCATATAAAGCCACGCCTCCTCGGCCACTGGGGCACGACCCCGGGCCTCAACTTCATCTACGTCCACCTCAACAGGATCATCCGCGAACGCCGGCTCAAGATGATCTACATCGCCGGTCCGGGTCACGGAGGACCCGGCCTCGTCGCCAATGCCTACCTCGAGGGGACCTACAGCGAAGTCTACCCGAACATCGCTCAGAGCGAAGAGGGCATGAAGCGGCTCTTCACGCAGTTCTCCTTCCCCGGCGGCATCCCGAGCCACGTCGCGCCCGAGACGCCCGGCTCCATCAACGAGGGCGGCGAGCTCGGCTATTCCCTGGCCCATGCCTACGGCGCGGTCTTCGATAACCCGGACCTTCTCGCGGCCTGCGTCGTCGGCGACGGCGAGGCCGAGACCGGCCCCCTGGCCACGAGCTGGCACTCCAACAAGTTCCTGAACCCCGTCACCGACGGCGCGGTCCTTCCCATCCTCCATTTGAACGGCTACAAGATCGCGAATCCGACCGTGCTCGCCCGCGTGAGCGAAGAGGAGCTGAAGAGCCTCTTCATCGGCTACGGCTACAAACCCTACTTCGTAGAGGGCGACGACCCGGCCAAGATGCACCCCCTCATGGCTTCGACCCTTGACAAGGCGATGGACGACATCGCGGCCATCCAGAAGAAGGCGAGGACTGAAGGCTTCGACCCGAACCATCGTCCGGCCTGGCCGATGATCGTCCTCCGCACGCCCAAGGGCTGGACCGGCCCCAAGACGGTGGACGGCAAGCAGACCGAGGGCTCGTGGAGATCGCACCAGGTGCCCTTCTCGGAGCTGTCGGAGAAGCCCGAGCACGTGAGGCTCCTCGAGACTTGGCTCAAGAGCTACAGGGCCGAGGAACTCTTCGACGAAACGGGGAGGCTCAAGGCCGAGATCGCGGCGATGGCGCCCAAGGGCGAGCTGCGCATGAGCGCGAGCCCCTACGCGAACGGAGGCCTCCTCCTCAAGGAGCTGGACTTAGGCGACTTCACGAAGTTCGCGGTGGAGGTCAAGAAGCCCGGCACGAGCCTCGCCGAGGCCACGCGGGTCATGGGAGCGTACCTGGCCGACGTGATGAGGCGCAGCGCCGTGAGCCGCAACTTCAGGATCGTCGGCCCGGACGAGACGAACTCGAACCGGCTGGGCGCCGTGGTCGAGGCCGTGGCGCGCGCCTGGGACGCCGAGACGCTCCCCGGCGACGATCGGCTCTCGCCCGACGGTCGGGTCATGGAGGTCCTCTCCGAGCACCTCTGCCAGGGCTGGCTCGAAGGCTACCTCCTCACGGGGCGGCACGGCCTCTTCTCCTGCTACGAGGCCTTCATCCATATAGTGGACTCGATGGTGAACCAGCACGCGAAGTGGCTGAAGACGACGATGGGCATTCCCTGGCGGCGGCCCATCGCCTCGCTCAACTACCTCCTCACCAGCCATGTCTGGCGGCAGGACCACAACGGCTTCAGCCATCAGGACCCCGGCTTCATCGACCACATCGTGAACAAGAAGTCGGACGTCGTGCGCGTCTATCTGCCCCCCGACGCCAACACCCTCCTGTCGGTCACGGCGCACTGTCTCGCGAGCAAGAACTATATCAACGTGATCGTGGCCGGGAAGCAACCGGCCCTCCAGTACATGGACATGGACGCGGCCATCAAGCACTGCACCCGCGGCATCAGCATCTGGGATTGGGCCTCGACCGACCGGGGCGGAGAGCCCGACGTGGTCATGGCCTCGGCGGGCGACGTCCCGACCATGGAGACCCTCGCGGCCGCGGACATCCTGAGGCAGAAGTTCCCGGACCTCCGGGTCCGCGTGATCAACGTCGTGGACCTCATGAAGCTCCAGCCGAGCGGCGAGCATCCTCACGGGCTGTCCGACCGCGACTTCGACATGCTCTTCACGACCGACAAGCCGGTCGTCTTCGCCTTCCACGGCTATCCCTGGCTTATACATCGCCTGACCTATCGCCGGCACGGGCACGACAATATCCACGTGCGCGGCTACAAGGAGGAGGGGACCACGACGACACCCTTCGACATGACGGTGCTGAACGAGCTGGACCGCTTCCATCTGGCTGGCGACGTGATCGACCGCGTGCCAAGGCTGGGGACGGAGGGCGCCTACGTCAAGCAGTGGCTCGGCGACAGGCTCATCGAGCACAAGGCCTATATCCGCAGGCACGGCGACGACATGCCGGACATCCGCGACTGGAAGTGGCCGTACTAGTTTTCCGTCCCGGAATCGGCTTGTCTCAAATGCATTCGCCAATCGTTCGGATTGGCTCACCTCTTCATTCATTCGATATCTCCCCAACCCTTTTTGTAATCGTCGCCGTCCGAGATTTCCAAAAAATCTTTCGCATAAATTATTTTTGATCCCTTGATTTTGACCATACTGACGACACAATTTGTACACTTCAGTCCTTTCTTATTCGTAAGTTCCAAATCCAACTGCGCAAATATCGTGTTATTGCCTGCCATGTCGAGGATATTTTCAACTCCTACGTGCCTGACGGTAAATTTCCTTTGAGGGAACTGGCTGATGAATTCCTCAAACCATCTTGTCGCTTCGGGTTTTCCCGTAAATTGTCCGCCAGCCTCGACTTTGCCCGTGTAAATAAAGACACAGTCTTCGCTCCACGGCCTCAAGAATTTCTCCAGATCGCCTTTATTTAGCGCGTCGAATCCCGATCTGATGGCTCGTTTTGCGACGATCGCTCCTATCATTTTCTCTGCTCCTTCAGTACAGGCCCTTCTTGAGGGCCGTCTCAATCGCTTTCAACATGACCTTGCTGGATAAGCTCGCGCCCGACACGGCGTCGACCTTCAGACTTTGCGCAGCGACGACGCGGTCGATTATCGCGTCGGCCCCGTGACCCGGCCCGTGGCTGTGCTCGAGTACCTTGATCGCCGTGATGGCGCCCTCCTTGACGACGACCTCGACTTCGGCGGTGACGGGTGTGTTTACCTGCTTGCCTTCGTACTTCCCATCCCTGACGGCGCTCGGGCTGATGTCGTCGACGACGAGCTTTTTGATATCGTCGGCGAAACAGCCGGCCAAGGATAGGGCGAGGGCGATGCTCAGAAGAGCCATGAAGCAGTTAGGTGCTTTAGGACGCATTACAGTACCTCCTCCTCAGAAATGCAGGCCGAACTCCAGGCTGAACGGCTCCCAGTTCTCGTTCCGGTAGTTTGTCGTATTCAGGATGAGCGTGGTATAGGCGGCGAGGTAGCCCTGGTCGAGCAAATCCACGAAGACGCCCAGGCCGGCGCTGACGCAAGCTCCCGATCGGAGGAGAGAGGAGCCGGGGGCTCCCGGCGGATCGGCGTAATATCCGGCATCTGTAAATATCGCCGAACCGACCAGGATATCCTTGCTGAAAACTGCGGGGAAGTTGCAGCGCAGTTCCAGGCTGCCGACTGCCTTGAGTGTCCCGTCCGCCCAGCCGTTCCCGAGGCCGCGGACCGCTCCGCCGAGTCCATCACGATATACGCGGCCGCCGAAGCGCTGCGATACCGGATAGGGTATGCCCTTCGTCTCGTCCGCTCCCAGCCCCGCGATGTAATCTAGGCCGGAGAAGCCGGCCAGGTAGAAGCTGAGGAGGTTCCATCCCCGTTCATCGGTCCTTTCGTAGAGCGGGAGGAAGCCTTTTGCCGAGACGTCGAATTGAGCGTAATCGGTACTGGCGGGGACGCTCAAGGTGGGCGGGGCGTATTCGGTACTGGCGTCCAGCCACCAGCCCGAAAGGACCTTGGTCGAGGGATCGACGACCGTAGCGTCGTACTGGAGATCGGCCTGGAAGGAGTGCGTCAGGATCCGGCCGCGGTAGGGGTCGCTCCCGTCGGCCAGCAAGGAATCGCCGGAGGAGCTCGCTACCGGGTCGGTCCAGGCTCCCCGCCATGACAGGAGCAAGGTCAAATCGTCGCGATCGGTGACGGGATCGAAATGCAGACCTTGCTGGATGCCCAAGCCCCAGAGCGCGATGATCTTATTCAAGGCAGTCTGGCTGTAATCGGTACCGGGGAAAAGGTCCTGTCGATACAAGCCGAGGTCGGCGGTCCGATAGTAGTCCGAGAACTTGTAGGCTCCTTCTGCGCGAGCCCACAGGGCGGTGTCGACTCCATCGAAGAGCCTGAAGCCGATGAGCGCATCGGCTTTGGCCCCAAGTATCTTCGGGCCGGGCTTGAAATCGAAATACCGATAGTACGGCGGAGCCTTTTCGTCGGTTTGGGCGAATAGGACCGCGCTCCGCATGATCAGAAGAACGATGAGCCTAGTTTCGCGAAATGACATCGCGGTAGCTCGCTTTTTTGAAATAGAGAAGCGTCAAGCCGAGGCTCGCCAGCGTGAGGAAACCAAATAGCAGGGCGAAAGGCGCATTCCATGTCAGTTTATAGAAGGGTTTGAGGAATTCGGCCAATGCGACCGAAAGGCCTAGCGTAAATCCCTTGATGAGCAGCGCCGGAGTCAAGAGGATCGCGAAGTGGCTCCCTCTCAGCAGCATGACCGCCATCATGGCGAAAACCGGCAGCAGGAAGCACATATCGAGGATATAGACATTGGAATTGGCTTCCGGCACTCGCGTTTCTCGTATGAACGGCCACATCGAGACGATCCACAGCGGATAAAAAATGATGGGGATGAGAAACAAGAAGACCGCTGAGACTCTCCGGACGGTCTTGGGAATTCTGATATTATCGGACGCTTCATTCCCGATATTCGCTATGCCGAACACGAGCGAATAAAACGAGAGACTGAAGATCGCCATGTAGAGCAGATAGAGGGTATTGTAGATTTTACCAACCACATAAAGCCCATACACGTAAAACAGGTATCCTGCGATTCCGAACAGTATTAATCGCTCTACGAGATCGCCTTCCTTGATTCTGACGATCAGAAACAACATCGTGAGCGAAGCCGAAACCGCGATCAGGTCCTGGGATAGCATAGCGGGGAGGGCAGCCGCGATCCTGAAATTCCGGTAAATGCCTTGGCGCGCGACGCCGATCGAAGAGGCGACCAAGGCCATAAGGGCGATGAGAAGCCATGATATCTTGTCCCTTTGCAGTTTATTTATCATGAACATTCCTAATTATTAACCTTTCGCTGAAATACGCTCCTGCCACCACAAAAATCGTATCGACGATAGCCCGTCCGAAAATCGCATCTACGAACGAGCCCTGGAATACCGAAGGGAAGAACAAATTGAAGATCATCCAGCCGGGCCCGACTATCGCTAATCCGAAGAACGCGGATTTTTTAATCGGGCTCTTCTCGCTTGTATTCCGGCCGGACGCTATATAAAACGTTCCGAATGAAATCCCCGCAGCCAACGTCCATATGAATGTCTCGACGGGGCGTTCGATATATCCGGACTCGATTTTCAATATCGTATAGGCGAAATATCTGCCAATGACATAGGACGCCGTCATTACCGACAAAGTTAAACTATTATTCTTGATATTCGCCTTACCGCTGCGGTTGTCGGATGCGAAGAATTTTCCCGCCAATACGCCCAATGCGATTATACCCAGTACGTCGATTAAACCTAACCTGATATCCGCAAGGAGAGAGGTCTTCCCATATACCGGATACCATTCGATTGCGCCGAAGAAATAGATCATTCCCCATGAAATGGCGAATTTTAGACCTTTGGTGATCTTGCTTCCGTTCATCCATTTTTCCGCGATTAGAAATGCGACGGACATGCCGGAGAGAACCACGATAAACCATATCGTTATGAAGGCCATGACGCCGGAAGCGCCATGAGTTTTAGAAAAGGGCGATAAGGGAAGAAGTTTTATCGGCAATTGCGTACCATCGATCATATGGGCCTGACGAATAATAAGAATCGTGAGTATCGTTAAAAACAATATTTGCCACCAATTCTTCTTTAAGCTCAGACTGGGAATGAAATCAAGAAATACCGTCTTCATGACTATCCCCCTCCTCCGCGGATGAATATACAATAGAGGCCGCTAAACGCTGCTAAAACTGGAGTTAAACGAGATATAAACGAGGCGGGATCACGACGCGGGAGACTTCGGAATCGATATGACGAACGACGTGCCGGCGCCGGTGTCTTCCGAGAGGCATACCTGCCATCCGTGCGCGGATACGACCGATTTCACTATGGACAGGCCGAGGCCCAAGCCTTCCTCGTTGCGCGCGCGCGTGCCGCGGTAGAATTCGTCGAAGACGCGCTTGCGGTCTTCCTTCGGGATTCCGGGACCGTCGTCGCGGACGACGATGTCTATGCGCGCATCGTCCTCGTCCGCCTCCAGCGCGACGCTGTCCCCCGGCCTCGTATAGCGCATCGCGTTCGACAGCAGGTTTTCGAGCACGCGCAGGAAGAGGCGCGGATCGGCCTTGACCGCGGACTCGGGAGAGACGCGAATCCGCGAGGAAAACTTCCTGTCGGAGACCTCCGCGTCGCCGGCGGCGGCGCGGGCTATCTCATCGAGGAAATCGAGGAGCCTCAGGTCCACCAGGCTCGCCCTCCAGACCGCGGTCTCGAGACTGGCGAACTCGATGAGCTCCTGGATGCGGCTCTCCAGGAGCTCCGCCTTCGCCCGGAGGATGCCCAGGAACTTGTCCCGCATGGAAGGATCGCTCGCCATGCCCTCTTCGAGGGCTTGGAGATAGCCCTTGATCGACGTCAGAGGAGTCCGAAGATCGTGCGAGACGCCCATGAGGAATCGGGAGCGGCTGTCCTGCGCCTCGGCAAGCTCTCGCCGCATGTCGTCGAATGCTCGATAGAGCATCGTGACTTCGTCGTTGCCTCTTCCTTCCAGGGCGAAGGCGAGATCTCCCCTGGCGATGCGCCTTGCCGCCTCGCTCAGGCCCAGTATGGAAGAGCTCGTCCTCAGCATGAAGATGACGCCGACTGTCACGAGAAGGCACTCGAGCGCTAGGATGAAGGCCATCCCGATGACATGGAGGTCCAGGTACCACGGCCCCGCTTCCGGCTCGACCACTGCGACGTAGCTGCCGCCGGGATCGCCGCGCACCGATTCGGCGATGTAGCCGGCGTCGGGATAGGCCGAGGCGACCCGCTCGAGGAGCTGGCCTGGGCTTAAGCTCTCGCCCTTCGCCAAACCTCGCGCGTTCGAGAAGACCACGACGCCATCGTCGCGCCGGATAGCCATCGCGGCGATTTCGGGGGATAGAGCGCGACGCTTTCCCTCCTCTCCCGAAAGGGTCTGCGCCACCCAGCGCCTCGTGCGCGGGTTTCCCGCGATTTGCTGATTCCGATCCGAGGATTCGCTCCGGGCGGAGTAGAAATAGCTTCCTGCCCCGAAGATCGAGGGTAGCACGATTATGACGGCGATCAAGTTGAACCTAGTGTGCGTCTTCATCGGGACTCCCCTCGCCCGAGAATCGATATCCGAAGCCCCTCACGGTCTTGATCCAGCGGGGAGCGACGGGGTCATCCTCCACCTTCTTCCTGAGGCGCTGGATATGGACGCTGACGGTCATGATGTCGCCGTAATTCTGCTCCCACACTTTCGCGTAGAGCTCGCGCGTCGAGAAGACCGCGCCGGGGTTCCGGAAGAGGAATGAAAAGAGCTCGAACTCGCGGGGGCTCAAGCCCACGTCCTTCCCGTCCTTCGCGAGGCTCCTGCCCTCGATGTCGAGGGCGAATGGGCCGCGGCTCAGGGCGGGGTTAACGCCCCGCGGCCTTTCCCCCTCGTCCCGATCGTAGGCCGCGCGGCGGAGATGGGCCCGTATCCGCGCGGCGAGTATCGCGGGGTTGAAGGGCTTTCCGACGAAGTCGTCCGCCCCGCCCGAGAACGCGCGAAGCTTGTCCTCGTCGGCCTCCCGCGAGCTTATCACGACCGCCGGCACCCTGCTCACGCGGCGCAGCTCCTCGAGGAACTCGAATCCGTCGCGGCCCGGGAGGTTGAGGTCCACGGTGACGAGGTCCCAGTCGCCGCCGCGGAAAGCGGTAAGCGCTTCCTCCGCGCTGGGGACCGATTTCGCCGTTATGCCTTCCCTCACGAGGTACAGGCTTATCAGGTCCGCGATCTCCGCGTCGTCCTCAAGTATCAGCACGTTGGCGCGCATCGCTCATTATATCATCGGCGCCCTGAAATCCAAGCGTTTCGGCTCGTACCGGACGCGACGCGGCGATAAAGAGTATGAGGAGAATCGGAATCTGTTTGCGAATGCGTTCTCGGTCCCGCGTGCGCATAGCTTTACGCTCCTCCTGGCGAAGCCTTCCCGCGTCCGGGGACTGTCGCGGAGGAATATACATCATGGAAATACTTCGACTCCTACGGACTTGTCTCTTTGCTTGCCAATTGCTTCCATGTCGGATACCTTGGTGACCAAGGTATTGAACCAGGACGTACAACGGAGGGGACGGCGCATGATCCCTTATATTTTCGACCCCGAGGTGATCGACGAATGTGCAAGGGCCGGCCTCGGTCAGCCCAAGCCGGCGATGTTCGACGTGATAGCGAAAGAGATCGAGAAACGCTATCCCGGGCGCATCTATCATGATCAGCCGTGGATTTACAGCATTGCCGGCGGCGCCATGATCCAAATGAAGCTCTACTTCGCCTCGCTTTTCGAATATGTCATGATCTGGGGAACCCCGATAGGATCGGAAGGACACTCCGGACGCCACCGGGTCGCGTTCTGGGATACTGTCATCGACGGCGAAGCCTGGTATTTCGCCGAAGGACAATTTGAGAAGCGCGTCTATCGTCCCGGCGACCGCATCTTCGTGGGAAAGGGTCAGGCATGCGGGATGAACTTCACCGACGGGGTTTGGGCCGTGGAATACGCGCGAGGCCCCCTCATGCTGAGCCTTCCCTTCGGGCTGGCCGACGAGCTCTTGAGCACCCTCGACTATACTGCCGCTTTGCAGACCGTCTCCATCTATACCTCGCTCATCGGACGGCATTGGGCCGCTCGCTACAATCGCGACTACCCTTTGCTCATACCCTTCAAGAAGCTCGCGGCTCTCATGATGAATCTCATCGGCCCGGCGATTACGAAGGCGCTCACGCCTCCCCCGCCCATCGAGCTCAAGGTCCCGAAACGGTCATAATGGGTTCCCCCGTTCCGAGCGACTGTACATCGCCCTGGTGCCCCGACTGGCGAGGGCGATGGCCAGTCTTCGCGGCAGCAGGCGTTGCGTGAACCAGACAGCGACTTTGTTCGGAGTCCCAGGTACGACGATCGGCTTCCGGCCGAGCGCCCGGAGCGTCTGCCTGACGACAGGTCGACAGTCCATCAGCGGGGAGGCCAGCCAGCGGGGTCGGACAGGCCCTTCGCGTTGGAATGTCGGAGTGTCCACGATTCCGGGGCAGCAGGCCAACACGTGCACGCCCTTCCCGCGGAGCTCGTTCCACAAGCCCTCGGCGAGAACGCGGATGTAGGCCTTCGACGCCGCATAATGCGCGACGCAGCCGGTGCCCTGGAAACCGGCCATCGAAGAAACGAGGATGATGCCGCCCCGTCCTTGCAGCGACATTCTTCGGCCGAATTCCCATGCGAGCAAGGCTGGCGTCCGGCAATTCACTTCGAGCACGCGGTCGTGCGTCGCCCGGGCATGTCCGATAAACGGCCCGACGGGAGCGGAGGCCGCATTGCAGATCAGCAATCCGACCTGCAGGCCGGAGCTACGTTCCACGATCAAATCGACGGAGCTAGGATCCGCCGAGTCCAGCGTGACGGTCACGACCTGCACGCCGAAATGTTGCGTGAGCTCGTCGCCGAATCGTTCCAGCAGATCGGGGCGCCTGGCCACGAGTACGAGATTCAGGCCTTGCGAGGCCAGCTGTCGGGCAAACTCCGCGCCTATGCCGTCCGAACCGCCGACGATGACGGCCCATGGACCATACATAGTCTGAAATGTAGATTTATCCGGCTGCATATGGCATTCTACTATGGAACCACTTTGAAGAGGTGCCCTCAAATGAGAGGAAAGAAAATGATGGAGAAGACCCTATTACTGGGAGTCCTCATGGCACTCCTGCCTTGGCTGGCAGGGGCGCAGACGGTTACCGATCTGGCGGCGCTGAAGGGACTCGCGCCGATAGCCATGCTGGCCAAGACCCCCGGCGGAAACGAGGCGCTGGCGTCCAACTACGTGGTGACCGGCGGCCTGCAGAACGGCACCCTGAGGCAAGCCGACTTGCTGCCCTTCGCCGATCAGCAGCAACAGGCCTTGCGCGATGCATTCATCACGGGCGCCAACCTGGCCGAACTGGCCGACGGCCTGGGAACCACGCTCGGCAGCGCCTATCTGGCCCGCGCCCACTACATCGACCCGAGCCATTTTACCAGCCTTTCGCCCGCCGTCGCTTCGGTGATAGCCACTGCCGTCGCGACCTCGGGAGCCAATTCCGGCTCAGCCAAGTGCTTCTTCGCCAACGCCACGACCAACGGCAAAACGCCGGTCTCCGCCGAAGCGATGAAAATCCTGCAAGAGATGGGTGGGGACACCGACATCTTCGGCAAGAGCTATGGTTTGCCGGCAGGGTCGCCGGGGGCGGATTCCTACGGCAACTCGCGTCCTTTCCAGACCGAACCGAGCATTGCGCCGATCGTCGGCCCGGACTATTTCAACGTTCCCGCAGATAATCTGGTCTACAGTCGCGGGCCGCTCATGAACCTGGTCGATAGCCCGTCATTCCCCAGCGGCCATACCACCTACGGATATACGGGCGCCCTTCTGCTGGCCATTCTGGTGCCCGAGCGGTATCAGCAGATGATCGTACGAGGCGCGGAATACGGCAATGATCGCATCCTGGTCGGCGCGCACTACGCGATGGACGTGATCGGCGGTCGGACCCTGGCCCTGTACGACATGGCTCACTTGCTCGCCGACGACCCGGCGTACGTGAACCAGGACTTTCAAGCCGCCATCCGCGCCGCCCGGGCCGATATGGTCGCGGCGCTGGCGGCGGCTTGCGGCAAATCCGCGGCCGAGGGCGCCCGCGAGGACACCGGCAGGTTCAGCAACGCGGCGGCCGACGAGGCGTTCTATGATTCCACTCAGACCTATGGCCTGGCGATTGTCTATCCCGAAAATGCCGACAAAATCGAGGATGTCGGCAAGCTGACTCCGGAGGCCGGACGCCTGCTGACAGCGGCCTTTCCGTCGCTGACCCTGGAACAGGCCGACCGGATCCTGACCGAGACCGAAGGCCCCGGCGGCGGCTTCCTCGACAACGGTTCGGCCTTCGGCGTCTATTCCCGTCTCAACCTCTATGCGGCGGCAGGACGGGCAGCGGCGCTCGGCAACTGAAATTCCGCCTCGAGCTCTCGCTCGCCGTGGTGAGCCCGAGAGCCGTGGCGATCAAGGCGAACAGGGTAGCGCGCAGAAGAGCATGCGACGACAATGCCGGCGCCGCCGGGGCTGTGCGCCATGTCGAGGCGGCGCGGAAGATCGCGAGCGCGGCGGCTATCCCTCGTACGACGCCAGCATCTCGCGAAGGCCCGCCGCGACGATCTGCCGCCACTCCCGCGGCTCGAGGAGCTCGGCGCCCGGCCCGAGCCAACGCAAGAGCTCGACGGCCGCCTCGGGCCTGTGCTCGCCGTAGACCATGACCAGGCGACCGTCGGCCCCCGGCTCGAAGACCGCGTTCCCGTAAAGCCAGTCTCGGCTCAGGCGCTCGGCCTGTTCCGGACTCATCGCGATGCGGGTAGGCGACTCGGCCCGCCACACATCCATCGCCACCCGCAGCCATTTTCGATCGAGAAGCTTTCCGACGTCGAAATCCGAGACCACGGGCGGCATCGATCGGCCCGCGGCGATGGCGAGTACGCGATCGGCCCTCCACGTACGCCTCGCTTGGCCCGCGCCGCCCAAGCGACCCACGAGGTACCATCTATCGCGATCCCAAATCATCCCCAGGGGCTCGACCTCCCTCGGGGCCTCTTTCTCCCTATAAGGCGAGCCGTAGGTCAGCATGACCCTCGAACGCGCGAGGATGGCCCGAAGGTAGGCCCCCAGGATGCCGCTCTCGGAGGCGGAGCCCTCTGCCGTCGACCCGCGCCGCTGGGCGACCAGCGGGTCGCCCAGCTCGGGGTGGAGGAGATCCGGGGGGACTTTCTCGAAGCCGATGATCTGCGTCGCCCTCTCCATGACCTCGCGGGTCTCGGGCGGCAGCGCCGCGAGGAGCTTGCGCTCCGCGAAGTCGGCTTCCTTCGGGAAGGGCGCGACGCGGAGCCTTCGCATGAGGATCAGGCCGAGGAGAAGGGAGACCGCCTCCTCCGCGCCCAAAGTAACCGGAGGGAGGAAGTAGCCTTCGCGAAGCCGAAAGCCGCCCGCCCTGCCCATGTCCGCCGAGACCGGCACGCCCAAGCCGCTCAAGACATCGATATCGCGATACACCGTGCGCACCGATACCTCGAAGCGCGCGGCCAGGTCTTTGGCGGAGACTACTCGGCCGCCTCGCAGGAGAAGGAGGAGGCCAAGAGTCCTGTCGAGCCTATTCATGCGGATTCCTCGTAAAGTATGACAAGTTCCGACACTTCCAGCCAGTATATATATTACTGCCGAGTGACAAATGGTGACACGACGGCGATGAAGGAGGGAACGAGAATGAGTGCAGCGATGACGATGAATGGCGTTTCCGGCGATTTTACGCGCATCTCCCGCGATGCCGGCGGAGCGCGAGGCGAATACATAGCGGCGGCCTGCGAGGAGCAGGAGGCGCGGCGAACCCATCTGCGTTATCGCGAACAGCTTCGCGTCCCGCCATCCTCGAAAAAATTGCGCATGGTCGAAGGCACTGCCTGGGTCACCATGGGGGGCCTCGATTATGTCCTTATCGGCGGCGATTGCATTTCGGTCTCCGGAAGGAAGGGCGACGCGATCATCTCGGCCCTGGGCGAGGAGGGCATAGTCATCGAACTGTCCTGAGCAAACGGCAATAGTTGCCGTCTATCCGGGGAATCTCGGTCAAAACCGCAATCCAAAAGAAGGCCTCCGGTGTAGTAGATTGTACGGAGGTTCGAAGATGAAAATCGAGGAAGTGAAGACGGGACTCGGCCGGAAGGGCTTCCCGGCCCTGCGGTCGGCGGCCTCTCGGCCCGCGGCCACTTTGTGGATGGCCGCCCTGGCCTTCGCCGCGGCCTCGCTGTGGGCGCAGGCGCCCGCGGCCCAGTCGGCCGTCGCCCAGGGCGACGATGTTTATTTCGTCCAGCTCTCGGATACGCATTGGGGCTTCGACAATCCCAAGATCAATCCGGATTTCGCGGGGACCTTGAAGAAGGCCATCGTCCAGATCAACGCGCTCGCCGAGAAGCCGGACTTCATAGTCTTTTCCGGCGACGAGACGCACACTACGGACGACCCCGCGGTCAGGCGCCGGCGCATGGCGGAGTTCAAGGACATCATCTCGGCCCTGGACGTGAAGAACATCAAGTTCCTCCCCGGCGAGCACGACGCGAGCCTCGACAACGCCGCGGCCTATACCGAGTTCTTCGGGGAGACTCACTACACCTTCGACTTAAAGGGCGTGCACTTCATCGCCCTCGACAATGTCACCGATCCGACCGGGAGCCTCGGCGAAGCCCAGCTGGCCTGGCTCGCGGGAATCCTGAACGGGTACGACAAGGATTCCCAGATCGTCGTCTTCGCGCACCGGCCCCTCCTCCCCGTCTACGCCCAATGGGGCTGGAAGACGAAGGACGGCGAGGCCGCCCTCGCCCTCCTGAAGCCCTTCAGGAACGTAAGCCTCTTCTACGGCCACATCCACCAGGAGCGGCGCGACGCCGTCGACGGGTTCGTGCAGTACGCCGCCCAGGGCATGATGTTCCCGCTTCCGGCTCCCGGCTCCGTGGACAAGCCCAACCCGGTGGCCTGGGACCCCGAACATCCCTACCGGGGCCTCGGCTACAGGACCGTGCGGGTGAACGCGCGCACGCACGAGGTGGTCGTCACGGAGTATCCGATACTCGCGCAGAGCGCAGGGGCGGAGGACGGATCCGTCGTCAAGGTGGTAGCGAAGAGATTCGAGTTCTCTCCCGACGTGATACGGCTCAAGAAAGGCGTGACCGTCACCCTCGAGCTTTCGACGCTCGACGTGACGCACGGCTTCAACTGCCCGGACCTCGGCATATCCGCGGTCATAGCGCCGAACAATGTGACGGCCGTCTCGGTAACGCCGGACAAGGCCGGGAAGTTCGCGTTTTTCTGCGATGTTTTCTGCGGAGAGGGACACGACGGGATGACCGGCACGATCGTGGTGGAGTAGGGGGATAAAACGAGGGCCTGGGCGTGAAGAAGAGCGCGGAACCGTATTCGCGCGAAGCGTCTCGCGCGGCGAGCGACGAAGACCTCATGCAGGGCCTCGCCGAGGGGCGGGAAGAGGCGCTCGGGCCGCTATTCGGCCGCTACGCCCCCCTCGTGTACCACATCGCCGCCCAGGGCCTCGGGACCGCGGCGGCCGAGGACCTCGTCCAGGAAGTCTTCTTCTCGGTTTGGTCCAAGGCGACCGGCTTCGAGCGGGAGAAGGGGCTCTTCAGACCCTGGCTCCTCCAGATCGTTCACTTCAAAGTGCTCAACGAGCTCCGCCGCAGGAGCCGCGGCCCTCAAGCCGAGCCGGACGCGGACGGGCAGCTCATCGACGGGTTGCCCAGCCGGGACGAGGGGCCCGTCGAAGAGGTCTGGCTCTCCTACCGGACCGAAGCCGTGCGCGCCGCCGTGGACCGGCTGCCTCCGGCGCAGCGCCAGGCCTTGAGCCTGGCCTTCTTCGAGGACCTGACCTACGACCAGGTCGCGAGCGCCCTCAAGCTCCCCCTCGGCACGGTCAAGACGAGAATTCGCGGCGCAGTGAAGGAACTGCGCCGCCTCCTCGTGCCCTACGGGCTCGCCGCCATCCTCATCGGCAGTCTCGCGGTCGCCGGCTTCGGCCTCCGCTCCATCATCCAGACCGCCAAGGCCCAACGCGCGGACCGCGCGCTCTCCTTCGTGACCGCCAGCGACATCACGACCTTGCACCTCACGGCGGCGCCCGGCCAGGCGTCACGCACCCACGGCTCATACCGCGGCCGGGCCGGCACTGCTCTGGCCGTGATGGCGCTCCACGACTTCCCGCCGGCCCCCGCCGGCAAGGTCTACCAAGGCTGGGCCCTGATCGGCGGCGCCTGGGTCTCGGTAGGAAAGGCCCTGCCGGACAAGGACGGCAACGCCCTCCTCATCGGAGAGACCCCTGCCCTGGCCGCGCTCCCCGAAGCGGTGGAAGCCACCCTCGAGCCGTCCTCAGGCGGCGCTTCTCCCGCCGGTCCTGTCATTATCGAGTGGCGCCCGGCTCCGGCGGGCAAATAGGCGGCTATCATGCCCGGTTTCGACCCTGAGCCCGACGATTGACGAAAGTCATTCTGTAGCTAGAATTTATCGCCAGGTGGTAGTGCCCGATGCCCGGCGGTTCCCCGATGATTCCCTCGCTGCTTCAATACGATGTGTTTCGCATCGCCGGGTGGCTCATGACCCTTGGATCGCTCGGTTTTTTCTTCGCCGCTTTGGCTCCCGCACGTCGTCGCGCCCCCGCGTTCGCGCCCTTCCTCGTCTTCGCGGCTTCTACCACCGGCTACCTGGTCGCGAACACGATGGAGATCTGCTCGGTCTCGGCCGGGGAAAGTCTCTTTTGGTCCCGGCTTATCTACGTATTCATAGGCTACATGCCGATGGTCTGGCTCGAGTTCAGCCTGCGCTTCACCCGCGAAGGCCGCGGCATGCCGGCTTGGCTATTCGCAGTAATCGGCCTGTTTCCGCTCGCGACCATGATCGTCGTGTTCTCCGGCGGTCAGATGCATCTTATGTGGACATCGATGCAATGGTTCCGCGAAGGCCCTTTCGTACTGTCCGTCAGGACTCACGGTCCCTGGTTCGTCTTCTATGCTACGTATACCTACGTGTTCCTCCTCGCGGGCGTGGCCATCCTCGTACGCGCCTTCATGCTCCATCATTCTTTCTACAGAAGGCAGGTACGGTCCATATTCCTGGGTTTCGCGATACCCGTCGCCGCCAGCCTGGTCTACGTGTTCAGGCCTTTCCCCGGGCTGACGAAGGACTTCACCGCTCTCGGCTACGCGGTCGCCGTCGCCTTCTTTTACGTGGCTCTCTTCCGCCGCGACCTGTTCGCCCTCGCGCCCGTGGCCAGGAGTCTCGTGCTCGAGCGCATGCAGGACGGAGTCCTCGTTCTCGACAAGGAAGGCCGGATCGCCGACGGGAATGCCGCCGCTCTCGCGATGTTCGACGGCGGAGAAGCCGCGATAGGCGAGAGGTTTCGGGCCGCCGAGCCGGAGGTCGAAAGGCTCCTGGCAGCCGCCGAATCCGGAGAGGTCATCGAATTCTCCCGGAGAATCGGAGGATCGATCCGGCACTACTCGACCCTTTCCATGCGCCTGGGCGACCGCGGCGAAGGCGTGGTCGTCGTCGTCAGGGACATCACCGAGGCCAAGAATCTCCTCGCGCGCGTGGAATCGCTGGCGAGGACCGACGAACTCACCGGCCTGCCGAACCGCAGATACTTCATGGTCGAGGCGGAACGCGAACTGGCGATGGCCAGGCGGCACGGGACCTCCCTATCCGTGGCGATGTTCGACATCGACCGCTTCAAGTCCATAAACGATTGCTACGGACACGCCGCGGGCGACATCGCCCTCAGGGGCTTCGGGAGCATTCTGGCCGCGGAGGTCCGCAAGGACGACATCGCGGGGAGAATCGGCGGCGAGGAATTCGCCCTGCTGCTTTGGAGCGCGGAACTCCAAGACGCTCATTCGACCTGCGAGCGGATTCGCTCCAAGGTCGAATCCCAGTCCTTCGCGGACGCGGATGGCTGCGCGATCCGCATGACCGTGAGCGCGGGCCTGGCGGCTTTCGGTCCCGGGGATGCCGACCTGGACACGCTATTGGCCCGGGCCGATTGCGCCCTCTACGAAGCCAAGAGCGCGGGGCGGAATCGTGTGGTCGCGCGGCGACCGGTGGAGGAGGGAGATAAGGAGAGGGAAGCCGACTAGCGCTTTCCTATGATCTTCGCGGGGCCTGGCTGCCCGGGAGCGCTACAGCACGAACCTGTCCGCGGCCGCTTTGACGTCGGCGATGAGCGAGGAGTTGCGGGAACTCATATCCAGGGTGCCGGAAACAGCCTCGTTGATCCCGCGTGTGCCGGCGGTGATCTCCTCGTTGTTCTGCAGGACGACCGTGGTGACGGCATTGAGACGGTTCACCTCTTGAAGTATGGCCTTGTTGCCCGCCGCCATCTCTTCCGAGCCTCTCGTGATCTCGCCCGTAAGATTCCGCAGCCGGCCGAGGCCGTCGAGTATCCGGCCGCCCATGCCTTGCTGCCGGGTCATCGCCGCGCCGATCGAGGCGATGGACTTGCCGACGGAGCTCGAGGCGAGGAGGATCCGGCCGAAGGAGTCCACCGCCTCGACCGTGGCGCTTTGAACGTACAGGATCGCCGTCGAGACCTGCTCGAGCGAGGCCGCGATGTCTTTCGCCTGCGCGGTCGACTGTTCCGCGAGACGCTGGATCTCGTCGGCCACGACGGCGAAGCCCTTCCCCATCTCGCCGGCGTGCGCCGCCTCGATGGAGGCATTCATGGCGAGAAGACTGGTGTGATCCGCGTTCTCGGTGATCAGCCTGGCCGCTTCTCCGAGGTTCTCGGAGTTGCGCACGATGGTGGCCACGGCGTCCGTCACATCGGAGATCTTGGACTTGCCTTCGCCTCCCTCGGTTGCCAGCCTCGTGGCCTCCCGCGATGAGGCCTCCGCCTCTCCCGCCGCGGACTCGACGGAGCCGATCATCTCCTCGACCGAGGCGGACGACTCGGCGATCACCTGCGCCTGGCGGGAGATCATGGAGCTCAGCGTCTCGACGCCCCTGACGAGCTGCTCGACGCCGGCCGTGACTCCCTGCACGGCGTCGGACTGGCTGGAGAGTTGACCCTTCGTGTTGGCGATGCTCGCGTTGATCTCGATGATCGCCGCCCCCGTTTCCTCCATGGCGCCGGCCAGTCCCTGCCCTGTGCCCTCGAGGTCCGCAAGCCTTTCCTTGACGGTGCTTATGAGCCCGCGGAATTTGTCGTTCAGATCGTTCAGGCAGGCGCCCAGCTGGCCCAGCTCTCCCGAGCCGGCGTCATCGCACTTTCGCGAGAGATCGCCTCCGCTCATTACTTCGAAGGCGCGGACCAGCGAGGATAGCGGCCTCGTGATCGATTTGAAGGTCAAGAGGACGACCAAGGAGACCAAGGCCAGCATGGCGAAGGAAACGGCCGCCACGTACATCAAGGCCGCCGCCGCGGCCTTCCGGCCTTGAGTAGCCGCCGCCGTAGAGCCGCTCATGGCGATACCGTTCAGCTTGTTGAGCTGCCCGAAGAGAACGTTCAGCGAGATGCTCGCGATCTTGAAATCGCCCTGGGCCTCGGACGAGCGGGAGATGAGGGCATTTCCCGCTTGATCGGTCTCCGTGAAGAACTCCCGGAAATCGGCCTTGAGGTCCTGGAGTACGGCTTCGTTGCTCCCGCTGCCTTTTATGGCGAGGAGGGATTTGAAGGAGCCGTCGGCGCCGGCGGCGTCTCGCTTGTACTCGTCGAATGCGACTTGGTCTTGGCCGTCTCCGGAACCGACCGAGGTCTCGAGCCCATAGAGAGCCAGCCAGGCCACGGTGACCTCCTGCCTGAGCTCGGAGCTCGCGGCGAAGATCGCCGTAGTGTCGGCCTGAAATCGGATGATGCGCGAAAGATCGACGACGGACTTCCATGCTATCCAGATATTGAATCCCATGCCCCCGAGAACGACGACGGCAAGGATTAAAAGATTCGATCTGATGCCGATTCCCGCGCGACCACTCTTCACCCTGGGACTCATGGACTTTACGGCTCCCCTTTCTCGACCAAGCGCTCGTGACAGAAGGAATGATGGTAGGCCATTTAAGGAAACTTGAAAGGGGCAAGACTGCACAGAAAGTAGGCCGAAACTGAACTGTGCGCTTGACCATTGAGGAATGGATCATTAGATTACCTTCTAAGTAATATATGGCTTGGCCATTATCGATCTTGATGTGCATATCACAAAACGAAGCCAGGCGATCTCCTATTATTGAGGAGGTTTGTCGTGAAGAGAGCCTTGGTTCTTCTTTCCCTTGTTTTTGGATTGAAAATCATTTTAGTCGGCCAATCCGCACCGCCTGCAACCGAGACAGAACCTGGCGCAGCCGTTCAGCCGGCAAGTCAAATCTTCGAAATTCCTACCCGGAAAGGCGTAACGGAGAGCTTTGAATTGATAACACCGCAAACCCCTACCGCAGTAGTGGTATTGTTTACCGGCGGGGACGGTAGAGTCTATTGGAAGACGACTCCGGATAACAAAAACGGTAATTTCCTGTTGCGAAGCAGAACCTTATTCGCGAAACAGGGCTTGGTCGTGGCTTCATTCGCTCCCCCGTCCGACAGAAAGAACTTGACCGGATTCAGAGAGGATTTAAGGCATGTACAGGATATAGAATCCGTGATCGCATGGCTCCGGCAAAAATACTCGCTTCCCGTGTGGCTGGTCGGGACGAGCAACGGAACGCTGTCGGTCGCCTTTACTGCTGTCCACGCCTCTAATGGCCCGGATGGTATTGTACTCACCTCGACTATCCTCGATTCTCCGCGCGGTTGGAAAGGCGAGGCGTCGGTACCGTCTTTGGCTTTGGATAAAATCAGCATTCCCGTTTTCGTAGTGCATCATAAATCCGATGGGTGTCCCGGATGCGATCCTCGCTATCTTTCAGATTTGATGGCGAAATTGAAAAACTCGACTCGGAAGGAGTTGTGGGTCGTAAGCGGCGGCTCGAATGTCGGCGATCCCTGCCAAGCGGCCGCCTATCACGGCTACAACGGGATCGAAGAACAGGTCGTCGAAAAGATCACGGAATGGATCGGAACGGGCAGTGTCAGTTCCCCGACGCCGGCACAGGGGTCCTAGGTATGGCTTGAATGTCGATATTTCGAGTTCATGCGCGAGTTTAGGAGCTATGCAGATGAAGAAACTACCACTTCTTTTTATTTTTTGCGTCCTGACAGCCTCCCTCTATGGGATCGGCCCGCAGGGGCCGGACACTGCAGATTCGTCGATCCTCGTTGGAACTATCCGGTTACAGGCGCAAAATTTTGTGGTATTTAATGCCGGATCTATTACCGTGAATGGAATTCACACCAGCGGAATTGAGCTGATATTCAGTGACTTGACCACTGGAGAAAAGACGACAATAGTATCAAAGCGCGATGACGGGCTGTTCTTTTTTTTCCCTATTCCCGGGCATAATTACGCTCTGGTAAAGATCCATTTTATCGTCCAACGCGGTTCCAGCTGGGCCGATGTTTGGGCCGACAAAGCGCTTTCGTGGATAATACTTGAGAATATACACAGCGGAGTCAATATCCTTGGTCATCTCGATTGGCAAGCCAATAAGATGGCGGCAACTCATCACGTCGTGACCATCGACCCGGACGATGAAGGCATCCGAAAGGCCTTTCATGCGGCTTTCCCAAACAGCAAATGGAACCTGAACGACGGGACAATGGTTGCCATAGCCCCCAGAAAAGCGGATAACTCTTCCGTTCAACGACCCGCCCCCGTAGCGTCGGGCCAAGCGCCTACGGCCAGTACGACGACTATGCAACCAGAGGGGGAAAGAGTTGCCCTGGTCATTGGCAATGGGAATTATAGCGGCATGCCGCAACTCAAGAACCCCGTGAGCGACGCTACCGATATTTCCGATAAGCTTAAAGGGCTTGGCTTTGAGGTCACATCCATATATGACGCGAACCGGAAACAGATGGACCAGGCCGTAACCGAATTTAGGGAAATGTTGAGTCGGGACCGTCAAAGCGAAGGGTTCTTCTACTATGCAGGGCATGGTATTCAATCGAATGGAGTCAATTATCTGATTCCGACAGGGGCAGATATCAGTTCCGATGCGGATTTGGAAGATGAAGCGGTAAGCCTTCAACGCGTGCTGGACAATATCGAAGAGGCGGGCAACCGCGTCAACATTGTCGTATTGGACGCGTGCCGAAATAACCCCCTCCCGGTGAAAGTTCGTAGCGCCGAACGTGGTCTTGCGATAGTCGCTTCGGCCCCTCCCGAAAGCATTGTGTTGTTCTCGACGGCCGCGAATCAAACCGCGTTGGACGGCGATGGACGCAACAGCCCGTTCGCGAAAGCGTTGCTCGACCACATGGCCGACCCGGGAGATATCACGAATACGATAAAACTGGTCACTTCGGAAGTAAAGAATCTTACGGCGGGCAAACAAGCACCCTTTCAATACACGAGTCTGGATCTGGATTTTTCGCTCGCGCCGCGATGATGGAGTTCATAGTGCAATTTCGCATTTTCTCCGCCAAGCTCAAATCATTGCCGGACTGATGGTTGCGATTCTATCTATAATTTAATCATTACATGGAAATACGGCTTGAATGTTGATATTTTGAGTCCATGAGCGAGCTAAGGAAGTCCAAGAGAATCCCCTTCTCTGCTCCAATCGAGCAGATTCTCATATATCAAAATGATTACCCCAAGCTTGGAGGGCGCGAAGTATTCGATGCCAAAGCCTTGGATCTGTCGCCGAGCGGCATCGCCTGCGAAACGCAGTCGAAGATCTTCCCCGCTTCCATGGTTTACTTTATTTTTTCGGTCCCGACGCAAGAAGGATCCCGCCGCATCGGCTGCGATGGCTACGTCGTTCGCAGCAGACTGGAGGGTAAGAACTTTGTCCTAGGCATTCATTTCATGGATCTTTCGGAGGAAGATCAGGCGATCATCGATGCCTATGTCGAATCACACGGGTAGTCGCCGCATGATGCGATGATTGACTAGAAGAAGGTAAGCCGTATGAAAAAATACCCGATGCTGATTTTTGCTTCTTTTGTTGGGCTACAAGCGGGGTTCAGCCAGATACACCCAGTAGGACGGCTTCCGGATGGTGAGGTTGTCTATAGAGCCGAGGTCGATTTTCGTCGATTTGCGCAGAGATTCGCCCTACAACGGGCTCCTGAGTGGTGTTGGGCCGCCTCTATCTCCAATATATTCGCCTTTTACGGCTATGATGTTCCACAAGAAGAAATCGTGACGCGGGTATACGGCGGCCTGGTGGATATGCCTGCACGTAAGGGGTGCTGAAAAAAATAGAATAAACAGCACCGTAAAGAAATAGCTGATATAATCACTGATAAAGTGCATGAAAACGAGAAAGAAAGGGCAAAAAGCCGTGCACTTAGAGGAAACGG
>Ga0181520_10004699_pt1 | contig 22565 bp, 18 predicted proteins | sample PEATcosm2014_Bin_29_FD_132451 | JGI IMG/M metagenome (GOLD analysis project Ga0181520, IMG submission 132451) | Peatland microbial communities from MTU Mesocosm Facility, Houghton, MI, USA - PEATcosm2014_Bin02_30_metaG | ecosystem: Environmental > Terrestrial > Soil > Wetlands > Peat | place...
GCTGAACGCCATCCTGGCATTTCTGTTTTCCACTCTGCTCGGCGTCGGCCTGGCGGTCCTGGCGGACACCGTCGACAACACCGTGCGCGACCCCGAGGACATACAGAAAACTTTGCGGACCGAGGTTCTCGGCTCGCTCCCAACCGTGAAGCATTGGCGCAGCCGGCTGCTTCGTATTCGCGTGGCGAACACCGGGACCAAGGTAATCGTCAAATACAGCGGGCGCAACGCGCAGGAGGCGGCCTTTGAAGAAGCCATCCGGACGCTGCGCGATTCCATCCTGCTTTCCGATCTCGGCCGCCGCCCGCACTCCCTGCTCATCACTTCCGCCACCCCACGCGAGGGAAAGACCACCGCCTCCGTGCGCCTGGCCATCGTACACAGCTTGCAGAATCGGAAGACCCTGCTAATTGACGCTGATCTGCGCCGCCCCGGAATTCACGACCGGCTCGGCGTGGCGAACGATCGGGGACTCTCTACGGTAATCAAGGGCGAAGCCAGCTGGCGAGACGTCCTGCAAAAATGCGAGGAGTATCCGGACCTGGACATCCTCCCCGCCGGCCCAGCCTCGCGCAGCGCCGCCGACCGCCTCGGCGCCACGCTGGAGAAAATGTTCGCCGAAGCCAATCCGGAGTACGATCTCATCATCGTCGATTCGCCCCCGCTGCTGGGCTTCGCCGAGCCCCTCCAGATGGCCGCGGTAGTGGATGGAGTGGTGGTCATGACTCTAGCGGGCCAGACCAACCGGAACGCGGTCAGCAGCGTCCTCAGCAGCCTGAAGAGAGTGAAGGCAAACGTGATTGGTGTGGCGCTGAATGAAGTCCGCAAAGACATGAGCGACCGGTATTATTACTACGGGTATTACGGGAAGTATTACTCGAAGTATTACAAGCCGACGAAGTCCTAGGTTTCGCAAATGGAATCGGGCGAACTAAACGGTTCTAACACGAAACGCAGCTTCTTAACGGGGTCGCAGCAGCCGGGGGCGCGCGCCTTCGCGGAAGCTGTGACCGATGCTTCCTCCTCATCGCGCGACGGTTTTCAACTCTTCACCACTCGCGAGATTTGGAAAATGAAAATGCCCAGGCTTAAGCAGACCAAACTAGGAACTTATCGAGTCGGGCGGCTGGGGGTGCGCGAACTTCTGCGAGGGGTTTCGAGATCGTGGAGGGCCTTCAGGCGCCAGTCGGATCTCCCGCCCGATATTCAACAAGCCAAGGACTTTCTCCGCGTGTATGGTCTGTGCGGACCCTACACGATGACGTCGCTCGAAAGGGTGTACGCGCTGTGGGAAGCTGTGAGGTATGTCGTCCGGGCCGACGTGCCCGGCTCCATCGTCGAGTGTGGCGTGTGGAAGGGCGGTAGCTGCATGTTATGTGCCGCCACGCTCATGGAACTTGAATCGCCAAGCAGAGATATCGTTCTCTACGATACGTTCGAGGCAACGACCGCTCCGGGGGCCATGGACGTTCAATACGATGGGACTGCAGCACAGGATCTCTGGAAGGTGAACGGCGGCAATTGGTGCGAAGCCGGCCTTGAGGAGGTGCGCGCCAATATGGATCGAACCGGCTACCCCAAAGACCATCTCGTGTTCGTCAAAGGGAAGGTTGAGGAGACGCTGCAATCGAATGTGCCTGGTTGCATCTCCCTCCTCCGCCTGGATACGGACTGGTTTCAGTCAACATCTGTCGAGCTTAAGACGCTGTTTCCGCTGCTATCTGAAGGTGGCGTATTGATCATCGATGATTACGGCCACTGGCGCGGCCAGAAACAAGCAGTCGATAGCTATTTCCAGGAAGCCGAATGGCCGATCTTGTTCAACCGCGTGGATTATACATGCCGGATCGGGGTAAAACTCGCGAGTGCCCCCAGGGAAGGCAAATCCAGGTAGCGGCCCTGAGAAAGTCGGCAGCGCCAGCGCGCGGATCGCGAGTTGCAGCGAAAGCCGCGGACCGACGAGATGAGTGCTAAACTCGAAAACCACGCGGCAGATCAACGTGCTTCCACACTGCCACCGTGCCCGGTTTGCGGCTCGGGCACACAACGCATCCGTACCGTCACCCCAGAGTTGACCCGCGGGGCTCTCGCTGAGTACTTTGGCGGCTTTAGTCTCGCGTCTTGTCGCGATATAGGAGCCTACAGCGTTCTCAGGTGCCAGAGATGCGCCCTCGAATACGCCGATCCACCGCGTCCTGGGTCAAGCGCGTTCTACGAAGAACTCGGAAAGCAACCAGGCTATTATCCAAGCAATCGGTGGGAATGGGGAATTGCCATTGAGGAACTCAGGAAAAACTCCGCTGGAAGCCTTATCGAAGTGGGTTGCGGCGCCGGCGCATTCCTCAAGAAAGCTGCGGACGCTCTCAGTTGGCGGACAACCGGAATCGATATTAACCCTGACGCCGTCGCGAACTGCCGTGCTGCCGGCCTACAGGCTTACTGCGAGACCATTGAAGAGCACCTTCGCCGATTCGGGGCTCCGCCCTACGACTGTGCCGTAGCGTTCCACTGCCTTGAGCACGTAGAGAACCCACTGCTATTCGCAAACTCCCTCTTCAGCCTGGTCCGGCCGGGCGGCCTAATGCTCATCAGTACCCCCCTTTCACCAATGTCATTTGAACGGCGGTGGCATGATCCACTGAATAATCCGCCCCACCACCTTACGCGCTGGAACGAAAAATCATATATTGAGCTTGCGCACCAGTTGCACGCTGGCTTCCGAGTCCTATCGCCTCCCGCAGGCAGCCTCTTAGGTCGTGCGGGTCTAGCTATAGCCCTCGCCATCTATGGCACTCCACGGAAAGTCGGCAGGCTGCAGATCTGGAGTGGGCCCCTCCTGCATCCAATCGAGTTCCGCCGCGAATTTGCGCACCAACTGCACCGGCCGCACGTCAATTCCAGGGCGGCGGGTGACGTCATACTCGGCGTTTTTCAGAAGCGCTGATCAAACGCGGCGACAACTATCCTTAACATTCGAGACGCCTCATTGATCGTCGAGCAGCGTCGAGAGCAAATGCAAATATCTCATCCGCGGGAGGTTGTGAGGCCAAAGCACCTGAGCCTTCTCGGGGTTTTATCACTTGTTCGCGGCGGGCAGAACGACCTTGGTACAGAACAGGGCCGCTCTGCCGAAAGATACCGCAGGGCCGGCCTGACGGCTGCAAGTTCTGTCGTGGCGCGGGGCATCGGTGCTGCGGCTGGTTTGGTGTCGGTCCCGCTGGCCATAGGCTATCTCGGAACCGAACGATACGGATTATGGATGGCAATCAGTTCCGTTCTCGGCGTTCTAAACTTCGCCGATCTCGGAATGGGCAACGGACTGCTAAACGCTGTCTCTGCGGCCGATGGCAAGTCCGACAGGCAAATGCTTGTCGAGTCAGTCTCGAGCGCCTTCTTCATGCTGGCGGCGATAGCCGCATGCGTCCTCGCCGCCACGTTTCTGTTGAACCCCATACTGCCATGGAAAGCAATCTTCAACGTACGCACCCCGTTGGCTGCGGCCGAAGCGGCACCCGCCGTCTTGGTCTTCGCTGTGTGTGTCGCGCTGAATTTACCCTTGGGAACTGTCGACAAGGTTCAGATGGGTTTCCAGGAGGGTTTCGTCAATAACCTCTGGCAATCGGTTAGTGCGCTCCTGGGGCTGGGCTGTGTCATCGCTGGTATCAGGCTGAAATGCGGCTTGCCGCTGCTCGTTGCCGCTCTCGCAGGAGCCCCAACACTGGCCCGCGCGGCCAATTGGGTGTTCCAGTTCGTTGTCATTCGCCCTTGGTTGCGGCCGTCCTTGCTCTCGTTTCACCGCACCAGAGCAGCGAGTCTGACGAGAACTGGGGTGCTCTTCTTTGCGTTCAGTCTCCTGATCATTGTCGGTTACGGGTCGGACAGCATTATAATTGCCCACTTTCTCGGTGCGCCTGCCGTCGCAACCTATGCAGTAGTGCAAAAGCTATTCTCCAGCACCGCTGTATCGGATTATTTGATTGCGCCTCTATGGCCCGCTTTCGGCGAGGCGATAGCGAGGCGCGATTTCGGGTGGATACGCCACACCATCAGGCGATCGCTCTCCTTCAACTTCGCTTTGACGGCGGCCATCAGCATTCCCCTCGTCATTTTTGGGCGACCACTTATTGCCTGGTGGACTGTGTCAAAGATCTTGGCTCCTGTGTCGCTGCTCTTGAGCTTCGCCGTCTGGCGTCTCCTGAGTGTTTACCAAGGCACTATGTCTGTGTTTCTAAATCACGGTGATACACTTCGGAAGCAACTTGGCTTCTTTGCGTTAGCGTCGGTCGCCTCAGTAGTTCTGAAATTCGCACTCATCCGACATCTCCGGGAGGCTGGGGTGGTCTGGGCGACGATCGGCGGGTTCGCTGTCTTTTACGTCTGGCCGGCCGCGCGACTGGTTGCGCGACGTCTTGATCCTGCCGGGCGCGGGGATAACCCCGCCAGCCGCACTGAGGAGCCCGTTCTTTGCGGATGACTGGAGAGCGCAACGCCGACCGCATCCTCCCTGACTTGGCGCTTGTTGTAACCAGCCTCGGCCCGGGCGGAACAGAAAGGTACGTCGAGGATCTCGCGATTGGTTTGAAGGCAAGAGGTATCACACCACTTGTAATCGCCGACGGCGAACCGACAGTCCGTCGCAGAGCACTGGAGAATTGCGGCATTCCAGTGACAGTGCTCGGCGTCGGGTTCCAGTGCCGAAAGCAAACATATTCCGGACTGTTGGCCGCCGCTTTGTCGGACAGCGGAGTCCGCCTGGTCCACGCAAATGTGTGGCTTCGGCTTGCGGATATCACCGACACGGCCCGCGGTCTTGGCTTACCTATAATCTGCACAAGGCATTGCACAGATGCCCGCCCCAGGTGGCGCGACTATCTAGGGTTGAATCCGCATCGTCCCTTCAATCTGTGGCGTGAGCGCAGTCGCGCCAACCGTGATCGCGTTCCTATGATCTGCATCTCAGAGACGGGCCTACAACGGCTTCGGGTTCGTTGGCCGCATTACGCTCTCGCCACGGTCGTCCACAACGGTGTGAGGGCTGCTGCTTTTCAGTGCGAGTATGCGGAACCGCCCGAGGGGCCAGTGATCGTCTGGGCCGGTTCCTTCATTCCCAGGAAACGCCCCTTCCTCGCGCTGGACACATTCACACGCGTGCTGCAAACCCACCCGAGGGCGCGGATGGCAATGCTGGGTGACGGCCCATTGCGCCCGGCCGTCCTTGTTGCGGCAGCACGGGTGTCCAATCGGATCGAAGTCCCCGGCAATGTGAGCGATGTCATGGATCGTCTCTCCAGAGGAACGATCTTCCTACAAACGGCCGCAAACGAGGGGATCGCGTATGCATTGCTGGAAGCGCTTTCTGCGGGCCTTCCCGCCGTCGCAACCGCCGCCGGGGCTACCTGTGAAGCAGTGCTTGACGGCACCAACGGATTCGTCGTTCCAGTTGATCAAGCTGGAGCTTTGGCCGCTGGTTGCCGCCGTCTTTTGATTGATGAGCGACTCCGCCGCAGCTTTGGCGAGAATGCAGTCCTGCACATATCGAACCACTTCTCTCTCGACCGAATGGTAGCCGAGACCCTCAAAGCATACGAGCGTTTTGGTGGCGTTCGGTTCGGATGTGTTCAGGAGATGGCCGACGTCACAGGGCCAGGCGCCCCAGAACGTCGTCGCTAGGCCCAGAAAGGATTGGCGCCGTTCCGGCGGCACATATGCCTGACCTTACGAAGTTCCTGAAACGTGGCGTCGCCACGATCTCGGCTAGAACCGTCCCCGGCCTGCTCCACAGTATCCACATCCCAACCGTGCAGCGACGGCTTATGAATGGTCAATTGATGAGCCTCCAGACAAATAGCGTCCTTACAAACGCGCTATGGGATGAACGTTCATTCGAGCCTGGTGTCCGAGCTGCCATTGTGTCGCGGTGCAAACCGGGGATGACGGTTGTGGATGTGGGTGCAAACGTTGGCTATTACACTCTCCAAGCGGCGGCGCTGGTCGGGCCAACTGGCCGTGTGCTTGCTGCCGAGCCGAATCCCAGTATGGTGCGGCAGTTAGAGTCTAATCTTGCCCTCAATGGCATCAACAACGTGACGGTGGCCGATATTGCATTGTCCGATCAGGACGGCACCGCGGACTTCTATTTTCCAGAGACCGGGTGTGAGGCGTACGGCTCCTTACGACCAAACTCGCTCTTCCGTGCCGCGTCCCACAGCCCAGTTCGCACCGAAACACTGGGCACTTGCTTGGAAAGACTCGCCTTTTCGTCGGTAGACCTGATCAAGCTGGATGTCGAGGGTGCCGAATTGTCCGTTTTGAGGGGCGCAGAGCGTGTGCTGGCGACAATGAAACCAGTCCTCATATTCGAGGCGGCAGAACTGTTTAGCCAGGCCTTCGGACACACCGTTTTCGATACCCTTTCATACCTAAATGGCTTCGGTTACACTCTGACCGAACTGGAGTACGGGAACTGGATCGCGCGGTGAGTGTCGGAACTGCCAGATCTGGAAGCCAGGCCAGCTGGTCACCTGACTTTTAGCCCAGTGTAGCTTACCGAATGCTCCGCGCTTTGTTCGTGGTGGCTGCAAAGGGCCAGCAATTCTAGGACGGAGTTGATGCCTGAGAGCAGCGGAACGACAGTGGGGATTGTCATTCCCGTGCACAACAGGCGGGAACTCACCCTTCAGTGCCTCCGAAGCCTGTCCAGGGTTTTGCTCGATAACTTGGCGGTGCGTATATTCGTGATCGACGACGGCTCGACCGACGGCACAGCCTCCGCTATTGCAGAGGAATACCCAGATGTCGTCGTGATCCGGGGCGACGGGAACCTCTACTATACGGCAGCAACGAATCTCGGCATCGAGGCTGCGATAGCCGCGGGTTCTGAGTTCATCGTTTGCATGAATGATGACAGCATTGTCCATGAGGCCTTCATAGAGCGACTGCTAAACATCGCCAGGACGGAACCGCGGGCAATTCTTGGGGGGCTGCTGCTGCGATGGGATAGGCCACATGAAGTCTATCAGTGCGGGCCCGTCTGGAGAACCCTCAAAGGAGGATGGGTCTGGCCTCCAGCGACGCCGGCTTGGTCGGTCAGGAGGCCCGTATGGCCGGTCGAATTTCTGGCTGGAAACTGCCTGTTGATCCCGCGGCAAGCGATCACGGAAGCAGGCAAGATGGATGATGCACGGTTCCCCCAGTACGGGGATGCCGAATTCTCGCCCCGCCTGAAAAGGTTGGGATGGAAATTGCTGATAGCATCCGACGCTTATGTGTGGGTTGAGCCGAACCGCGTGTCTTCCCTCCACAAAATGGGTGTGCGACAAGCACTCCGGAGACTGTTTCGGGATCCCTACAGTTCTCAGAATCTGAAACACAACTTCCTGAAAGCGTGGGTTAGCGCGCCGACGCGCGTGGAGGGTGTGCTCGCATTTTGCGTGCTACTCGCTCGGATGCTGGTGCGCGGCCTGCAAGTCTGCTTCGCTGCGGAATGAGGACGCCGGGTCCATCGAGCCTCTGTGTGAGTGGGAAACGGTAATCCATGAGATTGGCGCCATGTGTTGTAACCTGCCGCCTGTCTATCGGAGTGGAGATTGTCCAAGCGGAAGACGTCAAGCGACGTGCTAATGGGGACGGTGAAGGTGTCCCTGACGGGCAGAATCAGTTTGCGAACAACTAAGCCAGTGAATCCGATTTTCTTGTCTACACCCCTTTGTTCATCATGATATCGCAAGCGCCCGGTAGTCAGTTGCGGCGAGAACACGCGCTTCGCCCTACTCGGTTCTTGGCCACCAGTACCCGAGCCGGGGACGCTAGAAGGCCTCGGGACGCCTGGTTGCTGCTGAACGCGAACCGTTGGGGCCGAGCCATCGTCTTCGGTACGATGGCCGACCCGCTGTGGCCCGTTATCCTAGCGTTCTGCGCGGGACCGGTCCTATTGGTGGCTGCGCTTTCAATCTTTGGCGGTGGGTCGGGCGAAGCAATGGTGGCGCAGTCCGTTCTGGCCGGCGGGACCTTCTGTTCGCTGCGTCTGCTCAGCGACTACCCGATGGTCAATCCAGTGCACGCGGTCGTGCTCCTCTTCCACTGGTGGTTTGGGTTCGGTCCGTCTGTATGTTCGGCGTTCTGGCTATGGAAAGGGGACGCAGGGAAAGTCGATGCTTATATGAGAGGGGGCATGACCCCGATTCTTGTCGTCGCCTTCGGACTTCCCCTATACGCCGCGGCTGCCCGTTGGGTGTTGCGCCACTGGAAACGGCCCCAGCTCACCGGAGCTGCGCCGCAGGGTCCAGTCTACGAGATGGGTACGCTCTTGGCTGTCGGAGCGGCAGCTGGCATGGTGGCTCTGTCGCTTCAGGGTTTGAGCTTTCTTGGGGTGAACGCATATGAGACCGTAGACTACCTAGGCGGCAGGCGCACTGTCCAATGGTGGCTGGTTCCATTGGCGGAGGCGTACCGTCTGGGCGACTTCGCTATCGCAGCCGGATGCGCTCTTCTTGCTGTGCCGAATCTTAGGAAGAACGCCACATTCCGGTGGGTTATATTGGGCCTTGTTGTCCTGTCATTTCAACGCGCTCTGACGGCAGGCTCAAAGGGCGCCTTAGTTCTTCCCGCGTTCTATTTTCTGGTGGCGTTTGGGAACTGGCGGCGCCGGGTTCCCTGGCTGCTCCTGGTCGCCGGGATTTTCGGATATCTCGCTGTGGTCGAACCGTTTGTCGCAAGCACGCGCACCCGAGCTCAGCAAGTGCACGCGATGACAAATGCGGATAGAGTCGAGATATTCAGCGAAGGGTGGCGGAATTTCAACGCTCGCGAACAGACGCGTGATGTTAATGTAGAGTCCTTGTTTCGGGGCATCTACCCGCTGGCGAAGGAAATAACGGACCAGAGTAGCTTTATGGAGGGGCCGTGGAAGGGCCAATCGCTGAGAGACGGTCTATCCGCATTGCTGCCACGGGAACTATTCCCGGACAAAGCCGATTCCAATATGGGAAATTTTTTTGCTCGGCAGCTGGGAGCTGCTGCGGCCTCGAACTACGTCCAAAATGTTGCAATAACAATACCGTTCGAGCTGGTGGGCAATTATGGTTGGCTCGCTGGCTGGCTATCGTTTGCGGTACTCGGAGCTGTCTGGGCAAGCGTCGTTGCCTGTCTGCTGACTGTACCTCGAATGACTACCCATCCGTTAACACCGTACCTGATCGCCTTCGGGCTGGCAATTGAATCGAGCGTAGGTCAGTTTGGTAATCAACTAAAGCTGTTGCCAATACCCTTCGTGTTTCTTTATGTGGTCTGCTGGCTAGCGCGTAAGCGATCTGCTGTATGATGTTTCGGGCAAGTCACCACGTTTCTTTGAACATCGGCTTACAGGCACCGTCTTTGGTCATGCGATGGCGAAGTGCGCAGCAGCGAGTTGCATGAGGGTTGTGCACTTTCAGAGATTTCCGGCTGGCTCGCGCCACAGCATAGAGCGGGTTTTCGCCACGGTTCGCAACGCACTAACCGAAGTTGAAGTCGAGGTATGTGTCTGCCCTTTTGAAAGCAGAGGCGTCTTTAGACGGTTATATAATATGGTTGATGCCGCGCTGCGGCAGGGCGACGTCAATCACATCACTGGTGATGTTCACTATTTGGCTTTTCTTCTCCGGAAGAATCGCACCGCCCTCACTGTTCACGACTGCGGAAGTATGGTACGCCTCGGCGGTCTCCGCCGCCGGGTGTTTCAGTGGATATGGCTAGAGCTGCCTGTCAGTAGATGCTCCGTGGTGACCGTGATTTCGGAGAACACAAAGCGGGAGCTTCTGAGGTATACCTCCTGCCCGGAAAATAGGATCCGAGTGGTGCCGGATCCGGTCGGCAACGAGTTTCGACCGGTCCCGAAGACCTTCAACGCGAATAAGCCGACAATCCTGCATCTGGGTACTGGCGAGAATAAGAACCTCGACCGTTTGACGACCGCTCTGCAGGGCATGAGATGCAAATTGGACATCGTTGGACCGCTCTCACCCCGCGCGAAGCAGACGCTGGGACGCTCAGGCATAGACCACGAGTGGGCGGCGGGGTTATCCGACGGGGAGGTGGCGGCCAAGTATCGGGCAGCGGACTTGGTGGCCTTTTGTTCCACGTATGAGGGGTTCGGGATGCCCATTATAGAGGCGCAAGCAACTGGGCGACCGGTCGTGACGAGTAACATCGAGCCGATGGCGTCGGTGGCCGGAGGGGCGGCGTGTCTCGTCGACCCCTGGGCCCCTGCCTCGATTCGGGCAGGTATACTCCGCGTAATTGGAGACCGCGATTATCGCGAAGAGTTGGTGCGCCTTGGTTTCGAAAACGTAAAGAGGTTCAGCGCAGAGGCTGTTGCACGGTTGTATCTTGACGTTTACCGCGAGCTAGAGCGGCCCACGCGACGACCGAGATAGGGATATGGCTTCCGTTGCGCCTCCTGTCGGCCCCCCCAGCATCCTGGTTTTCGTTGGCGCCTATCTGCCCGGCTACAAAGGCGGTGGACCCATCCGGAGCATTTGTAACCTGGTGGCGGCGCTTGGCGGGGAGCTGGATTTTAGGATCGTGACGCTCGATCGCGATCTAGGCGAGAAGTCGCCATATCTCGACGTCCCGACCAATCGCTGGGTCCGGGTCGATCCGGCGGAGGTTATGTACGTGCGACCGGGGCTTGGCGGTGTTCTGCGCATGTGCGAGCTGCTTTGCTCGGTCGATAGAAACACGGTTCTCTATGTCAACAGTTTCTTTGCCCGGCGGTTTTCTATATTGGCAGTCGTCCTGCGATGGCTGAGGCTCTGCCGGCCGCGGTGTCTGGTGCTGGCGCCGCGGGGCGAATTCTCGATAGAGGCCTTGCGAATCAAACGCTTGCGGAAGATCTTGTATATCAGGATTTCCAGTTGGTTCGGCCTTTATCGAGGCCTCATTTGGCACGCTTCAAGCAGTTTCGAGGCCGCGGATATAGCCCGGCAGTTTCCGCTGACTAAGCACATCAACGTGGCGGGCGTCGTCGCTGGATCCGGCGCGGGTGGCCAGAAGGGGAGGATCAGCGAGGCAATTACAGCGTCCGATATCGCTGGCGGCGGGTCACTGGTGCCGCGAGACACGTGGCGGAAAGTGCCCGGCAAACTTCGCGTCGTGTTCGTTGCGCGGTGCTCGCGGATGAAGAATCTTTCGGGCGCGCTACGAATGCTGGAAGGTGTTTCGGGCCACGTCTCGTTCGATATCTACGGTCCGGCAGAAGATACGGAGTACTGGGGCGAGTGCCGAGGCCTGATCGCATCGTTACCTCCGAATATCGAGGTGCGGTACGAAGGGGAGATAGCACATGACCGGGTTGCGCAAGTCTTTGCTGAGCACGATCTGTTCTTGTTTCCGACGCTTGGCGAAAACTTCGGCCACGTCATCGCCGAAGCGCTGCTTGCGGGATGTCCCGTGTTGACGAGCGACCGGACGCCGTGGCGCAATCTGGAGGCCGCGGGTGTTGGCTGGGATATTCCGCTGAGCGATACGGAGCGGTTTCGATTCGTTCTTCAACAGTGCGTAGACGGCGACGATGAGTGGTTTGCGGCGCTGTCGCAACGTGCCATGGAGTACGCCGCCGAGCGCGCCTCCGATCCGGAGATCATCGACGCAAACCGGGAGTTGTTTCAAAGGGCGTTCGCTTGGCCCATGCCCAGTACCGACGGAGCGCCCGTATGAAGCTCAGCCTGGCACTAGCGCTGGCCTTTGCGGCAGTGAACGGGGCCCGGGCCGAAGACTTTGTGTTCGAGACTCGTGCGGCGCGGCTGGTGATCCGTCCGGATGCCGTTGCGAGTAGCCTGATCGATAAGCAAAGCGGGAAGGAACGGTTGCGTCCGGAGGGCTTGCCGTTTGCGGCGGTCAAGAAGGATGGCCGGCTGTTCCCCGCCTCGGCGGCCGATCGGCGCGGTGGCATGTTGCATGTGACGTTCGGGACGTCGGGTGTCGATGCGGATTACCGAATTACCGCGTCGGCCGAGTGCCTCGTCGTTGAACTCGCGGCGTTCCACGGGGACGGCATCGAGGAAATCCGTCTGATGCAGCTCAATGTCGCGTTGGCAAATGCAGGCGGGCTGCTGGGCGTGCGGTGGGACGACGAATTCGCGGTGTGTCTGATGGGCCTGAGCGGGCGAGTGGATGCCCGATTCGCCGGCCAGGCATTGCTGGCGTCGGTGTACCCGGGATTCTCGATGCAGGGCGAACGAGTCGCGATCATCGCCGCGCCAACACCGCGCTTCTTGGAGGTAGTCCGAAAGGTAGAACACGATTTCGAGCTTCCTTCGCCGACGCTCGGCGGCACGTGGGCCAGACTTTCCCAGGATGTACGCACCAGCTATCTATTTACCGACCTGACTGAAGCCAACGCAGACGAGACGATCCGGTACGCGAAGCTGGGCGGATTCCGCTACATCCTCGTGTACAGCGGGACGTGGTCTGCGTCGCTGGGCTCTTACCCGATCAATACGCGGAACTTTCCGCGTGGCGAGGAAAGTCTGAAGGCGGTGATCGACAAGTGCCACGCGGCGGGACTCAAAGTCGGCTTGCATATGCTGACCAGCTTCGTAGGGAAGAACGATCCGCTGGTGCGGCCGAAGCCGAGTCCCTGGCTCCTCAAGGATGGTGAGGCGACGCTTGCGACGGACGTGAGCGAGTCGGTGACGGAAATGGCAGCGGCATCCGCGCTGGCCGGGTTTCCGGTGGAGGATGGGTACTACGGCGCGGCGAACGACATCGCGATCGACGACGAGATCATTCACTATGGCCAAATCAACGGTGGGGCGTTTCTTAGATGTTCGCGTGGATTTGCGGGGACGAAGCCGGCGCTGCACAGAGCCGGCGCGAAGATTTACCACCTAGTCGAGCGCGAAGGCTCGTACCTGGCGGACCTGAAGACTCCGCTCAAGGATGCCATTTCAGACCGCGTGGCCGACGTGATCAACCGCTGCGGGTTCGATATGATCTATTTTGACGGCGGGGAAATCAATAGCGCGAACGGACCGGGCTGGTACTGGGTGGGCACGCAGCAGGCACAGATCTGGGAGAAGTCGAAGCGCGAGTTACTCGTGCAGGGCTCGGGGATGACGGACTGGACGTGGCACATTTTCTCACGGGGCACTTGCGACGATGGCTCGGCGGTAGCGACTAGAGAATACCTCGATCACCACAAGATTGCCGATGCGTGGTGGAGCTACCACTACAATTTTCTGCCGGCGGATCTGGGCTGGTGGAGTTTCCTCCAGGATGCTCCGGATCACCCTGCGACCACCCCCGACGAAGTGGAATACTACGCGGTCCGGATGTTGGCGCTGGACTCAGGTGGATCCCTTGAGACGAACCTGAGTAGGCTGAAAGCGAACGGCCGCACTGAAGAGATGCTGAAGTTGCTGGGCGAGTACGAGCAATTACGGCTGAGCGGCGCGGTGCCCAAAGCGGTGCGCCAACAGTTGGCGGCAGGCGAGTGGCACATGACGCGGCCTGGCGAGTTTCATCCGATCCGGTACGACGCGCAACGGGTGGCTATTCCTGGGGAAGTCACTTTGAGGAACGAATTCGGCGAACAGCCACTGAAGTTCCGGTTGCAGGCCGCGCCAACGCTGGCGGCTGTGGGCGATCCGTCGAACATTCCGTTGCTGCGGGCGGAGTCGCCGGTTGAAATCCAACCGCCGGACGCTAAGGCCGCCATGGCGGGTTCGCTAGTCCAGCATTTCGAGTTTACGAGAGAAGTGCAAGACCAGCGCGGCGCGTTCATAGTTGGGCCGAGAGCGGCGGATGGCAGGACGCCGGGCAAGACGCTCGACCTGACCAAGCATCGCGCGCTGGCGGTGCGGCTCAATGTCGAGGGGTTGGCGACAGGTTCGAGCGAGACACCCGTTCTGAACATACAACTGCAAGCAGGTGGGGGAGGGTATCGGGACTACTACGTCGACCTGGATTTCAGCGGCCCCAAGACGGTCACCCTGGCCGAGCCTGGCACGAGCAGGATGCTGGCCGAATTTCGACCGGCAGCCGCGAACTATCCTTTCAAGGCGGCGATGGCCGGCTTCGACTACGGGAACGTGGTTGCGGTGAACCTGCGTTGGATGCGTTATCCGAAAGGAAGCGGTGTTCGATGCCGGATCGGCTTAGTGGAGGCGCTGGAGGAGCGGGACAGCACGCTGAAGGATGTCGAGATCTCCGCAGGCTCGCGGAGCATCGCTATTCCGGCGGCAATGAAGACGGGAGACTACGCCGAATATTGGGCCGATGGAACGATTCGCGTCTTCGACTCGAATGGAGATCTGCTATCGAGGTTCCCCGCTATGACCGAGCCGCAACTCAGGCCGGGCGAAAACACGCTAACGCTTAAGGCCGCGGGTTCGGGGAACATCGTGCTGACTGCGATCACGTTAGGGCCGTGATCGGCCTCGGAGCGGCAGTGCCGTTTTCAAACTCAACCAAGGGCAACATGAAGGGATATCTGGCGAACCACCGCAGCCCGAAACTCAGGTCGCGACTGTCCCTCCCAATACACCTATGTTCAGAGGACGCACTCTCTTAATCACCGGTGGGACTGGCACTTTCGGCAATGCCGTGGTCCGGCGCTACCTGAAAACCGAGATAGCCGAAATCCGGATCTTCAGCCGAGATGAGAAGAAGCAGGACGATATGCGAAACGCCCTGCGCAACGAGCGGCTGAAGTTCTTTCTCGGTGACGTTCGGGAGCCGAGCAGCCTTCTAGCCCCAATGCGCGGCGTCGACTACGTTTTCCATGCCGCCGCCCTGAAGCAGGTTCCCTCGTGCGAGTTCTTTCCGCTGGAGGCTGTTCGAACCAATACTTTAGGCGCGGAGAACGTCCTCAGCACTGCTCTGGCCTGCGGCGTCAAGAACGTCATCGTGCTCAGTACGGACAAGGCGGTTTATCCGATCAACGCGATGGGAATGTCCAAGGCGCTTATGGAAAAGCTCATGGTTGCGAAGGCCCGCATGTATGGCGATAACGGCACTACTTTCTGCGGAACACGTTATGGCAATGTCATGGCATCGCGGGGATCGGTTATTCCTCTGTTCATAAGCCAAATCCTGGCTGGTAAGCCGCTGACCGTCACCGATCCGAATATGACTCGCTTCATGATGACGATCGAAGATGCAGTAGACCTGGTTGTGTATGCTTTCCAGAACGGCAGGCCCGGCGATATCTTCGTACAGAAAGCTCCCGCGGCCACGATTCTGAGGCTTGCAGAGGCGTTGAAGCAGGTCTTTGAGGCCAACAACGAAATCCAGATTCTGGGCACGCGGCACGGCGAAAAACTATACGAAACGCTGCTCAACCGTGAAGAGATGGCCAAGGCCGAAGATCGCGGCGGCTACTATCGCATTCCGGCCGACATTCGGGATCTGAATTACTCTCTGTACTTTAGCGAAGGTCAGGTGAACGTCTCGTCCGCCGAGGAGTATACCTCGCACAACACCCACCGGATGAACCAGGCCGAGATGATTGAACTCCTCCTGAAACTCGATTGTGTGCAGGACGCCTTGAAGAACCGGACGGTTACCGTATGAACGTTTTGGTGACCGGCGCTCGCGGATTCATTGGCCGAAACCTCATAGCGCACCTGAAGACGCGCGAGGGTTGTGCGGTGACCCTATTTGACGTCGATCACTCGCCGGACGATTTGCGCGCCGGGCTGGAGACGGCGGATATCGTCTACCATCTGGCGGGAGTCAACCGTCCGCAGGTCAACGAGGAGTTCGAGATCGGGAATGCTGGGCTGACGCTCGACATTTGCGACATGTTGCGCGGGATGGGTCGTGCACCCGTGATCGTGATGTCTTCCTCGGTCCAGGCCGCATTTGATAATCCTTACGGAGTCAGCAAGCGGCGCGCGGAGGATGCGTTGCGCGAGTTCGCGGCGCGGGTCGGGGCACGGGTTTGCATCTATCGATTGAAAAACGTCTTCGGGAAATGGTGCCGGCCAAACTACAACTCCGTGGTGGCGACGTTCTGCCACAACATTGCAAACGATCTGCCCATCCAGATCTCGGATCCGAGCCACGAACTTGAGCTTGTTTACGTGGATGATGTGACAGATGCCTTTCTGGCCGAATTGCCGGTCCACGCTGGACCAACCGGTCATCGCGACATTCCGTCCTTCAGTCTGACGCTCGGCGATCTGGCGGGCCGCATACAGTCGTTCCACGACATGCGCACCAATCTGCTCACTCCCGATTTCGCAGTCCGGTTCAACCAGCAGCTTTACGCAACGTACCTCTCCTACCTGCCGGACGAGGCGCGGAGGCAGCTGCTTGAAATCAAGTCCGATCAGCGCGGCTGTTTAGCCGAGTTCATGAAGTCGAACCACTTCGGCCAGATCTTCATTTCGCGGACTAGGTCTGGTATCACTCGTGGGAACCACTACCACAACACCAAGACCGAAAAGTTCTTCGTCGTCGAAGGCGAGGGCGTCATCCGAATGCGACGGATCGAGAGCTCGGAAGTGGTGGAGTACAGGGTTTGCGGCGAGCTCTTTCAGGTCGTCGATATTCCGCCGGGGTACACGCATTCCATCGAAAACATCGGCCCTGGGGACATGGTCACGCTCTTTTGGGCCAGCGAGATTTTTGACCCGGACAGGCCAGACACCTACTTTTTGTCGGTACTGGCGCCTGCCGAGAGTCCAGTTGCGGTTACCGCATGAGAGTTGCTACGGTCATAGGCACCCGCCCGGAGATCATCCGGCTTTCTCGTGTCATCGCCGCACTGGACCGGTGCATGGATCATATCCTAATCCACACCGGCCAGAACTACGACTACGAGCTGAATGGCATCTTCTTTGAAGATCTGGAGATACGAAAGCCGGATCTCTTCCTGGAAGCGGCCGGCAAATCCGCCGCCGAGACCATCGGCAACGTGATAGCAAAGAGCGACGAGCTGTTCGGCCAGATTCAACCGGACGCCATGCTCGTGCTGGGCGACACGAACAGTTGTCTGGCCGCGATCGCCGCGAAGCGCCGCAAAATACCGGTCTTCCATATGGAGGCGGGAAACCGCTGCTTCGATGAGAGAGTACCGGAAGAGATCAACCGCAAGATTGTCGACCACATCAGCGACATCAACATGCCGTACAGTGACATCTCGCGAGAGTACCTGCTACGAGAGGGCATTTCACCGGACCGCATCATCAAGACCGGCAGTCCCATGTACGAAGTCCTGACTTACTATCGCCCGAAGGTTGACCGCTCGGACGTCCTGGAACGCTTGGGCCTGATCAGAGACGGATATTTGGTCGTCAGCGCGCACCGCGAGGAAAACATCGACTCACCCCGCCAGTTCCAAAACCTGGTGGAAGTTCTGAACCTACTGGATTCGCAATTCGACTTGCCCGTGATCGTCTCCGTTCATCCCCGAACACGGAAGCGCATCGACTCCGAGGGGATCACCTTCCCTGAGAAGGTCCGGCTGATGAAGCCGATGGGCTTTTCCGATTATGTCCACCTCATGATGGCAGGTCGGATGACGCTGTCTGATAGCGGCACGATTACCGAGGAGTCTTCTATCCTTAACTTCCGGGCGCTGAATATCCGGGAAGCGCACGAACGGCCGGAGGGTATGGAAGAGGGCGCGGTCATGATGGTCGGGCTGGATCCGAAACGGGTCCTGGCTGCAATGGGTGTGCTAGACACCCAGCCTGTTGGCCCGAACCGGACACTGAGGACTGTCGTGGACTACGGTGCCCCGAATGTGTCGGAGAAGGTGGTCCGGATTATTTTGAGCTACACAGACTACGTCAACAAAGTGGTTTGGAAGAAGAGCTAGCGCCACCTTTTGCAGCCGACACATCAGGGAAATCTCAACCGACCATGCGCATCCTGATCCTCTCGCAGTGGTTTGAGCCGGAGCCGACGTTCAAGGGGCTGCTATTCGCGCGGGAACTGGGCGCGCGAGGCCACGATGTCGAGGTGCTTACAGGCTTTCCGAACTACCCTGGTGGGCAAGTCTATCCCGGTTACCGGATACGCCCCTGGGTGCGCGAACAAATCGATGGGATATCCATCCTACGAGTGGCGCTCTATGCGAGCCATGACAAATCGGCCTTCGGCAGAGTCCTGAACTATACGAGTTTCGCGATTTCCGCAGCATTGATCGGCACAGCGCTAATTAGGAAGCCGGACGTAGTGTATGTCTATCATCCCCCTGCCACCATCGGCTTTGCCGTTACGGTGATCGGGTTTTTTCGCAAGGTACCGTTCCTTTACGACATTCAGGACCTCTGGCCTGACACAGTCGCTCTCTCCGGAATGATGTCAAGCTCGGCGGCCGTCACCCTGCTCGGCAAATGGTGTGAGTTCGTCTACCGCCGCGCCCGGCATATCGTTGTGCTTTCCCCAGGGTTCAAGCAGCAGTTGGTTCGCCGTGGAGTTCCGCCGGAGAAGGTCGACGTGATCTACAACTGGTGCGACGAGACCACGATCCAGTCAACCGTACCGGACCAGGGACTCGCCTCCAAACTCGGACTTGCTGGTTGCTTCAACGTGATGTTCGCAGGGACGATGGGGCTGGGCCAAGCTCTAGATTCGGTCCTTGAGGCTGCAGCCCTGTGCCGGCAGACCCTTCCAGCCGTTCAATTCGTGTTTGTCGGCGGAGGTGTGGATCGGAACCGTCTGGGGAAGAAGGCCGGAGACCTGGGACTGACCAACGTGCGCTTTCTGCCACGCCAGCCGATGAGCGCGATGGGAGCCATTCTAGGACTTGCCGACGTTCTCCTTGTCCACCTCAAGGATCATCCCCTCTTCAGCATCACGATACCGTCGAAAACCCAGGCCTACATGGCGTCGGGGAAACCCGTGCTCATGGCAGTGCGCGGCGATGCCGCGCAATTGGTGACCCAATCCGGTGGCGGACTGGTATGTGAGCCGGAGAACCCAAGGAGCATCGCTGAAACGGTCGTGCGCTTTGCCGCGATGTCGCCTGAGGAGCGGCGCAACATGGGCGAGGCCGGTAAGAGATTCTACGATGAGCACCTTTCCTTGAAAGCTGGCGTCACCAAGTTCGAATCTCTTTTTGCCAGGATCTGCGGACTGACCGTTTCCGGGCATTCTTCCCAGATCTCCGAGTACGTTTCGTGAACATGCCGAGGACTTCAGTCTATCAGAGGCTCGGAAAGCGCCTGTTCGATCTCCTAGCGGCTGCTTCCATCCTGATTGTGATTTCGCCCGTGATGTTGCTGATTGGGTTTTGTTCGCGTTTGTTCTTGGGAAAGCCGATGCTATTCCAGCAGGAACGCCCGGGGTGCCGTGAGAAGCCGTTCACGATCTGCAAATTCCGCACGATGCATGATTTGAAGGATTCGCAGGCGCGTCTCTTGCCTGATGGGCAGCGCTTAAATCGGTTTGGTGCCTTCCTGCGCCGGACGAGCTTGGACGAGTTGCCCGAATTCTGGAACGTGCTTCGCGGGGATATGAGCCTGGTGGGACCAAGGCCTCTTCTCATGAGGTACCTGCCCTTCTACACGCCGGAAGAGCGCATTCGATTCACGGTGCGACCCGGAATCACCGGCTGGGCGCAGGTGAACGGCAGGAATGAGGCGAGCTGGGATGATCGCTTGCGCAAGGACGTCTGGTACGTCCGAAATCAGAGCTTTATGCTGGATATGAGGATTCTCTGGATGACAGTCGTCAGGGTTGCAAGGCGTGAGCAGGTGATTGTCGACGCGCGCTCGGCCATGCTGAACCTTGACGAAGAGCGCGTGGGGTTGAGAGTGGATCGGGTGTAGAACATGGACGGCATTCAAGTGCGGTTCGCTGAACCAAGAGATGCCCCGCAAATTGCGGACCTCTTTTCTCGTGGTTTCCGTGCGGACGTTGCCCAACTGCTGGTCTACGGATGTAGGGGCGCGTCGGAGTACATCCGGATGCAACTCGCGTCCGCCGTTTCCACCGCTGAATCGGCGTATTTTGTCGCACAGACGGCGAACGGCATTATCGGAGCTGCAGAACTGCGAAGGCAACCAGACAGGCTGTTTCTGAATTACATCGCCATGGATCCCAGCCATCGCGGGCAGGGCGTCGGGGCGATCCTTTTATTGGCAGCGGTCGGGATGTCGGGCGTGAGTTCCGGCCAAATCGGGTTGGATGTGCTTCACGACAACGTTCGCGCCCAGCAGTGGTACTGCAGCCTCGGCTTTGTGACCAGGACATCGACTGAATTCCTTGAGATCGCGCCGCCCGGCGGTGCAGACGTAGGGGCCGCTTATGTTTCAGGTCTAGCGCAGGCCGACCTGTGCCAGGGGCGGTTCGGTTTTTCCAAGTTCAATCTCGTCACCAAGAAGGGAACCTTCTCTGTCGGGCGAATCGGAGATACCTGGTTTCGATTGACTGACCTGCCAGCCCTCTGGGACCCTGAGGTCTTCGCGGCGCTAAATTTGCTCGATCCTGGGAGGCGCATCTTTGCCGTCGTCCCCGCTTCCTCAGTTTCGCCTGCACAAGTGGTTCGACTGCTGGCGAAGACGCACAGGATGGAAGCCGGAATACAACACGTGATGGCGTTCCTGTCCGATGATTGCCAAAAGAGCCGAGAACACGTTTAACTACTCTCGACGGGTCGTCCCGTTTCAATCTGCACGCAAGGCCTTCGGAGCGATTTTGAGTGCCCTGGAGATCTCCCGCGGTAAGGTCCTTCTGCCTGCCTATATCGGCTGGTCGCCCAGGGAAGGCTCTGGAGTCTTTGATCCCATCGCGTCACTCCATCTCGACTACAGCTTTTATGCCCTCGACGAGGGGCTCCGTATCGATACCGACTCACTACGAACCGAGCTTCAGAGCGGATGCATCCGCGTCCTCGTCATCATTCACTACTTTGGCTTCGTCGACCCGTCCTACGCTGAAGCCGTCAAGATAGCAAAGGAGCACGGTGTCTTTGTCTTGGAAGACGAGGCTCACGCCATGTTGAGCGACGTCGTTGGCGGAATCTGTGGCCGGCTCGGGGATGCGTGCATCTACTCGTTCCACAAGATACTGCCGGTCGAGTCTGGAGGTGCTGCGATCATTAATGATCCAGCATCACCGCTGGCTCGGGTGCTGGCAGCTGCTCCGGAATGTGCCTTACTTCCGTGCGACTTTGATCTGGCTCGTATCGCCGATAAGCGCAGAGCTAATAGTCTGGTATTGGACAAACTGGTCCGTGGGTTGGCGCCTGAAGTCGAGCCGTTTTTCGGAGCGCCTGGGCGCCGCGAGTTTCCTCAGAGTTATCCTGTCATGATCCGAAACGGTTCGCGGGACCGCCTGTACCACGAGATGAATGCCGCTGGGTTCGGTGTTGTCTCGCTATACCATACCCTGATCTCCCAAATACCGTCGGACCGTTTCCCGGCGACGGCCAAAGTATCGCATCACATCTTAAATCTTCCCGTTCATCAGGATGCCACGGAAGCGGGTCTGGAATCGATGGTTCGCGAATTGGCGCTTCGTGCGAGAAACAGTTGAGCCTTGAATTGCAGATCTGGGACGCCGCCTGTCCTCGCGACCGAAAGGCATGGACAGACCTCTGGGAGCGGTGGCCGGAGAAGGAGATCTTTGGGCATCCGGACTATGTACGGCTTTATGCGGGCCCGCACGGCCGGGCGCTCTGCGCCACTGCTTCAGCCGATGGCAGCTACGTCCTCTATCCCTTCCTGTTACGCCCACTTGGTGACGAGCCGTACTGCGATGATGCGGTTCGCGACTGCGCTGATATCGCTACGCCTTACGGCTACGGTGGACCGTTTCGCTGGGGGGCTACATGGCACCCCGATTCTATCCGGGCATTCTGGCTGGAATTCGATGCTTGGGCAGCCAAGTCTCGCGTTGTGTCTGAGGTGGTGCGCCTGTCGTTGTTCCCTGGAACCCTCCTCGACTACGCTGGCGACCGTCGCGTACTCTGGGACAATGTCGTGTGCGCCGTGAAGGACGAAGACGAGTTGTGGCGGGATTTTGAATACAAGGTCAGGAAGAATGTGAATAAGGCCCGTGCTAGCGGTGTGACGGTTCGGATTGATGAAAGAGGTGAGCGCCTGGATGACTTTCTTGCCATCTATGCAGGCACGATGAACCGGCGGAATGCCAAAGCAACTTATTACTTCCCCCGTGAGTACTTCGAACGGATCCACGCGGATCTGAGGGGACAATTCACCTACTTTCATGCTTTTGTTGGAGGCGCAGTAGTTTCAACCGAATTGGTGCTTGTCTCTGCAAATCGGATTTACTCCTTTCTCGGAGGGACTGATGCCGCCTGGTTTCACGTCCGGCCAAATGATCTGCTCAAGGTTGAAATCATGAACTGGGCGCGCAGCGCTGGAAAGACGCAGTTCGTGCTGGGCGGCGGTTACGCCCGTGGCGATGGCATCTATCGGTTCAAGCTATCTTTCGCTCCCACTGGCAGCGTGCCCTTCTCGATTGGCTCCCGGGTTCTGAACGATAACGCGTATGAGCAGATGATTCAAGCGCGTCGCGCGTTCGAATCCATGCAAGGCAACCAATGGCAACCGAATCCGGAGTACTTCCCGGCCTATCGCGGCTGAGTTTCTTGTGATCAGAACACA
>Ga0181520_10004700_pt1 | contig 22561 bp, 16 predicted proteins | sample PEATcosm2014_Bin_29_FD_132451 | JGI IMG/M metagenome (GOLD analysis project Ga0181520, IMG submission 132451) | Peatland microbial communities from MTU Mesocosm Facility, Houghton, MI, USA - PEATcosm2014_Bin02_30_metaG | ecosystem: Environmental > Terrestrial > Soil > Wetlands > Peat | place...
AATGTGGGCTTCAGGAATGGCGGCGCAGTTCAGCTCGACAAAGATCTGGTCGCGGCGCAGGCTCTCGGCGTGGATGGCTCGGGCGATCAACTCTTTGCCGGTGCCCGATTCGCCGTAGATAAGCACGCGACCGTTGGTGGGAGCCATCAGGCGAATCTGCTGTCGCAGCGCCTTGACCGGCACGCTTTCTCCGGTGAGCGCCGAGGCTACACTAAATTGGCGTTTGAATTCCAGGTTTTCTGAGCGCAGGCGGCGCGCTTCCACGGCGTTTTTAAGCACGATCAGCGTGCGCTCCAGCGAGAGCGGCTTCTCCAGAAAGTCGTATGCCCCTAGCTTGGTGGCTTTAACGGCAGTCTCGATAGAGCCGTGGCCGCTGATAATGACCACCTCCGGGCGGGTGTCGGAGGCTTGGAGGTGAATGTCGCCAAGCACGTCCAGGCCGTCACGGTCCGGCAGCCAGATGTCCAACAGCACCACGTCGTAGGGCGCATCTTCCAGCATCACCAGCGCCTCAGAGGCGTTGGCCGCGCAGGCCACACCGTACCCCTCCTCGCGCAGAATCTCTTCGAGAGAGGAGCGGATCTCGGCTTCGTCGTCCACCACCAGAATGTGATTCATCCGTGCGATTCTCTCAGCACCCGCGGTGCGGCCAGAGGCTCGCTTGCCGCTCGCAGGGGCTGTATTCCGGGAGCAAAATAGCCCCCCATTCATTTTGCCTCAATTTCTGAACGATCGAAGTCATGCGCGTGCAAAAGATCAACTTATCCAGAGACTATATCACGGACATCACCACTGACCGATTCAGGCTGCTCCTCGGCTTGCTGCAGCGGCTCCATAATGGGCAGCCGCAGCAGGAAGCGCGCGCCTTTAGGCGAATTGGCCTCGGCGCTCAGGCTGCCGCCGTGCTCCTGAACGATCTTGGCGGCGATGGAGAGCCCGAGGCCGGTGCCGCGCTGCTTGGTCGAGTAGAAGGGCAAAAAGAGCCGCTCGCGGATTTCGTCGGTGAGGCCAGTGCCGGTGTCGGAGATTTGGACCTCGACCGACGAACCGTCTTCGCTGAGCGTGGTTTGCACTCCCAGCACGCGCAGCAGGCTGCCGTGCATGGCCTCGGCCGCGTTGTCGATCAGGTTGGCCAGGGCACGACGGATGGCATCCGGATCGGCGAGCACCAGGGGCAGATCCGGCGTCAGGATTCGCTCGATGGTGATGCCGTCCAGGCGGCCTGCGAAGAGAGCCAGAGCCGCATCCACAACTTGGTTCATATCGCAGGCGCGCGGCTGCGAGGCTGGGAACTGGGCCAGCGCGGAGAACTGGTCAACCAAGGTACGCAGCGTGCCGACGCAGCCCAGAATCACCTCACTGCATTTGCGAATGACGGCGGGTGAATCGGGCTGTCCGCGATCCAGATGGCGACCGATGCGCTCAGCGGAGAGAGCGATGGGAGTAAGCGGATTCTTGATTTCGTGCGCTACCCGCTGCGCAACCTCCTTCCAGGCCAACTGCCGTTGGGCGCGCAGCAACTCGGTGGTATCCTCGACCACCAGCACCGTTCCGGGGCGTCCGCGAGTCTGCTCGAAGCGGGCTGCGGTGATGGCCAAATGCAAGATGCGTCCGCCGGAATGGAATTCAATCTCGGTGAAGGCCAGGCCCATTCGACGACCGCGGCGAATCACGCCGGTGAGGTCGTCGGCGCAATCTGCGGGAAAGAGGGTTTCAATCTTTTCGCCGCCCAGCCCGAAGTCCACCTGACGCCCCAGCAGCGCAGCGAAGGCTCGATTGGATTGCAGGACGGTCCCACGGCCATCGAGCGTCACCACGCCTGAAGGAATAGTCTCGACGATTGTTTCCAGCTCCCGGCGGCGCTCTTCAATGGCCAGGTTGGCCGCCGTCAATTGCGCGCTGGAACTCTCGGCCAACTGACGGCTGGTGTCCAGGTCGGCGGCCATGGCGTTGAATGCGCGCACCAATTCGCCCATCTCGCCGGTGGCGATCAGATCCACGCGATGGTTATATTTGCCGGTGGCGATCTCGGCCATGGCCACTGCCAAACCCTCTACGGGGCGGGTAATCTGGCGTGAGAGAAAGCGCGCCACCCACACGCCCATGAAGATGACCAGCACAGTGATGACTACCAGAGTAAGAAAGAGGATGTTGCGAATCCATTTGCGTTTGCGGAAGAGCTCCAGATAAGTGGCTGATCCGGAACGGATGCGCATGGCCGGCTGGCTCAATCCCTGCGGCATGGGCAGCGCGGTCACCACGGTTTTGCCCGTGGGGGTAACGAAACGGCCCAGCGCGAACTCTCGCCCCGAGGCCTGAATCACCGGTTCAGTGTTGCTCTGCGAGGCGGTCAGCACACTGACGGACAGAGGCCCTTTGAGAGCCTTGGCGCTTCCCTGTCCGCCCTCCTCCAGCCATGGGATCAGGCTGGCGGAACTGGACTCCGGCGGCGCCTCAAAGCTGGCCAGAACTCGCTTGTTCTTGTCATAGACGATGACAAAGCCATGGTCAAGTGTGATGCGTCGCGAAAGCAACTCGGACTGAAGCGCGGTCAAATCGGTGTCGGCGGCGCCGGTGGCGGCAATCGACTGCGCCTCGCCGCGCGCATTGCTGGCCACATAATGCGCCAACTCGACTACCACGAGATTGGAGTCGTCGCGCAGTTCCGAAATATTTGGAGAGAACCAGCGGTCCATCGAGCGGTTCATTAGCAGAAAGCTGAAGAGGAACATGCAGACGGCAGGGGCCAGCGCGATCAGCACCGCGCCCAGAACCATGCGCGAGCGCAACCGAACGCCCAGACCGCTGCCTCCCTGGCCGGCGTAGAGCTTGAGGATGTTCCTGAGCAGAATCACCAGCAACAAGAGCAGCAGCAGGAAGACCAGCACCATCAGCGCGGTGGAGAGCAGCGTTTCGCCGGCGGTTTCCGGATTCAGAAAATCCACTGAGAAGGAGTAATGCCAGATCCTGACCGGCAGCGTTGTATTGAAGGCCTGAAAGGCGCCTAGCGCGATCAGGATCAGCAAGAATGCGCTGGCATAGAAAACCACCGTGCGCCGCCGAGGATCGCCGCTGAAGAACATGGGGAGATTATAGTGCCGGCTGGGCTGTATCTGCTTCGGGCGCGAAGACATGATAGCAATTTCTCCCGAGCGCCTTGGCTTGATAGAGGGCTTCGTCGGCAAACTTTAACAAGCTCTCCGCATCCAGATCCTCCGAAGCCAGTACGCACACGCCGACGCTGGCCGAAACGGGGATCTGGAAACCCAGAAAATGAACCGGTTCGGCCAGAGATTTAATGATTTTTGCGGCAATGGTCTCCGCCGTCAAAAGATCACTGATCTCGGTCAGGAGCACGATAAATTCGTCGCCGCCCAGGCGGGCGACTGTATCGCTTCTGCGAACTGACTGCTTCAGCCGGTCGGCAGCCACGCGCAGTACCTCGTCGCCGCTCAGGTGGCCGAAGGTGTCGTTAATGTCCTTGAATTTATCGATATCAATCATCAGAAGGGCCAGACTCGTTTGATGGCGTTTGGCGGCTTCCACGGCGGTGTCGAGGCGATCTTCCAGCAGAATGCGAGTTGCCAGGCCGGTCAAGGCATCGTGCAGCGCCATGTGGCGGAAGCGGCTTTCGCTTTCGCGCAACTGAATCGCCTGCTCCTCAACGCGCTTGCGCAAAAGAATGACCCAGGCAAGTATGCAAAGCGTGCCGAAGAGCGCCAAAGCCAACAGTACAAGAATGTGTCCAGGCGTCCACCAGGAGGGTTTTTCCAGAACAGCGACGTCAAGGGGCGAACGGAGCATGATTCGGAAGGACTTGGGAACTGTAATTCCTTCGCGCAGATGGGTTCGGATATCGAGTTGCACGGAGCAGATTCCGGTAACGCGTAACTTGCTTCCGAGCTTCCAAGGGCTAGCGGAAGTATTGAGCAAAATCTTTGGAAGCAGGACAGAAAAAACAGTATTCCCCGACGCCAGCATCAGGTTGACGTCAGAAGTCGCATCATCCTCGCCAATCAAGCGGCCATCAATCTGTACGAGTTGAGAGTGCAGGTTGCCTTGAAAGGCTTGAGCGGCTGTAGCCTGGATGGCGGCAACCGGCTCGCCTGGACCAATTCGCCGAAGATCGGCTCCGGTCAGCATCGGTTCGTTGTTTTCGGTTCCCACAAAGCCAATCACGTCCACCAGATCGCCTGAAGCGTAAAGTTGATCCTGATTGGTCTGCATGCAGATTCCGCCCGTTGCGTCGCGAATGCAAAGCGACCTGCTGGGCCACTGAAGAGTCACATTGCCGCGCAGATGAACGCGATGGAAGGAATCGGAATAGCTGTCCCAGTGGAGCAGCCGATTGATCGCTGTGGGTGGCCGCTGGAAGGGATCGGCCGGGGCCGGTTCCAGAACCATCACGGTGGAGAGATTGGGAACCTTCAGATGGACGCCGACCATCTGGGAATCGGAGTTGACAGTGGGCGCGGCATTGCCTCGGATTCTCACCTTGGCATCGACCAGCTTGGAGTAATTCGCGCCCTCCTCCTTTGGCATGGTCATGCTGATGGTTCCATCGATCAACGCCACATGCAACGTTACGCTGCGCTGGTACTCATCGGCAGAGTGGACAATGCCCTCGACCTCGACCCATTGGGCGTCCTCGGTTCCAGTCATCAGGCGCGTCAGCGTAACCCGTGGCGGATTGGGTGGAAGAGGTTGATGCCCGATCACTTGAATGACAGGTTGATAGACTTGGGAACCAAATTCTCCCGGCTCACTCACGCCATGCACATCAATTACTGTTCCCGCGGGAAGCGGTTTGTTGAGATTGGTACGGGGTCTGACAAAGACGCAGCCCGAGGAATCGCAGAGAAAGACCGCCGCAAAGCCGATTCCATAATCCGGATCAAAGTAGGTGACGACTCCTTGAAGATGAACTGGATAGCCGCGCGCCGCCTCGGCCGACGAGAGGTCATGCGCCTGGCTGGCTGTTGTAAGCGTGGGCAAAACACCGGACTGTTCGTTGGTTGATGTCCCGCTTGGCGCAGCAGGCAAGCTGGAGGGGAATGCCAGAAGAACCGCCCATGCCACCCAATGAAGACGAATACCGGAAAACGATAAATTGCGGCGCACGAGGTTGCCGCAGCCCGGCAGAGCCGTCTTCCCCGGCGAAGCGCTCCGCACTGCAGAGCTAACCGCGGAAGATGATCGATCAGCTTTCATCTTGAAACTCATCCTCTGCTCCCGCAACTCTTCACACGACGCCTCCGCCTTGCAAAACCTATCGGCAGGATGCCCGCCGAACAACACATTCCGGGCATGGATTTTTCCGGAAGATCTTCTGCCTTTTCATTTTGCGCCGAATGACTCTTAAAATCGATAGTTTTAATCATCGAGGGGAAATTGGAATTCATCCAAGAGATGAGCAGACCCGGCAAATTGACTCCGCATTTTTCATGTGAGATCTTTTATTTACCATCGCAGAAGCTGGCAGTGAGACGGACTGCTTCAATCGTCTTCCCACTCCCGATCTGGTTCTTATCGCAACAATCTGCCGTCCCCATGGGATTTTCGGTAGATTCCTTGGTAAAATTGGAGCAAGTTGATCCCGAACATAGCCGGACACGACAGTCTCAGTTCGGTCACTCGTCTCAGAGTTTTATTCCCAGGAGCGATACTCAGCTTTCAGTGAGCGTCGTGGAGGCAAGACAATCATGCAACCTACATCATCCAAGCCGTTTTCTTACGAGACTTTTCCCATGTCGGGGCTGGTGGCGTACTTTTCGATGGAGATTGCCATTCATCCCGCCATGCCGACCTACTCCGGCGGCCTGGGCGTTTTAGCCGGGGACACGCTGCGCTCGATGGCCGATTTGGGCGTACCATTGGTGGCTTTTTCACTCGTGCATCGCAAGGGCTATTTTCAGCAGCATCTGGATGTTACCGGACGGCAAACGGAAGACATTCAGCCTTGGAATCCGGCCGATTTCTGCGTGGAAGAACCGGCGCGGGTGACGGTCAGCGTGGAGAACCGCGTAGTGACGGTGCGCTGTTGGCGCTATGACCACGTGGGCCGGTATGGGCATATTGTGCCGATCTACTTATTGGACACTGACCTGGAAAGCAACTCGGACTGGGATCGCGGCTTGACCGATCACTTGTATGGCGGCGACACCAACTATCGCCTGCAGCAAGAGATTGTGCTGGGCATGGGCGGGGCGCGCATGGCCAGCGCACTGGGCCACCGGGTGAACGTCTTTCACATGAACGAGGGTCACGCGGCGCTGCTGACCCTGGCGCTGCTGGAAAGCCAGTTGGGCGGAGGTCCGCTGGGTGCGGCCACGGAAACCGATATGGAGCAGGTGCGCAAGAAGTGCGTCTTCACCACACACACTCCGGTTCCCGCCGGGCACGACCGCTTCTCGACCGAGCAGGCAATTCGCATCCTGGGCGGCGATCGCACCGCGCGCCTTGAAAAGCTGGGATGCTTTCGCGATGGGATGCTGAATATGACGCTGCTTGCGCTGCGTTTTTCGCGGTATGCCAACGGTGTGGCGATGCAACATGCCAAAGTTTCGCGAGCCATGTTTCCGGAGTTCATGATCGACTCCATCACCAACGGCGTTCATGCCCCCACGTGGGTCTCGGAAGCTTTTCAAAATCTGCTGGATACGCATATTCCCGCGTGGCGCAGAGACACCCTTTACCTGCGCAACGCCATCGACCTGCCAGAGGCTGATATTCAGGCGGCTCACGCGCGCAATAAAGCCCTGCTGTTGGAGGAGGTGGCGTTGCGCACTGGCAAGGTGCTGAACCCAAAGGTGCTTACGCTTGGTTTTGCCCGCCGCGCAGCAACTTATAAACGAGCCACGCTGCTGTTTACCGATCCCAAGCGGCTGGCGGAGATTGCCACCAAGGCCGGCGGCTTGCAGATTCTTTACGCCGGCAAGGCTCATCCTCAGGATGATCCCGGCAAAGCGCTGATTCAACAGGTAGTATCCGAAGCACTCACGCTCTCCAATGAACTGTTGCAGATCATTTACTTGGAAAATTACGACTGGAAGTTGGGAGCGCTGCTGAGCGCGGGCGTGGATGTTTGGGTCAATACGCCGCGCCGGCCCTATGAAGCCTCTGGCACCAGCGGCATGAAGGCCGCGCTGAACGGCGTGCCCAGCTTGTCGATCCTGGATGGTTGGTGGATCGAGGGCTGGATCGAAGGCTTTACCGGCTGGGCGATTGAAGACGGCGCGGATGATGCTGCCGAGGCCAACTCGCTGTATAAGAAGCTGGAGACGGCGGTGGTTCCGCTCTACCTGGATGCCTCCGAGAAGTGGGCCAATCTGATGCGCACCACGGTGGCATTTAACGGCTCCTACTTCAACACGAACCGTATGGCGCGGCAGTACACCCGCAACGCCTATTACCCCGTAAAGCTGATTGAAAAGGCCAAGGCGTAAGAACGGCTTTTTGGGTACATCGCCTTGCGCGAACAACGCAATGGTACTTTGGTTCGCCGCCCGCTGATTGGGCGGCGATTTCTTTTGCAGGCAGAGCCGATAAGCGCATCATGGAGGCTCGCCATGGAGCTGATTCGCAATTGGCTGCTGATGGGCGCAACGTTGCTGGCCTGTACTGTGGCGAGCGCCGGCGGCCTTCCACAGCCGCCCGGCGGAACAGTCGCCGTGAGCGGAGTCTATGCGGTCGTCTTTCATGTGAATCTGGCCTCGACTCTGCCGGCCGGGAGCATCCTCACTTGCCGGGCGCGCATGGTGCCGATTCCCGGCGAAGTTGACCTTCGCAATCAGATGCTTGCCGCGACACCTGTGTCGGCGGGACAGACTTCAGTTTTCGGCTCGACCGCGACCTGCGCGGCAGAGATTCCTTTTTCCTGGACGGTGACCAGCCCGCCGGGCGGAGTGAAGCTGTTCTATGAGATTGAAGCGGTGAGCCTTCAGGGAGCCGCGCCGAGATTGCTCCGATCAAGCGCACAGCAGCAACTCAACGCAGCCTTTCCCGCATTCGGAGGCAGCGCCAGCCTAAGTTTGAATCTGACTTTCTAGAGCCATTCTCCCCATGAAGTAAAGTGTGGGCGCCCCAACCTTGCTGCGTCTTTGTTTTTGCGGCTAGGGAGAGATATGAAAGAAACGCTTATATCGCAAATCGGACGAATCTTGCGCAGCCTGTGTACAGAGGGCGGCCTGGTGCGTTATCCTGAGCCTTAGCCCATGATCTTTTCCCGCGATTACATCGGGTATCTAGCCCGCCGGACTGTCAAGCATCTCATCGACGCCAAGATGATCACCACCAGCGATCTGAAAGCGACCGAAGCCCGCGTCGCCGCTGGGCTGGTCGAGGAACTGTCTCTGGAAGACCGTATCAACGAGGAGGTGCGCGTGATTCTGGACGCCTACTCGGAGGAGATGCGCAAGTCCGGCGCGCAGTATGCCGAGATGTTCAAAAAGGTGAAGACTGAACTCACTAAGAAGTACAAGGCGGTGCTATGAGGATCAGCCCCGACAAGCTCAACAAGTTGGCCCACACCGTGGCGGACACTCTGGCCGATTCCACGGAGGTCGGCTTTCTGGAAGACCGCAACACCATCCGCCAGGAGGCGCGCAAAGAGCTTACCGCGCTGCTATCTCAAGAGGCAGGCATTGACACGGCCGCGCGGCAGAAGATCGCCTCGCAGCGCAAGGTCATCGTCGAAGGCTCGCAGGAGTGGGAGATCCTCTATCGCAAGTACTATAACGACGAAGTGCGCAAGTTGGGCATTTGAACTTCAGATCCGCGCCGAGCATTGACTGTATCCTTTCAACTCCGGATGCATCTTATGAATGCCGGATTGATCGGGAACGGCTCAGGAGCTTCCCATGGCCCACACACTTGCTTTTCGCGGCACCCTCTTTTCACTTTTGATTGCGTTGGCCTTCTCCTCCGGCTGCCGAGCGGCCAGCAAGACTCCGATTCCACCCGCAACTCTGGACTCTCCGCTGGCGCAAAGCGCCGGCAAGCAGACGGCTGTCTTTGCAGGTGGCTGCTTCTGGGGCACACAGTCAGTCTTTGAGCGAGTCAAGGGTGTGCTGACCACGACCGTCGGCTACTCCGGCGGCTCCTCCGCTTTCAGTGCGACATACGACCAGGTAACCACCGAGACCACTGGCCACGCGGAGTCGGTGCGCATCGTCTTTGACCCATCGAAGATCACCTTTGGGCAACTGCTGCGCATCTTCTTCTCTGTTGCGCACGACCCCACTCAACTCAACCGCCAAGGGCCGGATGTGGGAACTTCCTACCGCTCCGCGATTTTTTATACCAACGAGGAGCAGCGGCGCATCAGCCAGGCTTACATTGCGCAACTGGACGGCGAGCACGTCTTTCCCAAGCCGATTGTGACGCAGGTTGTTCCGCTGAAAGGCTTCTACGACGCCGAGTCTTACCATCAGCATTACGCGGATCACAATCCGGACAACCCCTACATTCAGGTTTGCGATCGTCCCAAGATCGCAGCCCTCAAAGAGCAGTTTCCTGAGTTGTTCCAAGAATATAACGGCAAATGACCTTGATGAGAATGACGGCTGCGCCGGTTCTTTCGTGGATGAAGTTTTTTGGCCAACATTAGTCCTTCGGGTACCAGTCTGAATGGGGCGACCATTGATGACAGGATGGGCATCGGGTAACCCCCCACTGTTTCAGACAACCAGGGCAAACACCGCCCGTATCGAAGGTATTCCACACCGTGTGGCAGTTGCAGACCCATCGATCTTCGCTTCGCGGAGACCAGCCGCATTTAGGACAATGAATCCCATCCTCGCCGCCGGAGCGATTCAAACTGTCTTCTACACCCGTCTCCGGTTGAGACGGTGCATAGGTCGAGCAGTGAATGGTGTCCATAAGCGCCTTCCTGGTTGAAATCTTACCGCACTGAAGCAATGAAAAGGTTTCCCTATCCTGACCATTTCTCAACTTTCATTGGCTTGGCATTTCCTCAAGCGCCTATCAAAGCGGAGGCAATGAGCGGAAGATTCGCTGCGGCTGGAGCTTTAACTTCCGGCTCGGCGGCAACCGGCACATGGGCTAGTTCCCAGGCTGAACGGTCTTTGAGCAAACGCGAAACCAGCGCCGTGTGCATCGCGTGACCAGCGCGCTCGGCGACGACATGGCCCTCAATGCGCCTTCCCGCCAGCGAAAGATCGCCGATCAAATCCAGAATTTTGTGGCGCACATACTCATCCGGAAAGCGCAGCGGGCCATTCTCCGGACCGTTTGGACCAAGAATGATCGCGCTCTCAGGGCCTGCGCCGCGGATCAGGCCCATATCGCGCAGCTTCTTTTCATCGGCCTTGTAGCCGAAGGTGCGCGCGGGGGCAATATACGTGCCATATGTCTCCGCGGCCAAATCGATGCAGGCGCTCTGGCGGCCGATGGGAGCGGGAAAATCGATGGTATAAAGGATGCGGTAGCCCGTGCCGGGGTAGACGCCAATGAACTTGTCGCCATCGCGCACCTCGACCGCGCGCAGCACGCGAACCGTCTCACGGCGGCGGCGCTGAACGCGTATGCCTACCCTTAGAAATGCTTCAACATAGGGCAGTGCGCTGCCATCCAGGATGGGCAGTTCTAGATTGTCCAGTTCTGCGATCACGTTGTCCACACCCATACCAATGAGCGAGGAGAGCAGATGTTCGGTGGTTGAGATCAGTACGCCCTGGCGCATAAGGCTGGTGGCATAGCTGACCTTGGCCACATTGCGGCCCGTGGCCGGGATTTCAAAGTCATCCAGGTCGGTGCGGCGGAAGACGATGCCGGAACCGGCAGGCGCGGGCAACAACCGCAGCGTGACCGGCGCTCCAGAGTGCAACCCCACCCCGCTGAATTCCAGCGGCGCGGCGATCGTCTGTTCCAGATGCACGGGATTTGCCAATCAATTCCTCTTGGACGACGAGAATACCAATCCGAAGAATAGATTAGACCCTAGCCGCCTTCTTCGTCGTGTGGCATATTGACCACACATTGCTTCCTATTTAAAATTGGATTCGAAAGATCATGAGCGATCGGGTCGCTTTCTTCGTCTTATTCACGGAAAGTATTTTATCCAAGCGGGTTGATAAAGAGGGAAAATCATTTTCCTTGCTGCTCGAAAAGCGCACATTGTTTTCCAAGATGCATTCTGCTGGAATGTTTCAGCAGAATGCAATGGGAGCGGAGCGCCTGATACACTTCCCAAAGGAACGATCTGGAGTTTAAAGACACCATGAAACACACAGTTCTGATTCTGATGTTGGCGGCAAGCGCTCTTGCTGCAAGTGCCCAAACAACCGCGCCTCCAACTGCACCCGCCGCCAAGTCGGCCGTTGCGGCCAAACCTGCCACAAATCCGGCCACTGCGGCAAAATCTTCCACTGCCAAGACGGTTACTCCGGCTGCAAAGACAGCTCCAGCTACACCTCCGACCGTCGCGGCATTCATCAAAGACCCCGCTTCGATCCCCGCAGTCAAGGGAATTCAGAAGCCGCTCTTCACAATTGCGCTGCGCTACAAGGATATCGAAGTTGGCAAAGGCGCCCCGGCCGAGCCCGGCAAGATGCTCAAGTGCTTTTTTACCTTATGGACGAAGGATGGAGTAAAGATCGACTCCACCGACGATCACCGGGTTCCGCAACTGGACAAGGACCATAAGCCGGTAGTAGACGCCAATGGCAACCCCGTGAAGGGCGATCCGCAGCCGATGTCGGTGCTTATGGGACAAAATCGTCCACTCCCCGGTTGGGATATGGGATTCGAGGGTATGAAGGTCGGTGGTAAGCGCCGCGTTTACATTCCTTGGCAGTTGGGATTGGGCGCTCGCGAATTGCCCGCGCGCGACGCCACCCATGCAGCGGTTCCCGCCAAGACCGATCTGATTCTCTATTTGGAGTTGACGGACGTTACCGACGCCCCGCCGCCGCCTCAGCGCCCCGCAGCGATGCCCGGAAGGCGCCCGATGCCGCCGAATGGACAAATGATGCCGCCCAGGCCCGGAACACCGGTTGCGCCTGGATCGCCGGCGCAGATGATGACCGCGCCCAAGCCTCCTGCGGCACCTGCACCTGCAAATGCGCCGAGCACTACTGCTCCGGCAGCGCCCGCTGCTCCAGCAACAACTGGCGCTGTGCCTACGCCTCCGGCTCCGCCCGCGGCTACAACCACGGCTCCCTCAGCGCCACAACCCAAGTAGTTTGGAGTTCTTTGCACATCGATCAGGCCACGGCCAGAGGCAACTCTGGCGTGGCCTGAATCAATTTGCGAGTGTATTCCTGTCGCGGCTGAGCGCAGAGCGCCTCGGCTTCGCCGGTTTCCACCAGCCGGCCACGCTCCATGACCGCAATGCGCGTGGAAAGATAGCGTACCAGCGGCATGGAGTGCGAGATAAATAGATAGGTCAATCGATACTCACGCTGCAAGCGCTTGAGCAAATTCACGATCTGTGCTCCCACACTCACATCCAAGGCAGAGATCGGCTCATCCAGTATCAGTAGCTTGGGCCGTAGCGCCAGAGCGCGGGCGATGTTAATGCGCTGGCGCTGGCCGCCGCTGAACTCGTGCGGATAGCGGGTCAGCGCCGATTCGTCCATACCGACTTCGGAGAGTAGTTCGATGGCTTTGGCGCGGAGGGAAGCTGGACCTCTGGCGGTTGGGAAGTTGCCAGCGCAGCCGACCAGGAGGTCGGCGCTACAGTTTTCAGAATGGATCAGCAGCGGCTCGGTGATGATCTCAAGCACCTTCATGCGCGGATTGAGCGCGGCATATGGATCTTGAAAGACAGGCTGCATCTGTCGGCGGAGACGACGCAACTCGGACTTCGAGGCGCGGGCCGGATCGATGCCGTCCACCTGAATACTTCCCTGCGTTGGCGTGACGAGACCGAGAATCATGCGCGCCAGCGTTGTCTTTCCTGAGCCGGATTCGCCGACCAAACCCAGCGTCTCGCCGGATTCAATGCGGAGCGAGAGATTCTCGACGACAGTGCGGTGCTCGGTCCTGAAGCCTGTCTGCCGAGGATAGCTCTTGCCAACCGCATTGACTTCAACCAGCGCCATGCATTGATGGTAAATGCTATGCGTTTTGAACGGTGTGAATTGCTAATTGTTCTTCATTGTGAGATTAGAGGTTGTTCGGCGATTTGACAGGTTTTTGGATTTCCTGGATTGTTCAACTGGATATGATTGATATGTTGCGATTTATAAGAGTTATTTGGATGGCAGATAAATGACTGCAAGAAAAATCGCTCAGAATAAAATATTGTAGGGGGGTGGGGGTCTATCTGTTTTCTTGCCCCGGCTTGGAAGATTTCTCCTGTTGTTTGAGAAGAAGAGTTGAGTCCCGCCTTGGCCGCAAAAACAAAGGCACGGCGAGGGCGGGGCACTCAAGACAAATTCAATATAGCAAAATGCTGGAAATGATCTGCAATACTATCCTTGCTTCTTCAGCTTGGGGTGGGAGTGAATTCCGAATAAGCGCGTACGAGGACGTCCGCGCGGCATCCGGTCTTTAGACCGGCGCACAAACTGAATGGGGGATCTGATTGCTCAGATCCCCCATATTTGGTTTAGGTTGGTTTGCGGCTAGAAGTTGTAGTGAATCTCCCAGCGTGTGGTGCGGGGCGCCTGCCAAAGATTCGGTTGACCGTACTGTGAGTTCTCGATGACCGAACTCATGGCTGAGTTCAGACTCTTCGTGTATCCGGTTTCCAGGGTCTGGTAGAGCGATGCACCGTCGCCCATTGTCACAGGAGCGGGAGCTCCAGAGCGTGAATTGGGATTGATCGGCGCCAGAGCGGTAGCGTACCAGTTCGAGTCGAGACCAGCCCAGTATGAAACAACCGCATGCTCGTTGAGAGCGTTCGTTGCTGTGAACTCAAATTTGACGCTCTTGTGTTCACCCAACATGATCGTATGCGAGAGGCTAATATCTGACTGGATGAACCAAGGTGTACGGCGTGCGTGGGCAGGGCCAAGTGTGATGAGCCCAGTAGCCGTGTTGTTCGTAGCATCCACCCAATTTCCACGGCCCCAGATGTAGGTTGCTTCCAAGGGAGAGCCACTGGCTTCAGCCAGGTCAATGAAGGAACTGACTGGGCTTCCCTGCAGAACGTTCTGGTTCAGGCCGATGGTGGTTGTATGCTTTTTGCTCCATGGATGCGCGTAATAGGCGTTCCCCTTGAAGGCATTCGGACGGTCTGTCGGCAAAGGACCACTGCTGGATGTACCGTCGTCCTTGAAGTAATAGAAGGGTTCGTCAAAGGCACGGGTGGTATCAGGAGAGTTGCGGCCTGCCGCTCCGCCGTCGATCTGGTCGGTGGTGGTGAGGCCGGTGTAGTTACCCCAGAGGCTGCTATAGGTGTAGCTGAAACTGCCGGACCAATGAGCAGCAGGGTTCATGGTCAAGTTGAATTCCAAGCTGTCGTAGTTGCGGACCGCCTTGGGATTGGCAGGGCAGGTGGGGCAGGTTCCAAAGTCGGGAAGGTCAAAGGCCCAGCCCGGAACGCCGAAGGCCTGGCCAATCGAAGCGAGATACGTTGCATAACCATCGATTGTCGAGTTGACACCCTCGCCGGGGTTCACGATGGTGTAGGTTTCACCCCAGTTCACATCCGAAAGCGAAGCATCTTCGATGACGTGATCGAGGCGGCGGCGGTCGTAACGGATTGAAGCGGAGTATCCAGGCTTGATTTCATATTCGAAACCACCCACCATCTCGTGCTGGCGGTAGGGTTTGACGTTTGGAGCAACAGGCTCCCAAGGGCGCCAGTTGACATTCTCAATCAAGCCAACTCCCGTCTTGGCATCCATAAAAGTGGTTGGTGTGGAGCCAGAAGCAAAGTTGGCGCCGGTAGTTGCCGGGCCGCTCGGGCAGGCACGACCGCTTTTGAAGGTTGCATCAACATCGGGAATGACCCAGGTGCCATTTCCATCGGGTCCGAGAGGATAGGAGCAATCCTCGTAAGCCTGCGCGCCCCAGGAGGTTTGAGCAACCAGCAGCTTCATCACGTCGTTGACAACGCCGTAGCTGCCATAGAGCTTCATCTTGCCCTTTTGGGTGGGATCCCAAGCTGCGCCCAGCCGGGGTTCAATCTTGTCTTTCCATGTGAAGTTGATGGCGCTGACGTGGAAGCCAGCCGGCGGAGGCAGGGCTTCTTTCTCGACACGTAGTCCGAGGTCGAGGGTCAGGCCATGGCCCACCGTCCAGGAGTCATGCCCATAGAACGCATGATTGATATCTGTCACAGGAGTAGTCAAAACGGTCGAGAAGTCCTGGATCTCTGCCCAGCCGTATTGGCCGGCGCAGACACCCCACTCTCCCGCTAAGAGTTTGCAATTGGCGACACCCGTGGAGGTTGAAGCGCCGTGGCTGGGTCCTGCTCCAGGAAATAGGAGTGCGAGAGGCACGTTACCATTCTGGTTAATCACATTGGAAAGGTGGTTTAACTGATAACCAGCCTTGATGTTGTGAGTGCCCCAGCTATGGGAGCTGATGTAGTAAGAGAAATCTTGATTGAACTGAATGTGTTTGTTGGCGTTGAATTCCGTATAGGTTTGGTCGTAGGGCACGGTGGACGCACCGGCGGGTTCCGCCAATTCAGGAGCTTCAGTGGCAATTGAATTTCCCGCGTTGTCAACAGTTTCTCCGCCTGTTTCCCAAATCAGATTGACACCGGTGGTAGGCCAGCCGAAATCGTGGTAGTTCTCAAAGAAGTATCCGAAACGGGTGGTTGAGACCAGCTTTTGGGTGAGCGTGATATCCGAGCCGAAGTTCCAGGTGCTGTTCGGTGCGGAATATCCGTAATCATACGCGTACGAGGTGATCGGCGAATAGATCGCGGGGTTCAGGAAAGTGGATTGGGATGCGATTGGATCGGCACCGGGCAGCGTATCGCCCAGCTCGCGCTCGCCCTGAGTGAGAAGGGAAGCGAAGAGACGGATCTTCTGCGTGGCGGCCCAGTCGAGCCGGCCGGTGGCGTAGTAGGTCTTGCTGTCCTGATTGAAGTTCAGGTTGCCCGCGTTTGGATCAGTGTCGGTGAAATTCACTTCGCGGCTGGTGGAGTTGATGATCGGCGACACGCCAACGAAGAACCAGAGCTTGTCCTGAAGGATCGGTCCGCCGATAAAGGCGCCGGGCTGCAGAATGCTGAATGTGTCTGCCTTGCGTTGATAGAACTGAATATTTGGATCTTGTATATCCCCTGCGGCATGCGACGCGCCAGCACCGGTCGGATCGTAGCGAAGGATCGAATTGAATTGATTGGCGTCGGCATCGGAGGTTTCAAAGGTTGTGAAGATGCCGCCGTGGAATTCGTTCGATCCCTTCTTCATGACTACGTTAATGACGCCGCCCAGAGCGCCGCCGTATTCCGCGGAAACGCCGGAGGTCTTGATTTGAACTTCTTGAATGAAGTCCATGGGCACATTGGCCTTGGAGTAGCCGCCGGAGATGTTCTCGGTGTCCTGGCCCTCAACGAGGTAGCTGCTTTCGGAGTCAGCCGCACCGCCGATGGAGTATCCCACCGACCGACCGTTGCCGCTTGATCCAGGCATGGAACCGCCGGTTCCGCCGGCATACCCGGCCAGCGGCTCGTTGTGAGCCATCGGAGCGAGCTCGATGACCGACTGGAAGGAGGTTCCAGTAGGCAGATTAACCAGAGCCTCGCTGGTGATATTGGTCAAGCTTTGGGTTGTCGAGGTATCGATGATAGGCGCATCTGCGGTAACTTCAACCGTAGAAGACTCGGCGCCGATATTCAGCGTGATATCCACGGTGGGAAGGTGGCCGACCTCAATCTTCATGCCGTCGCGCTTTTCTGTCTTGAAACCCTTGGCCGTCACCGTCAAGGTATACTCACCGGGCGGCAGGTTGGAGAAGCGATAATAGCCGCTGTTGTCGGTGACAAGTTCCTTGGCTCCCACGAGCGTTGAGCCTTTAATTACGACCGAGGCCTTGGGAACGACCGCGCCGGTTTGGTCCTTGACCGTGCCCTGAATGCCGCCTGTTGTTTCTTGAGCCCAGACGGACGCCGCAAAAAACATCAATACGGCGGCAATGGTTAGCATCGCGCTATGTAGCCGGATAAACCTCATCATTTTCCTCCAAGTAATACAGTGGGAACCGGAAGCCTTAGATCGTGCGACTTCTCGATTCGGTTGTTGCGTTTTAACGTCCCGAACGTTGGGGGGCAGAGACTATGCCGAGAGATACAGCGCAACTTAGGGGTGTTTGTATGCAGGTTTGTTGCCAATTTTCATTCAGGGGAAAGAATCTCATTACTTGTTGAAAGATAAAGAGTTATTCAAAGATTTCCCTGAGGTCAAAATTGAACAAGATATGGAATATTGGAGAAAATTATATTTTTATTCCAAAAATAGACAGTTGATTCTGTTTTTGGGACAGCTCGGTAATGGTACTGAATGGCGGGAGTAAAGCAGTTTTTGCGGCTTTGGACGGTCTTTGGTTGCACCATTTTGATGCTTTTCGGCACATTCCAGAGAGGGAGGACGGACGAGAGGAGCGATGCGCTATGCTCGATTGCATGAACCTCTTTTTGGCGCACGTGGGGGCGCGGATGAGTGCGAAGGACGAGATGAATGCCCTGACGGAGGGCTATCTGGGACGCAGTTCAGGACTGGCGCGCTGCAAGACGGAGGCCTTCCGCACGGAGGTGGCGCTGCTGGAGTGGCTGGAGCGGCTGGCCGGGCGAACACCGGTGGTGGCGGTGCTGCTGGATAGCCGGGGGAAGCAGATGACCTCCGAGGGGTTTGCGGCTTGGCTGGGGCAGCGGCGGGACGAGGGGACGCAGCAGATGGTCTTTGCCGTTGGACCGGCGAGCGGGTGGACGGACGAGGCGCGGGAGCGGGCGCAACTGCTGCTGTCGCTGGGGCCGATGACGATGGCGCACGCGCTGGCGCGGCTGGTGATGGCAGAGCAGATTTATCGGGCGCATGCGATTCTGAGCGGGCATCCATATCATGGGGGACACTGAGAGGCAGCTCTTGGCTTTCAGCTTACAGCTCTCAGCTTTCAGAGCGCGCAAGTTACTCGATTCTGGCAAGCTTCTATTGCCGACAGGTAACTGACGATTGGTAGCTGATCGCTGAATGCTGAAAGCTGTAAACTGAGAACTGACCATGACTGATTCGCGGCGCGGACTGATATTGATCAACACTGGACCTGGCAAGGGAAAGACGACCGCTGCCATGGGTACGGCTTTGCGTGCTGTGGGCAATGGGATGCGGGTGCTGATGCTTCAGTTTTTGAAAGGTTCGTGGCACTATGGTGAACTGGACGCGGTGGAGGCCTTTGGCGGACGGTTCATGATGAAACAGATGGGGCGCGGCTTTGTGAAGGTGGGCGGCGCGGAGACCGACCCGGAAGACATTCGCCTGGTGGAGGCGGCCTGGGCGGAGGCGCGGGAGGCGATCTACTCCGGCGAGTGGGATATGGTGGTGCTGGACGAGATTAACTATGCGATTGGCTACAAGATGCTGGACGCGTCGGTGGTGGCTGAGGCGCTGCGCGAGAGGCCGGAGATGGTGCACGTGATTCTGACTGGGCGCGGGGCGCATCCGCTGCTGGTGGAACTGGCCGATACAGTGACCGAGATGCGCGAGGTGAAACATGCCTACCAGAAAGGGATTCTGGCACAGCGCGGAATTGAGTATTGAGAGAGCTTTCAGCTATCAGCTCTCAGCTTACAGCTTGTGTAACTAGCGGCTGATAGCTGACGGCTGAAAGCTACACTGAGGAGCTAAATGTCCTGGTTTAAGCGTGAAAACAGCGAGTATATTTCTGGCGCGATGAGCGCGGCGGCGGAGACGCGGGTGCGCACGGAGGGGCTGTGGATCAAATGCGCGGGCTGCAAGGCACCGGTTTGGAAGGCGGATCTGCTGGCGAATTTGAACGTCTGCCCGCGCTGTCAATATCATTTTAAAATTGGCGCGCGGCAGCGGATTGATTTACTGCTGGCGCCGGGTTATGAGTTGGTGGATGGCGGTCTGCGCTCGACCGATCCGCTGAACTTTACTGACATCAAGCCCTACAAAGCGAGGCTTCGCGCGGCGCAGGAGCAGACTGGCCTGGACGACGCGATTCTGAACGCCGTGGGGCAGTTGGGGAAGCATTCGGTGGTGGTCAGCGCAATGGAGTACGGCTTCATTGGAGGCTCGATGGGCGCGGTGGTGGGCGAGACGATTACGCGCGCCGTGGATCGCGCGCGCGTGGGCCGCATTCCGCTGATTGTGGTGGCGGCGTCGGGCGGGGCGCGCATGATGGAGGGCGTGGCCAGCCTGATGCAGATGGCAAAGATTTCGTCCGCGCTGGCGCAGTTGGACGACGCGCGCGTTCCATATATATGCGTGCTGACCGACCCCACGACGGGCGGCGTAACGGCCAGCTTTGCCATGGTGGGCGACTTGAATATCGCTGAACCAGGCGCGCTGATCGGCTTTGCCGGACCGCGGGTGATTGAGCAGACGATCCGCCAGAAGCTGCCGGAGGGCTTTCAGCGCTCGGAGTTCCTGCTGGAAAAGGGCTTTCTGGATGCAGTGGTTCACCGGCGGGAGATGAAGGCATATCTTGAGCGCGCGCTGGACTTTATGCAGGTTGCGGCAGCGTAAAGCCATGCCAATCGCGTACATCGGAATGGGCGGGAACCTGGCCAGTTGGGCGGGCACGCCGGAGGCGACTCTAGCAGCGGCGGCGCGCAGGTTTGACTCGCTGGGGCGCGTGGTTCGGCGCTCGTCGCTTTACTCGACTGCGCCGGTGGGCTTTGCCGAGCAGCCTCGGTTTGTGAATGCCGTGGTGGCGCTGGAGACAGAGCTTGCACCGCGTGCGCTGCTGGAAGGGTTGCTGGCCATTGAGCAGGAGTTTGGGCGCTCGCGGACGGCGGGCTTGCAGAATGGGCCGCGCACGCTGGACCTGGATATTTTGCTCTATGGCGATCAGACAGTTAACGAGACGGGGCTGGAAGTTCCACACCCTCGGCTGGCGGAGCGGGCATTTGTCTTGATTCCGTTGAATGAGATTGCGCCGCTGGTTGTTGTGCCCGGTTGGCGGATGAGTGTTCAACAGATTCTCGTCTCATTGCGCGTAGATATTCATTCCGATGCGGTGGTTCAGGTCAAGAGTGCGGCGTGGGCGCCGTCCCTACGGGACTCCGAATCAATCGTGGTGGGCCGGTCACCCCGCGTTGAAACGCGGGGCTAATCACCGTTGCGCCTACGGCGCGGGGCTTCGGAAGATGAGTTATGAAGACGTTGAGTGAAATGATTCAACAACAATTGAAGGCTGATCATTCGAGGTTGAACTCGACGTTCGTCTTTTGGAAGACGGCGTAGACAGTTTCCAATGGCTCATGGAGATTCTTCAGGGCTGAAGTACAGGCCACCTGCCCTACCTTTGATTTGTCTGGGCAGACCTGCCATATTACTTACCACTCATATACCCAGGTATAAGTTGTGTAAGTCGTTCGTCGTGGATTTCCCGTGGTTCCAAAGGTCTTTTCTCCACGCCGCTCGCCACAGCGACATGCGAGACGGATACCGTCGGAAAAAACCAGCGGATCTTCATCGTGGAAGCGATAGGCCGAAAATGAATTGTTGCTTTCGTCTTTATGCGTCAGCCCAGCTTGGGGAAGGTAGTAAAGCCCTCGATTGAAATAGTAGGTTCCAAGAAAATAGTCTTCAAGGCCAGAGGAGAGAAACTGCGGCTGCGTGCTATTTCCCATGTATGCCCGCATTTGACCTTCAAGAAACTCCAGGTTTGTACTCTTTGCCGCCATAGCTACTTGAAAGATCAGTCCAGCGCCTGAAACTCGCGCCAGATCAAATTCATCCAGCGGATTGACCTGCAAATCAACCAGTTTGTGCAACTTCAACCGTGCTTGAGGGGGCAACCGAAAACCGGCAACTTCCAGCGGGTGATTTTCCAGACCGCGAATGATCCACCACAAGACAACATTCCGCGGAGTGTCCTGCGGAAGCTCCGCTGTTACGCGCACACTTTTGGAAAAGGGAATGCGGTAGTTGAAGAAGACGCCACTGGGCGCTCCCGTGATGCCGGAAAAGCGTGTTCCCCAGGGAGCGTTCCTATCTTGAAAACCGACTCCCACAGCCATACCCAGTTCCATGTCGATGGATGGAATTTGCTCTCCGTCCACATAAACACGCAACCTCAGCCGCAAATAGTTCTCAAAGGCACCGCCGAACCACAGATGATCCAGGTAGCCGGAGCCTTTCTGAATGCACAACTCAGCTTCGGAAGAAGTCAGGAATAGCTGTTCTTCCTTGCCGCAATGGCTAAAGGTTTGGACCTTTTGAAAACCGTCTGTGAATTCGGCCAAAGCGGGCGAAGGGTTAAGTGCAGCCGTGATAAGAGGCAGTCCTAATGCGCTGCAAGAAAACGTTCGCCGATTCATCAATAATCCTTGACGATAGCTTATTTGCAACCGATGAGTGTAGTCAATGGACTTGGATATTTTCATTTACACTCGTTAAGGTCAGTCGAGTCTACTGAAATATGGCAGTAATATCTTTGGATTGCCCGGTTTGCAAAGACTTTTTTGTAATGTAAAGATGTGTGGACCGGGAGGATTACATAAATACCTACAGAGAAGCCGGCGCGCCGATGAGGGCCTCTGCGGGTTGGCAACGCCGGTTGGGGATTCCCTAGGGAACCTTGATTCATTTCTTTCTTTGCAGTAACCATTTCCTCGGGGGCTAAAGCCCGCATTTATTTTGGGCTATTTGCGGCACGGCTGAAGCCGTGCCCTTTCAAAACATCAAATTATTCAGAGGCTCCCTAAACTATTTCTGTATTGTTTGAGACTCAACGTGGACCAGGAGGTCCACGTTACAGCCGACCGGGAGGTCGGCGCTACAATTCACGGATAAGTTCTAAAGCCGCGCCCTTTCAAAAACTCTACATCATCAGAGGTTCCCTAGGGTTTGTTCATACCTGCCGCTTCAATGCTGTGATTGTCCGGGTATCTCTGGCTTGCCTGGTTCGTCCAGAATCTGCACTGCGGTCGCTGGGCCGAGCTTTGCCCAATCGCGCAAGACCCAGACCACCTTCTTCTGCGGAGTCACTTCGACCAATTGCGGCCCTTTGCCGTCATCGCCGCGCGAGCAGATGATGGTGTTGCCGTTTTTGAGCCGTGTGGCGCTTTGCGTGTTGATGTAGCGATACTCTTCCGGCAGGTCGGTGGGCCTCAACTCCCAGATCGTCTCGCCTTTGGGATTGACTTCGCGGGTCAGGATGTCGTGTTCGTCGGTGATCAGCGTGTTGCCATTCTTGAGCCGGATCGCCGCCCATGGACTTTTGATCTTGTAGGTCCATATCTCCTTGAAGTGCTTGTCGTATTCAATGATCTGATCCATTTCCAGGAAGGGAAGCAGGTAGGTTCCTTGTGCTGTGTAGCGGGCGCGGCGGAACTGCCCGTGGACCATGCCGGTGGTGCTGGGCGCGGGCAACTCGTGCTGCACCAGAACCTTGTTGGTCTTGATGTTCATTACCATCAATTGGGGCGGCAGGCCATTGAGCACGAACA
>Ga0181520_10004702_pt1 | contig 22545 bp, 17 predicted proteins | sample PEATcosm2014_Bin_29_FD_132451 | JGI IMG/M metagenome (GOLD analysis project Ga0181520, IMG submission 132451) | Peatland microbial communities from MTU Mesocosm Facility, Houghton, MI, USA - PEATcosm2014_Bin02_30_metaG | ecosystem: Environmental > Terrestrial > Soil > Wetlands > Peat | place...
CAGAGTGTGCTTTCCTCGAACTCCGTGCCCTGCACCATTACTCTGACCCCAGTGAATCCGGCCTTTGTCTATCCCGTGAACCTTTCAGCCAGCGACCTGCCCGCGGGTGTGACCGCCAGCTTCACGCCCTCGTCGATCGCGTCGGGCGCGAGCACGTCCACCAGCACGTTGACTCTCACCGCGAGTAGCTCGGCCGGCCTGCACAACAGCAATCATCCGTTCGGCGGCATCGCCGCTTCCACAGCGCTGGCATTCCTTATGCTGCCGCTGTTCTTCACACGGCGCGCCCGAGAGAGCGCGAAACGCCTTTCACAGGCCGGCAAGACGCTGATCGTCGTGCTCGCCTTGGCTGTGTTGAGCACACTGGCTGGCTGCGGGGGCGGCGGATTCTTCAGTCACACCACCACCGCCTACACTGTCACGGTAACGGCTGTCTGCGGACCGGGCACACACTCAACAACCGTCACCCTGACCGTGCAATAGGAGAACACATGCAAAAGGTCCGCAATGCACTCGGCGCGTTCCTGTGCTTGGTACTGGCCTCCGTCGCACAGTCCCAATCGCTTCCCAAAGATGTCGGCGTGCGTTACAGCGAGCAGGTTTCCAACGGCCCGGCTGGCGCTTGTGGCTGCTTCGCTCTCGAGGGTGCGGCGGGCGACTTCTACTGGGTCGTCCAGCATTACAAGGAAGGCAAGCCACTTTACCTGGGTTTTGTTGCCGACGTCGGTGTGGAGCACACCGGCGACGTCAATGGTGCGGGTTACGGCCTGACCCTGACGACCGTCACCGCTGGTCCGCGGGCCGTCGTGCGGCCCATTGGTAAGGTCCGTCCCTTCGCCCAGGTTCTCATCGGAATGGCGCACGGCTCGGGCTCGCAGTTTCCGCAAAACGGCAGCCTGGCTCCTTCCGCAACCTCGTTTGCGTTGAATCTCGGTGCAGGGGCGGACTATTCACTGAACAAGCGCATCTCCGTTCGCTTTTTGCAACTCGACTATCTGCGCACCGCTCTGCCCAATAATTCGACCGACTGGCAGAATAATCTCCGCATCGGCGCCGGAATCACGCTTCACTTCTAAAGTGGAAACACGAACGGCTGCGCGGCGAAGACACACCGTGCAGCTGTTCGTGATCTGCTTCGCTGCATCAGCGATACAATCTCAGACCTCGAACAGGCTTTTCGCTCAAGAATCGCGCGTAACGACATTTTTTTAAAGATGTACGTACTGCGAACAATATGAAGTACTGCTGATGCACGCGCAGAACGGCCTGGCTGGATCTGGCTTGGGCGGTTCCACTGATGTAATCCATCTGGGTTGGTTCTGGCATCTCTTGCGACGGCGCCTCCTGAAAACAATCAAGAGATTCCGAACAGCGGATCGCCGATCACTCCGCCAGAATCTCAGGCGAAAGCCTGATCGCCTTGGTTGCTCATCCCAGGTGCCATCGGCGTTTCGCAGCACCAGGCTGCCTAGCCGTCTCTCCGCAACACTGGAAGCGTGCTTCGGCGGATTTCGCGTGAAGCCAGAACTCCTCCTGCCTGCATTGGCGTTGCCAGTTTATGGGCCGAGGGAATGATGTATAGCCCCGTTCAGGTCTATTTCGCTTTACCTGAAGGCCTGCGATGTCGGATTTCTCAGTGGCCGTGCTAGACTTCCGGGGGAGTCTGCCAATAAGGGCAAGTGGCGGCGCAGGACGATGCGCGGGCGCGCGTTTTTTACAAAGGAGACCTGCGACGGAGGACGGCAGGCGGCCTGGGGTGCCTCGCGAGTTGCCCCGATCCGCACGCGGAAGCAAGTCGGGGGTGGCGGGCCCTGTAGTCAATCAATTATGAAGTCGAGGAGCGACGGAATGAAGGCGCGATCATTGACTGCGTGGGTGCTGGCGAGTGCTTGTCTCTTCGCGCTCAGCGCGGTTTTGGCAACTGGGCAACAGGACGATGGGCCGATCCTGAGGCCAAGGACCAACCCAAAAACCGCCGCGCCAACCCTGCTGGTGATGTGCGATCTGGCATGCAATTGGAAGCTCGATGGAGAAGCAAAGGGACAAATTGACGCCGGAGGCGCGGCCAAAGCAAAGGTGGAACTCGGCGAGCACGTGGTAGCCGCGACTACAGTGGATGGCCTCGATCAAGTAAAGCAGCTCAGCACGGTGAAATCGAGCGGACAGACGGTCGTGAGCTTAGAGCTTGAGCCCGTACGAGCAATGCGGCTTAAAACCGCGCAGATTGCGCAGGAATCGTCCGCGAAGCTGGAGAAGCCAAGACAGCCGGAACCCTCGCCCGCTCCCAGCACCCTCCCCGGTTTCCCTCCGCCAGATCCGGCAAACTTTACCGGTTCCTCTCCGAGCAAGGACACCATCAATGCCTTCCTGCAAGCAAGCTGGGGCTATGACGATACTCGCGTCTGGCAAATCCAGAGCATCGAGAAGACCTCAGTTGAAGGCATGAGCAAAGTGATCATTGTCGTCGGAGACAAAACCGGCAAGCAGAAGCCAGCCTCGCTCCAGTTCCTCGTTCTCGCGGACGGCAAACACATCATCGCAGGAGACGAGACTATTCCTTTTGGAGCCCACCCGTACGCGGATTATCGCGCACAGGTACAGCAGCGTGCGGACGGCCCATATCGCGGTTCTGCGGCGAAGGCTCTGGAACTCGTAGAGTTTGCTGATTTCCAGTGCCCGCATTGCAAGGAAGCACAAGCCAGCATGGACAAGCTCGTCGCCGATTTTCCCAATGCTCGCATCGTTTTTCAGAATTTTCCGCTTCCTCTGCATTCCGCGAGCGGGCGAGCTGCTGCCTTTGGTGTCTGTGTAGCCAAACTGGGAGGCAACGCTGCTTTTTTCAACTTTTCGTCCGCTGTTTTTGCTCGTCAGGATGGCCTGGCAACACCAGATGGAGCGACGGCGATCTTGAACAGCGCTGCTTCCCAGGCTGGCTTGGATCCGGAAACCATCGAAAGATGCGCATCTGCTCCCGCCACGATCTCCGCTGTCGATGCTTCGGTCAAACTAGCCAAAGATCTGAATATCAAACAGCTTCCAACGCTGGTGGTCAATGGACGTGAAGTCCCCGCAACCGTCCCATACGACACACTGAAGAAGATTGTTGAGTTTCAGGAGAAGTTGGACGGCATCACTCAGTAGACCTGACACTGAACTTCTTTGAAAACTAGCCGAAACCCCAAGTCCGAACCAATTGGCGTGCAACTGATTCTCCAGATATGGGCTAAGAGGTTCCTCGATTGATTCAGAGACCTTGGCCCCACCATCGGCCGCCCATTCATGCGGCTTTCCGACCTCGGCGGTTACCCGACACGGCCGCGGTTTTAGGGAACCTCTGAATAGGTGGCTGTTTTAAAGGGCACGATTTCATAGCCTGCCCTGAGCGTAGTCGAAGGGTGCCGTAAGCAGCACAAAATGAAGGCGGGCTTTAGCAGGTTGCGAAAATACTCCTGATGGCCCGAGTTTTGTAACAAGGCACAACTTCAGTCGTGCCGCATACTGTTGATAATAAAGGACGAGCCTTAGAACCTGAGGGGACTTGATCCGGGAATCGACACTTGATCAGAGGATCCTTAGGCTGCCCATCAAGGTTAGGTCTTGATGCCTCCGCTGCCTCTTTGGGAGTTAGTGGTAAGTCCCTGCCACGACCTCTAGTGCGCCGGGGAGGTGTTTTTTTGCGCGACAAGGAACGTGATGCCGCCCATAGCTCGCCGATTCGCCTGAACATGCCCTGGGTTGATGCCAACAGCCCAAGGAGCGTTTCCACCCCAACTGCAGCTGCGGTTCCGGGTTCCGGCCGAATCGGAAATCACTCACCAAATTGCAGATTACTTCGTTCTTTCGCTGCACAATGAATCTATGTCTCGGTTAGACCGATCTCGGCGCACCCGGCTTCGGAGATGGCCGTCTAATTCCCGCAATGCAAGGTGCCTGCGCCAGAGCGTTTTCTGAAACGCTGCACACCGAAAGCAACAGCTTCAGTCGGCGCGACCCCAAGGAGCGGCGGCCCTGCGCACGTTCTCAGGGGCCAGACCATTTGCGAAAACGCCTTAACCCCTTTTGCCAACACAAATCTGTTGGTAACCTAAATCGTATCATTCAGTTAGCGCGACATCTCGGCCACACCCCATTGAAACCAGGCTGCCTATTCCGAAAATACGTGTGGGGGGTGGAGGGTTCTTGCCCCGCCCTGGTCCGCGCCGCAACGCGACAACGCACAATGGGCCGCCCGGGGATTACACGGCCCACAAAAAGCCGCAGAGAAACGAGTCTCTGCGGCCGCTTGAACTCCCGTGGTGCGTCTACCTCTTGCCCGAACCGCTCCTATTGCGGCTTGGTTTGTCCCAGGGCGCTTTCCTGCTTGGCCAGCTTGACGCGGGCGTTGTCCAGCTTGTGCTGTACTTTAGCGACGTCGCTGGGCTCCGCGTCGGCGGGGGCGGACTTGGCGTACTCCTGGAGGGCTCGCTCCCACTGCGCCGCGGCCAGCCTGATCCGTCCGGTCTTCTCGTACAAGTCGCCAAGATGCTCGTGCACCGTAGGGTCTGTCTGGTCCCGTTCGACCGCCTGTCGCAGGTTATCCTCGGCCAGCTCGTACTGCCCCAGCTTGAAGTAGGCCCATCCCAGTGAATCGAGATAGGCGCCATTCATTGGCTCCAGTTCCACGGCCTTGCGGATCAGCTTCAGGGCTTCTTCGATGTGCGTGCCCTTGTCGGCCATCATGTAGCCCAAATAGTTGAGGATCATGGCGCTGTTGGGTTCCAGCTCCAGAGCCTTGCGGAAGAACTGCTCAGCCTGGTCGTAGTGCTTTTGCCGCTCGACCAACTCGCCCCTCAGAAACAGCAAGTAGGTGCGATCTTCCACCTTGGTGCTTAACGGCTCCGCCTTGTTGAAGGCATCCTCGGCATCTTTCCACCGATGGATGCGGATATTCATCTGCCCCATCGCCAGAAGAACCGAGCGATCTTCCGGGGAATTGTTCAAGAGCCCTTTGGCCATCCCCAGCCCCTCATCGACCTTGCCCTGGTCCAGCAGCTCGCCGGCCAGCATCAGCTTCAGATCGCGGTCCTTGGGGTTCGCTTCAACGGCTTTGCGAGAGACTTCCACGGCCTTGTCGAACTGCTTGGCGTCGCGGTAGGTATCCACCTGGCCCTGGTAGCCGCGCAAAGCGCTCTCGCCGCCCATGTCAATCAGCTTCTGATAGGTAGCGATGGCCTCGGCAGTCTTGTTCTGTTCGTGATACACCGCGCCCAGCCGCTCCAGAAAGATGCCGCGGTTGTTCTTCTCCTCGGCGGTATATGCGCCGTTGGCGTGTGAGGTCAGGTCCACCATCTTCTCGTAGGTCTGGGCTGCCTCGTCGTACCGGCCCAGCACATCCAGAATCAGGCCTTCGTTGTAACCGGCCTCCAGCGAGTCGGGCTGCTTTTTGCTCGCTTTGCGGATGGTGACCAGCGCGTCCTGGTATTTCTGCTGGCGGCGCTGAATCTCCGCGATCCGAACCAGCGCTTCGGCGTCCTCCGGGTCAATCTGCGCCATCTCCTCGAACTGCTTGAGCGCCTCGTCCAACTGATTGTCGTTCAGCAGAGCTTGGGCTAGCGCGCCGAGAGTGCGCGCATCCTCAGGCTGCATGTCGGCCGCGCGCTGATAGGCCGCAATTGCGTCCTTGGGCTGCTTTAATTGCTCGTAGGCCGCGCCCAGGGCAAACTCCATTTTGGGAGTACGGTCTGCGACGGCAACCGCTTCAATCACCTTAACCGCATGGGCAATGTCGCCACCTTCCACGTAAAGACGGGCCAGGTTGAGCACCGCCTCCTCAGAATCGGGCTCAAGACCTTGCGCGATTTTGAATTGTTCCTCGGCCTTCTTGGCGTCGTGCTTGACGGTATACAGCTGGCCCAGAACCATGCGGTCCTCAACCGACTTGGGCTGAAGGGCGATCATCTTCTCAAACTCAGCGATGGCCAGGTCCAGAACATTTCCGGCAGGCGAGGAGGACGAGACCGAGGTCTGCCCATCTCCCAACTGGCGAAGGTAGAGACGGCCCAGAAGCTTGTGTGCTTCCATGTTGTCGGGCGAGGTCTTGAGCAATTCCTTGGCCGTGGCTTCTGCCTCGCGCGAACGGCCAGTGCGGAAGTAAAGCTCAGCCAGCCCATTGTGCAGTAGTGCGGAACCGGGATCGGCGTTCAGCGCCTTCTTGTACTCTTCGACCGCAAATCCCACATATTCTGGGCGGCCCGACTCGACAGCCTCCTCCTCGTAGACGTCTGCCAATGCCAGGTGATAGTAGGCCTGGGCACGGTCCGTTGCCGGCGCGGCTGTTTCTGTCTCCGGCGTCGCTTTTGCTGGTGCGCTCTCGGCCTGCTTAGCTGGCGCGGCGGAAGCCGGCTTGGCTGGAGCCGCCTTGCCGCCAGCCGGAGTATCCGGCCCACTTTCGGCGCGAACCGGCAAAACCGGCAGCAAAAGAAGAGATGCGGCGGCAATCGACAGCCACAGGGGCAGCAAATGAGTCTTTTGTTTCATCATCCTTGGATTTCCATGCCTCTTAAGCCACACATCCGGAGAATCTACCGGTATTGCAGCCCAATAAGCAGTGCAGGCAGCCGGTGGGGGCAACTCTGCCTACTGTACAGACGATTTTAACCTTGATTGGTCGCAACATCTCCGCAGAATGACCAATTTCAGCCAGATTGGTTCTCCTAAAGTAAGCGGAAAGAGACCCATCGGTTTCGCGGCTCTGCCGTCTTTTGGCGGTACGCACGACCCGCTCGTTTGATCGAACCCATTGAGGGTCGCTGCTTCACAGGATGCGGGAAAACTCAATTCGGAGAGAGGCGGGGTTTCAACGCCCGCGTAAGGCCTGCAGAATCAACGTGGCTTTAGCCGCGGAGATCTGATTTCCGCCCTTTTCCCTGAAAGCACGCCATTTCAGCAGCCTGCGAAACCGTGCCCTGACACGATGCCTCAAACTTGCAGTACTTTTTCTGCGCAATGCCTTTCGACCATCTCTACTCAGGCTTGGGGCGGTTTGTTAGCCCTGGACGCTTTCCCTTCCGCCCTGCCTTGTTTCCGGCAGCCAACCCTTCTCCCGCAGCGAACTCAGCTGGCGGAAGAGGATCTCGGCCTGGCGCTCCAGACGCTCCAGTTGCCTCTCGCCGGGATGATCCTGGGGAGGAATCGCTGCCTGCAACTGCAATACGCCAGGTTCTGGCCAGGTGGACTGCGGCAAGGCCGAGCTTGTCCCAGTCTGCTCCTCCAACCACTTCAGTCGCCTATCGAGCAGGTCCAGCCGACTCTGCACCGCGGTAGACTGTTTCCACTCCCACTCGCCGTCCACGCTGGCCAGGGTGGTCACGCTCTGGGCAAAGCGGCGCAAATACGTCACAAATGCAGCCACGAACTGCGCGAAGGGCCGGCGTCGCGGCCAGCTCTCGGCCAGAAGCCGTTCCAGGGATTCTTCGGTATCGTTATGGGCCAGTCCGGCAGCGCGGCGGGCATTGGCCAGCAACCGCGAGCTGCGCGAACGGTCACGCCAAGCCTCGGCAAGCTGCGCCAGGTAGCGCCGGTCCGCATCCAGGCTGGCGCGCAGAAACTCAGGCGCACGGTCGCGTTCGTAGGCGGGAAACAGAACCTTCATGGCCGCCAGCGAAATGAGCGCGCCGCCGACTGTATTCGCCATGCGAACCATGGCGAACTGCCAGTCGCCCGAGTAGGGAATCCAGGCCAGAACAAAGGTCGGCGTCAGGAAGAAGGCAAAGGCTGCGTAGCTGACCGGCAAGATGGCCAGCGCCAGCAGAGCCAGTGGAAATAACACCGCCGCGGTGGCCAATTGCGTGTGCAGAATCGCGGCCAGCAACGCCGCCAGCACGCCGCCGGCAACCGTGCCGCCGATGCGCTCCAGCCCGCGCCGCATGGTGCCGGAGACATGCGGCTGCAACACGATCAGCGAAGTCATCAACAGCCAGTAGCCGTGGTCGATGTGCAGCAGCGAGATCAACGCCACGTCCAACCCGCAGACCAGCGCTACTCGCGCAGCATGACGCAGCAAAAGCGACTTGGAAGTCAAATTCGCGGCCAGCCTGTCGAGTTCAAAGCCCTGGCGAAGCTCGCCCAGGCGCGCGTAAACGTGGCCAAAATGCCCCATCGAAGCGGCCGCAGCCGGTGCGGAGCCAAGGTCGGGAGCTTTGCCCAGGCGCAGCAGGGTCGCGCTCTCGATGGCCGTCTCCAGTTGCGCGGCGGCCTCGGTCATCTGCGCCAGCAGAAAGCGGCCGCTGGCATCCTCCGGATTCAGGCAACCTTCCAGATACTGTGGCAGGCGGTCCATCTCGCGGCGCTTGGCGCGGGCATGGTCCACGGTCAGCCCGCGCCGCCGCACCAGCAGCGACGCCACCCACAGCTCAGCGGATTTGAGATCGGCCAGCCCGGTCAGGCTGCGATCGAAGCACGCCGAGGCGCTGCCCGCGGAGTCCGCCTCAAAGTGCTCCGCCATGGCCACGGTGCGGGCTATCAGCAGATCGGCGTTCTCCAGGAGCACCACCAGGTGATGGCCCTGCGCGGTCTCGGTCTGGTGTTCCGCCCGGATCGCGGCCACCGCGGCCCAGCCCTGCTCGACGGCACGGCGAACGCGGTATTGATGGTGCTGCGCCAGACGATGCCACAACACCGCGCGCTGCTGCTCGCGCGCGGCAAGCTCGGCCACCGAGCCCAGGAACGAAGCCAGTTCTTCATAGCAGGCGCTCACCGCGGCGCGCGCGGGACGGTAGGCATCCAGCGGCCAAAGAAAGAGCGAGAGCGACCCGGCCCAGACTCCTCCGGCCATCAGCAACAGGCCCCGCAGCAACGCTTCATGCCACGAAGACGTCGGCGCGCCGATGCCGCAGATGTAAATCACCTGCACCAGCACTCCTGCTGAGCTGAAAGGCTGGCCCAGCACGGCAAGATAGCTCCACAGAAAGCACCAGAGCAGCGTGGCGGGCAGCGCCCACCAGAGGTTTCCGCCCACCAGAGAACCCAGAATCAGCCCCGCCGCGCCGCCCAGCGCCAACGTGACCAGGCTGCCCAGCCGCGTGCGATACGGCCCGCCCTGGTCGGCGATGATGGCCTCGAAGCCGCCCAGCGCCGCCCAGCCCAGGTTGGAGATTCCGGCCACGTCGCCCAGCACCAGCGGCGCGCACAGCGCCACCCCGGCCCGCAGCCCCCGGAACCAGTCCATCTGGCGGACCAATGCGGCAACCCGCGCGGGGAGTTTCAGCCGAGATTGGCTAATTGGTAGCATGAGTCAATTACATCATTCGGTAGTGGCTTGTTTCGCCCGGCGTCCCGGCGCACGAGTCGCCGATTGCCCTCTTGACGAGGTACGTCAATCTTGACATAGCGGCGTATGGCCGCTTCGGGAGAGCCTGATTCGCCCAAATACCGGGATATGCGCACGGAACGCTTTGCCGCAGGGGATCGCATCCGGGAATTCGAATCGTTCAAGGACCAGGCTGAAAGCGCCTGGATATTCTGGAGGCTGCGGTCAGCCGAAACGACCTGATGCTCTTGCCCAGCAATCGCTTTGAAGCGTTGGGCGGCAACAGGAAGGGACAGTTCAGCGTCCGTATCAACCAGCAGTGGCGGGTATGTTTCGAGTGGCCGGACGACGCTGTTCGGCCTTTCAGCATTGAGATTTGCGGCTACCATTCTTGAGGAGACCGCTATGGCGCGCGATCCAATCCATCCGGGCAGGTTTCTGGCCGACGAACTCGAAGCCCTGGGCATGAGCGTTCCTGAAGTGGCCAAGGTGCTGCACGTTCCGGCCAATCGAATCTATCAGTTACTCAAGGGGCAGCGGGCCTTGACCGCAGACACGGCTTTGCGCCTGAGCCAGTGGCTGGGCACCTCGGCGGAGATGTGGCTCAATCTGCAAAAGCTCTACGAGTTGCGCCTCGCCGAGCAGGAAGTCGGCAAGAAGATCAAGACCACAATCGCCCGCCGGGAACCAGCGCAAGCGGCGTAAAGAGTTCTTGCCGATTTCGGAATGCGGACGCAGTGCTTTCCCACCCCTGCCGCAAAGAACGCAGCAAGGATGGGGCATCCGCTTTTCTACCAACAAGAGCCCTCAATGCCGGAAGTGCCGAATCCCGGTAAACACCATGGCCATTCCCAGCTTGTCGGCGGCGGCAATCACCAGGTCGTCGCGCACCGAGCCGCCCGGCTGGATCACCGCTGTCGCTCCTGCCGCGGCCACCGCCTCTAGCCCGTCGGGGAAGGGGAAGAATGCGTCCGAAGCGGCCACGCACCCGGCCAGGGGCAGTGCGGCTTTCATCGCGCCGAAGCGTGCGGCGTCCACGCGGCTCATCTGGCCCGCGCCTACGCCCAGCGTTTGACCGTCCCTGGCGTAGACAATGGCGTTCGACTTGACGTGCTTGCAGACCCGCCAGGCAAAGAGCAGGCTGCGCAGTTCCTCGGCGGTCGGCGGACGCCAGGTGGCCACTTTCAATTCGCCCTCTGTCACGCGGCCGGTGTCGGCATCCTGCAAGAGCAATCCGCCGGAGACGTGCTTGACCACCGGGCGCGCTGGCGCCGAATGCACCTCGACCAGGCGCAGATTCTTCTTGGCGGCGAAGCGCTCGCGGGCCTCGGCGGTGAAGCCCGGCGCGGCGATGGCCTCGACAAACAGCTTGCCAATCTCCGTCGCGGCCTCCGCATCCACCTCGCGATTGATGCCGATCACTCCGCCATAAGCCGAGACCGGATCGCAGGCCAGCGCCTTTTGATAAGCCTCCAGAATCGTCGCGCCGGTAGCCGCGCCGCATGGATTGGTGTGCTTTACGATAATCGCGGCCGGCTCGTCGAACTCGCAGGCCAGTTCCCAGCAGGCGTCCAGGTCTACTAAATTGTTGAAGCTCAGCTCCTTACCCTGAAGCTGGCGCGCCCCGGCAATGCCCAGACCCGAGCCGTCGGCGTAGAGCGCGGCGCGCTGGTGCGGGTTCTCGCCGTAGCGCAGCGACTGCGCCAGCGGAAAGTTGACGCGCAGCGTGCTGGGAAAGGCCTTCTCATCGGGCTCGGCGGGGCTCGACGGCGCGGGCGCTTCGGCAATACGCTCCAGGGTGTTGGCGATGGCCGTATCGTAAGCCGCCGTGGTGGCGAAGGCCTGCTTGGCCAGCTTCCAGCGCGTCTCGCGGCCTAAAGCCCCGCTGTTTTCCTTTAGCTCTTCGATCAAAGCAGGGTAGTCCGAAACGCGGGTCACGATGGCCACGTCTTCGAAGTTCTTGGCCGCCGAGCGCACCATCGATGGGCCGCCAATGTCGATGTTCTCAATCAGGTGGCCAAACGCGACGCCAGGTTGGGCTGCGGTCTTTTCAAAGGCGTAAAGGTTCACCACCACCATGTCAATGGGCTCAATGGCATGGGCGGCCACGGCAGCCTCGTGCTCTTGGTTGCCGCGAATGTAGAGCAGCCCGCCATGCACTTTTGGATGGAGCGTTTTGACGCGGCCGTCGAGCATCTCCGGAAAGCCGGTCAGTTCGCTAATGTCCTTGACTGAAAGGCCGGCCGCACGCAGGGCCGCAGCGGTACCGCCGGTAGAGACCAATTCCACGCCAAAACCCGCCAGCGCCTGGGCAAACTCCACCAGGCCAGACTTGTCCGTCACGCTCAGCAACGCCCGCCGAATCCTTTTTTCCGCGCTCACTTCTTGCTCCTTTGAAGGTCCGCACAGCTCCGTATGGCTCGCGCCTTCCCGGGTGAACAATGACCAAACTCCAGATTACATGGCTTTACCGCATTCGACGCCAAGGCAAGTTTCAAACCACATTCCGGTACGGCGACCCGCACTTTGCCTCTCGAAACCGGCGCACGCAGGCATGCTTTTCAAAAATGCTTTAGAGTTATGTTATGGGAAGTTATGCCCCGATTCTTCCTCCCCACGAGCCTGGAGCCGTTCGCGGGGATTCCGGCCCCCAACCCGAGGTTCTCCCTCCCGATCCTGGATTCGACCCGGCTTCCCAACCAATGCGCCGGCCGCGCCCGTCCTGGGCCGTGGCTCCTGCCACCTACGTACTGGTGGGCATCAACTGCCTGGTTTTTGTGATCATGGTAATGCGCGGCGTCAGCATCCTGAGCCCCGCTTCAGGCCAACTCCTCTATTTTGGCGCCAATAACGCCAGCGCCGTTCTGCAATACGGCGATTGGTGGCGCATCGTCACCGCCATGTTCGTCCACGTGGGCATCATTCACCTGGCCTGCAACATGTGGTGTTTATGGAATCTGGGCTTGCTGGCCGAACCGCTGCTTGGCTCTGCGGGCCTGATGGCCGCCTACATCCTCTCCGGCGCCGCGGGAAACCTGCTATCCACGTTGTACAACTGGTGGAAATACTCCGCGCAAGCCGGCACGGGCGGCCTGGTTTACGGCCCTGTGGGCGCTGGTGCTTCCGGGGCGGTATTCGGGCTGGCAGGGGTGCTGATTATCTTGCTGAAGTCGCCACGGCTTCCAGTGCCTCCAATGGAATTGAAGAAGCTGCGCAAGTCGGTCATCTATTTTGCCGCTATCAACCTGCTCATCGGCCTGGGCACCATGGCCCCCGGCTCGGTGGTGCATATCGACAATCAAGCCCACGTGGGCGGCTTTTGTTGCGGCCTGCTCTTTGCGGCCCCGCTGGTGCCCCGGCTTGGCTCGCCGCGCAGGCTCTTCGAGGTGCGCCGCCGCGTCGCGGTTGGGTTGATTGTGGGTGTGCTGGTGCTGTTCGGATTCTTCCTGGCACAATTGCCGGGATAGAACCTTCCTCCGGCAATTCCTGCGAAATTCTGTTGCGATCGCAATCCGCAGCCTTCAGGCAATTCCGCGGGAGCCGCTCCCGGCAGCCTACTGCACGGTTCCCTTAGGCCTCAGCCGCCGCAAATCCAGCGCGCACTCGACGGCGTTCTGCGCATGGAGCCGCAGATTGTCCGACGCCGCCCAGAGCCACAGCCGGGATGTTTCGTTGGGATTGCGGCCATCCTTCTCTGGGCGCAATCGAACCAGCAGATCGTTCTGGCCGGTAGCGGCCAGGTTCGAGGGCGAATCCGTATCCTCCAGAACCAGGTCCACATGCTCTCCGCCCAGGGCGTCTTCCAGAGTGACGATTTCCATTGGCCGTTCCAGCTCAACGGCAATCGAGAACGCATGCCCGTGGAAGACCGGCGCGTGAATCACCTGCAAGGCCAACGCCGGCCAGCGCCCGGCGGAGAGCGCTTCGTAGTGCCGGCGAACTCGCGCCTCGGCGAGGCTCAGGCTGGCGGTAGCGCCTTCGCCCAAGCCACACAGCAGGTTATAGGCAACCTGCGCATCGTAGACGCAACGCGGAAGCCCTTGGAAGCTCAGCAGGCTCACTGTCTGCTGGTGCAGCTCGTCCATGGCGGCGCGGCCAAACTCGCTGGCTGGTTCAAGCAGCGTGGCGGCGGCAAAGCGCACCGGCGCCGCCATTGAAAGCCGCTGCAGAAGGAGCGCCAGCGCCAGTGCCGCGGGGTGGGCCGGAACCACGGCGGGGGTAAAAAGGTCAACCGATGCGGTCTCCGCGCCCAGCCACGGTGCGCGCACCAGAACGCCCTTTTCCTGATCCAGCGCGCCGGAAAGGTCCAGCACCGTCGAGCCGGATCGCAGCGCCTCGCGCCAGTGCTTGCGTGTCAATTCCTCGTTGCCGCAGAAAAAGGTGAAGTCCGTCCGATCAAAGGAATCCGCAACGATGGCCTGGACAAAGGTGACTTCGTCGCCCACCTGGTCCAACTGGCCCTGCACCGATTCCTCGTCGAGCAGCACAAATCGGGCCGCCGCCAGGGGCGACTCCGACAGAACTTCTTTCAGTTCCCGGCCCAGTAGGGTAGAGGCACCGGCAATGGCAATCTTGTACACAAAGATCCTTCTCTTGGTTGGAGGATTAGGACGGGCTCGATGAATCCGATTCCGCGGCGGATCCATCGGTGGCAAGTGCGGCAACTGCGGGCTTCCAGCGCCGCCGCCGCGACCAGCCATAGGCCGCCCGCGCCCAGATGCCAGAGAACATATAGGTCAGCGCCCACAAGAAGAGAGTTACCTGGGAGAAGCGAAAGATTACGTAGAAGATGGGCCCGAGGATAAACAACAACTGAAATGGGTGACTGCGGGAGAGATTGATCTCCTTGCCCGACCAAAAGCGCCAGGTGCTCACCATCAGGAACCCGCTCAGGCCCACCATCGCCAGCCAGATGATGGCAACCCACCAGGACAAAACCGGGTAGCCGTAGCAAAGGTGCACGGTAGCAGCAAGCAGGCCCGCCGCCGCCGGTATCGGCATACCCACAAAGTACTTGCGGTCGGGCCGGCCGGGATTGCGCGGTTGCGGATCGTGGCTGATGTTGAACCGAGCCAGCCGGGAAACGCCGCCGATGAGAAACAGAAAGCAGATGAAGGCGCCGGCATGTTGCAGGTCGAGCCGCAACTGGGGATTGATGGATTCGGGCAGGAAATGGAATCCCCAGATCAGCGCCAGCAGGCTTGGCGCCACGCCGAAGGTGATGGCGTCGGCCAGCGAATCCAGTTCCTTGCCGAATTCGCTGCAGGTGTTGGTCATGCGGGCAATGCGCCCGTCCAGCGAATCCAGGGGAATAGCGATGATGATGGCCAGCGCCGCCCAATCCAAGTGGCTTTGCACGCTGCCCACACCGCTGATCGCCTTGATGGTCTCGGTGATGGAGAAGTAGCCTGCGGCGATGTTTCCGCAGGTAAACAGCGAGGGCAGCAGGAACATGCCGCGACGCAGCCGGGCCTGATTTCTGGCTTTAATCTGGGCGGGATCGAGCTTCAGATGTCCGTTCACTGGGCTTCTCCCTGGGGCATGGCCGCCAGAACGCTGGCGCCGCCCTTGACCCGCTGACGGACCTTCACTTGCAGTTGAGCCTCGGCCGGCACCAGCACGTCCACCCTGGAGCCGAACTTGATCAGGCCCACACGCTGCCCGCGCTCCACGGTATCGCCCTCTTTCAGGTTGAAGACGATGCGCCGCGCCAGCAGGCCCGCAATCTGCTTGAACGTGACTTCAATCCCCTCCCCGGTCACAGTGGCGATATTCTGCTCGTTTCGGTCCGCGGAGGCCGGGTTCATGGCGTTCAAATATTGGCCTTTCTGATAGCGCACACGGCTGAGCACGCCGCTGATCGGCGAACGGTTCACATGCACATTGAAAACGCTGAGAAAGATGCTGATTCGCTGCCGGGGGCCATCCGGGGTCTGGATGGTGACTGTCTCGGTCACCAACCCATCTCCGGGCGACACAATCAGGCCGGGCCCAGCCGGAATGATCCGCTCGGGGTCGCGGAAAAACCAGAGAAAAAACGCCGCCAGCAACACGGGCGCAATGCTCAACCACCAGCAGCCGGTCAGCAGCCCGAGGGCCACCGCAACCGCCAGAAAGACAAAACCGTAGTAGTAACCGTCGCGAACCATTATCCCAACGATTATACGGTGATTCCGCTTGTCGACGGCGATTTCTGAAAATGCTCAGTCACTTGAAGCGCATTCCGTGCAGCGCACTCTGATAGCCACAGCTCTCATCCCGCATCGCATTCGGCTTCTTGCGCTTCCGAAAACGCGATAACCAGCTGTGTTGTTCATTCTCCGAAAGTCGCACACGCCCAGCGCGGGAGCTCCTTGCGGCCGACACTCCGCGAGCCGCCTGCGAATTTTTAACTGCCATTAGCCCTAAGCGATGGCCGGCGTCCGGCGCTCCAGAGCGAAGATCAGATCCTTGGCGTGCAGCTTCAACTTCTTCAGCTTCACTTCCTCGAGCTGTTCGTCTTCCGAGAGATAGGGTTTCTGGAGCAATTCTTCCAACCGCTGAGCGTAGCGACGATGTTCGGCCTGCAGGCGATGAATTTCTTCGCTCAGCGTGGGATCCTGTATTTCATCCATCAATGCACCTCCGTATTATCAGAACATTTACATATAGCGCCACCGCTGCGCAATCGGCAAGTCCGAAAACGATCTAAAGTCACCTCAATCTGTGGAATTCCCGTGCTGAACATTGAGGTGTAACGGCGGTCACCCTTGTGCAGCCCTCTGGTGCATCCCTGAGCGGGCATCGCAATTACTCAACCCGCAGCATCATCAGAAGCGCATCTTCAATGGGATCTGCGTAGTAGCGCGGGCGGCAGCCGGACTGCTGAAAACCCAGCGAGCGATAGAGGCCGAGAGCTGGACAATTGGAGGCCCTCACCTCCAGGATGACCTCAGTGATCCGCGCCACCTCGAACTTCCCGGCCAAGGCTGAGAAAATCTGGCGAGCGACGCCGCGCTGCTGGCGCTCCGCAGCCACCGCGATCATCTCCAACTCGGCCTGGGGCGGCAAAAGGGTGGCAATCGCGAATCCGGCAAGCACGCCATCGGTTTCAGCCACCAGCGCTATCCTGCGCGGCGACCCTTGCGGGTCAAGCGCAGCCAGATAGGCAGCCCGCGGCCAATGAGGCGCTTCCTTTAGGCTCTGTGCGATCTCCAAAACCCGTTGCAGGTCCGCTGGGACCATGGGGCGGATTGGCACAGAAGAGACAATCATGCGCCTGGCGTCCCGGGGGCAACTGGATCGCCAAAAATCTCCGCGTCGGAGCGGCGCAGGTAGTGACCGTCGAGCAAAGCCAGATCTGCGAATTCCCCCGCTGTCAGACGCGAAGCTCCGAAGACCAGCGCATCGGCTGCGCTGGGCGCGGGCACGCGCACCATCTCCGCACCCGGCCATGCCGCCTGGAGAAGCGCCACGGCGGCATCGTCGCAGACGGCAATGCGCTGCGGCGCGGGTGCGATAGCCGCAAGCTCGGCCGCGCCCGCCAACAACTCTCTCGGCTCCAGGCCAGGCCTGCCCAAGCACAGGAACACCTCATGGCGGTGCGCATCCAGGGCAGCCGAAGCAGTTCCTGACTTGGAGACCAGCACTTCAAGACGTGAGACCGCCACCACTGGGATCTGGGCAGCCTCTGCCAGCCCTTTTACAGCGGCCAGCCCTACGCGGACACCGGTGAAGCTGCCCGGTCCACTGACCGCCACAATGCCCGCCAGACTGCGCAGTTGGATACCGGCATCGGCAAGCAATTTGCCTACGGCGGATACCAGCGTGGAGGAATAGGTGCGCCCTTCCAGTTCGATCTGGCCAAGGACCTCCGTTTTCCCCCCACTCATGCGCCCAAGAGCCACAGAACCGGTGGGTCCACAGGTGTCGATCCCCAACAGCACCCCGGCGGGTGCGGCATGCAACTGCGAAATGGCTGAAATTGGCTGCATGGACATCCTCAGCATGACACAACCGAAGCTGTGGGTACCAGTTCCCGGACCCGCAAAGCGGGACCCGGCCGCTGAGTTCTGAGACCGAATCTCTCCGCATGCCGGAGCCGCCGGGACCGGGTCTGCGGATCAGGTGTTCGTTTTTTGCAACTAATCTGTGAAATGCAGAGTTCCCGATTCCGATAAGTACAATGAAAAGCCGCATCGCCGCCACGATTGAGAAAGGAGTGGCATGCGAACCGAAGTGGATACGGGTTTTCGGAGCAGGTGAGTTCTTCGAGATGATGTGGCATGAAAGCGAGCCATTGCGGTCGAACATTGTTGGCTACGCCTTGCCAGGACTTTCGCTTCTGGCCAAAATCCGAAATCTCAGTTGACTCGTTCCTGACAGACGAGCGCCCAGCCACGAATTATCTGCCGACGATGAGGGACGGCGAATCGGCGACCGTCCCTACAACAGCGGTTTCATTTCTCTTGGGGGAGATATGGCGGTTGAATTCGATGTGCAGTATGCACAGGAACTTTCAGATCTGGTTTTAAGCGACCTCGGATACGGTTGCTCTTTCATGGGCGAGGGTGGGACCATCATCGCCTCCAGCGCCCGCGAGCGCATTGGCATCGTCCATCAGGCCTCGTCCAGAATCATGCGGCGCGAAGTGGATCAGGTGACGGTCACAAAAGAGGAGGCCGAAGCCTCCAATGGGAAGATGAGGGAAGGCGTCACCGTTGGCGTCGACTTCGACGGCAAACGGGTTGCAGCCGTTGGCATCGCGGGCCCATTGGGAATTGTCGTGCCCCTTGCCCAGGTCTTGAGTCTCTTTGTTCGCTCCATGATGAGGAGAGAATCGGACGACAAGGCGCACTTGGCCGAAGTGGCTGCTCAGAGGGCCAAAGCCGCGAGAATCTCCACTTTGGTCGACAAAGCAACCAGTATCGTGGCCGCCACGGCCGACGCCTCGAAGAAGACCGACATTTCTGTCGAGTCTCTCACTGCGGCCACCAAGCGCATCGGCCAGATGGCAGGGTTCATCAAGCAGATCGCCAGCCAGACCAACATGCTCTCGCTGAACGCCACCATCGAAGCAGCAAGAGCGGGCGAGGCAGGAAGAGGCTTCGCGGTGGTAGCCAACGAGGTGAAAAACCTGGCAACGCAGACGGCTAAAGCCACTGCGGACATCACCGGCCAGATCGACGAGGTCCAAAGCGCAACGGCCAATGTGCGCCGCTCCACTTCGGCCATCGCGGTGAACGTAACGGAGGTCAATACCATCATCGCTTCGGTGGCTGAGACCATGGCAGGCGAAACCTACAATTAGCGAGTTGAGATTGTCGCCAGGAGGAGATGAGCCGGGGCAGTTGAACCTGACCGCTGCCCCTTCATCCTCCTGGGAGATACGATAAGCTGAAGCCAACGCATTCAAGCTCGTTCCCCAGGCGGCATAATTTCGGCGCTGGGGAATATGCGCAGTCCACCCTGCTGGACCTGAGCAACTCATCCTCAAGCTTGGGATCGCTCTCGCGCCCGCAGGAAGGAACCGCTCTGGCTGCCGCCACGACTCTCTCGTTTCACGACACATGGCGTCCCCGCGCCAACCCCTGGGTCATCGCCATTACCGTCACCCTGGCCACCTTCATGGAGGCCCTGGACAGTTCCATCGCCAACGTGGCCATGGGCCATATTGGCGGTTCTCTGTCCGCCAGCCGCGACGAGGCCACCTGGGTTCTCACCAGCTATCTGGTCGCCAACGCGGTGGTGTTGCCCATCAGCGGCTGGATCGCCAATCGCATGGGCCGCAAGCGCTTTTACATGACTTGTGTCTTCCTCTTCACGCTTGCTTCCCTGCTCTGCGGCCTGGCGCCTTCGCTGGGCGTACTGGTCTTCTTCCGTGTCCTGCAAGGCGCGGCGGGCGGAGGACTCCAACCCAGCGAGCAATCCATCCTGGCCGATACCTTCCCCCCGGAAAAGCGCAGCATGGCCTTCGCCGTCTACGGCATGGCCGTGGTGCTGGCGCCCGTCCTCGGCCCCACCGTCGGCGGCTGGATCGTGGACAACTACAGTTGGCGCTGGATCTTCTTTATCAACATCCCGATCGGCATTGTTTCTCTATTCCTAACCAAGCGCTTGGTCGAAGACCCGCCCTATGTGGATGCCATCCGCAAGCGCCGAATTGGCGTGGACTACTGGGGACTCGGCCTGCTGGTGGTCTCCATCGGCGCGCTGCAAATCCTGCTCGACAAGGGCCAGGAAGACGATTGGTTCAGCTCGCGGTTCATTACCACCTGCGCCTTCATTGCAGCCGTCGGACTCGTCGTCTTCGTCGTCCGCCAACTTCACGTAGAGCACCCCATTCTCGACCTGAGGCTCTTTGCCCAGCGCAACGTGGGCACCACCATGTTTGTCATGTTCATGGTGGGCGTCTCGCTCTACTCCTCCACTGTGCTGATTCCCCAGTTTCTTCAGGAGATCATGGGCTACTCTGCCGAACAAGCGGGCATGGCCGTCTCCAGCGGCGGAATCGCGCTCATGCTGCTCTTCCCCGTCGCCGGAGCGCTGGCGCCCAAGTTCGACCCGCGCTGGCTGGTAGCAGTTGGATTCATCGTCACCACGTACGGCCTATGGCGCATGACCGGACTCAATCTCAATGTCAGTTTCGGCATGGCGGTGAGTTGGCGCGTGGTCATTGCGCTGGGCCTGCCCTTCCTGTTTATCCCCATCAATACCCTCTGCTACGTGGGCATTCCGCAGGAAAAGTACAACGAGGTCAGCGGCATGTCGGCGCTGATGCGCAACATCGGCGGAAGTGTGGGCATCAGCTTTGTGACCACCCTCCTGGCCCGCACCAGCCAGCAGCACCTGGCCATGCTGGGTGCGCACACGGTCAACGGCAACGGCCCCTTCGAGGCCTTTCGCTCGGGGATGGCCGCCGCCTGGATGCAGCGCGCAGGAGGCGCACGGCCCGACGGCCTGCAACACGCCGGCGCGCAGATCTACGGCATGGCGCAGATCCAGGCCCGCCTGCTGGCCTATGTGGATTCAATCTGGGTGATGGTGGCGCTGACCGCGATCCTGATTCCGCTGCCCTTCCTCATGCGCCGGCCGAAGAAGAACGCGCCGGTGGCCGTTAGCCACTGAGGGCGGGTCTGCCCTTCTCCGCGGCGGCGGCCTTCAACGAATCAGTGAGCACCAGCGAGAGGCAGTATCTCAGTGCGTAAGAACTTAATCCTTCTACCGAGTTGCTCAGCATTCTCGCTGGTCGCTGGCGCGTTGACAGGAATCAACTCTTCAACGCTTTGGCCTTCCTGTACCGCTTCGACCCATTCCTCCATCAGCGAACAATAGGCGTCCAGGGCGTCAGCCGCTGTCGGATTATCCTCAACGACGATATATGCAGGCGGCAGGTCTCCAACAATCACCCATAACCAATTGTCAACGTCTTCGAAACGTGGAGTAATTCGAAATAGAAAGACGGCGACAACCCCGCCAACTCCGTACGCCAAATATTGGCGATCTACGGACTCACACCATTCCTTGGCACAAATAAACTGACTGGCTTCCGTCGCCATTTCCCGAAGAAGGTTCGTATCATCTGCCGAATCTCCTTCGATGGACTCGATAGAAGCCATTCCGGAGGTATCGACTGAGCAATCATTCATCTTGTGTTGCCGCTCCTTGCCTACTTCGCCGGGCACACCATCCTTGGCCTTTTTTCTGGGCCAAGGATGGGGAAACCACGAACCTCCTGCGAGCGATCGGCGAGCGATTGGCCGCACCGCAGGTGCCTAGACCGCCGCCAGCGCCTGCTCCAGGTCGGCGATCAGGTCTTCCTTGTCCTCAATGCCGATGGAGAGGCGGATGCGTCCCTGGTTGATGCCCATCGACACGCGCTGCTCTTCGGTCACCGAGGCATGGGTCGTGGTTGCCGAGTGCGAGGCTAGCGACTCGACCCCGCCCAGCGATTCCGCGCTGAGGAAGATCTTGATCGCCGCCAGGAACCGGGCAGCCGCGTCTCGATCCGCAACTTCGAAGCTCAGCATGGAGCCAAATCCTTTTTGTTGTTTTACGGCCAGATCGTACTGCGGATGGCTCTTCAGCCCCGGATAGGCGAGCTTGCTCACCTTGGAGTGCGTCGAAAGATACTCCGCCACCGCGCGCCCGTTCTCCTCGTGCTGCTTGATGCGCAAAGGCAGTGTCTTGATGCCGCGCAGCACCAGGAAGCACTCGAAGGGCGACATCACCCCGCCGGCCGCCTTCTGCACCAGCAAAAACCGCTCCTTGTGCTCCGGGGTGGAGCCGATCAGCGCCCCACCCAGCCCGTCCGAATGTCCGTTCAAGTATTTGGTCGTCGAGTGCATCACGATGTCCGCGCCGAGTTCGAGCGGTCTCTGCAACGCGGGCGACATGAAGGTGTTGTCCACGCTCACTTCGGCGCCCTTGGCGTGGGCAATCGCGCATACCCCGGGAATGTCGGTCAGCACCATCAGCGGGTTGCTGGGAGTCTCGATATGCACCAGCTTGGTGTTGGGCCGGATGGCCGCGGCGACCGCATCCAGGTTGCTGGTGTCCACATATTCGATCTCGATGCCGTAGCCAGAGACAATGCGGTCGAGCAGGCGCACCGTCCCGGCATACACGTCCTTGGAGCAGACCAGGTGATCGCCCGCCTTGAGCATGGCAAACAAGGCGGAGAGCGCCGCCATGCCGGTGGTGAAGGCATGGGCGCTGTGCCCGCCTTCGAGTGCAGCGAGCGCCTCTTCGAGCCGGTCGCGCGTGGGGTTACCGGCGCGCGAGTAGTCCCAGCCGCGGTCGGTGCCGATGCCTGTCAGCTCGAAGGTCGAGGAGAGATAGACGGGCACATTCACCGCGCCGGTCTGGGGGTCCGGATACTGGCCGGCATGAACGGCGAGGGTCGAGTATTTGTATGGGGAAGTTGTCACGATTTGACCTCCTGCTCCCCGATCCCCGCCGATAGCAGCGGAGCGTGAGCAGTTCTTTCAAAGAGATGACGCTAGAATGAATTTTATCAGGCGTTCGACGCGATTTCGAGATAGAGTCAATGAGGAAGCGCCGGACGGCAATCCACGGCACACGTGGCCGCAAAAAAACTGAAAGATGGAGAGGCAAATGGCATCGGTATCCCTTGAGCAGGAGATCAATCCCTGGGAGTCGCAGGCGGCTCGATTTGACCTTGCGGCGCGCAAGCTGAACCTGGAAGAGGGGCTGTGGAAGCTGCTGCGGATGCCGTCGCGGGAGATCATCGTTCACTTCCCGGTAACGATGGACGACGG
>Ga0181520_10004703_pt1 | contig 22544 bp, 17 predicted proteins | sample PEATcosm2014_Bin_29_FD_132451 | JGI IMG/M metagenome (GOLD analysis project Ga0181520, IMG submission 132451) | Peatland microbial communities from MTU Mesocosm Facility, Houghton, MI, USA - PEATcosm2014_Bin02_30_metaG | ecosystem: Environmental > Terrestrial > Soil > Wetlands > Peat | place...
GCCAAAGAGGAGATTCAGGAAGGAAATGTCCAGTTCAACTATGACAAGGTCAACAACGAGGAGATTTGGGGCCAGCGACGCCATGCGCAAAAGGTGAAAGATGCCGTTGATATTTTCGCCGGTATCTTCGGAAAGGATGAAGTGAACCGGCGCATCCGGGGTGTTCTTGCGGGGGTGACGCCGGATCCCAATGGATTCTTTTTCGGCGGCCGGCTGGCTGGAATGCTGGATTATTTGAAGGCGGTGGACGGCGATCCAAAGAATTACATCTACGCGATTTCCATGCCGGCTTACTACGGCGGAAAAGGCGCCAATGGAGAGACGGGCACCGGAGATTACTCGGTGGATCAATTGATCAGCAACATGCAGGCGGGCATTGACAACACCAGGGCGGACCGGATGGCGATGGTTGCGCTGGCAAAAAAATTCGATCTGCCCGGCGGCTTCTGCGCTTACGAGAGCGGCCCGGACATCGGCGGCGGGAGCCGGGTCAACATCGCGAACCGGATCAAAGCCATTCGCGACCCGCGGCAGGCCGACCTCTACAAACGGAACTTCGCCGACTGCTTCTGGGATTTGGGAGGCAATCTCGCGATGCAATTCACCTTGTCAGGTTCCTACAGCCGGTATGGCGCATGGGGGCTTACCGATGATGTATCCAAACCGGACCGCAACGCGCTGTTTCAAGAGGTCCGCCAACTGATTGGCGGCAAGAAGTGACTGCGTTGCATCCGTCCGAAAAAGCGCCTTGACGAGGATGTGTTCACCGGCGGCAGTCAGGGCAAAGTCAATTCGCCCGCGCGTCACACCGGCCAATTTCATTGCAGCACCGCCACAAAACTGGCAGATTGAAAATTAACATGACGACAACGTTGACCAGACTGTGAAACATATTGGAAAATGACGAAACCGACACTTCTCATTCTTGCCGCCGGCATGGGCAGCCGTTACGGCGGTCTCAAACAAATTGACCCGGTCGGCCCAAGCGGCGAAACCATCATTGACTATTCGATTTACGACGCGCTGCGCGCCGGCTTCGGCAAGCTCGTCTTCGTCATCCGCCACGACTTTGAGCAGGCGTTCAAAAAAAACGTCGGCGCGCGGTTTGAAAAGCGTGTGCCGGTCGAATACGTTTTTCAGGAATTGGACAAGCTGCCGCCGGGATTTTCCGTGCCCACCGGCCGCACCAAGCCGTGGGGAACCACGCACGCAATTCTTCAAGCTGAAGAGGCGATCCGCGAGCCATTCGCCGCCATCAACGCCGATGATTTTTACGGACGCGAGGCTTACCGGGTGCTCGCGCGGCATCTGACTTCCGGCACGGCGGATTACGCGATGGTCGGGTTCATCCTTCGCAACACGCTTTCCGAGCATGGCACTGTGGCGCGCGGCGTCTCCCGCGTGGACGGGAATAATTACCTCACGTCCATCGTCGAGATGTTGAAGATCGGGCCGGACGGCGGCGGTGCCAAGAACACCGGCGACGATGGAAAAATCACCAAGCTCACCGGCGACGAGGCAGTTTCGATGAATTTCTGGGGGTTCACACCGGCGGTGTTTGCACAATTGCGGACGCAGTTCACCGCGTTTCTGAAGAAGAGCGGGCAGGAGCTAAAATCCGAGTGCTACATCCCCGCTTCCGTGGGCGAACTCGTCACCGCCGGCCGGGCGAACGTGAAGGTCTTGCGCACGAACGATTCGTGGTTCGGCGTCACCTACCGCGAAGACCGCCCGCGCGTCGTCGAAAGCATCCGCAAGCTCATCGCGCGCGGCGATTATCCGGAAAAGCTCTGGCGGATGTCCGCCTGACCGGGCCATGCCCGGGTTTTTCGATTCATGCCCGTTCCATCAGGGTGATGCTCCGGTTGCAATGCGGACAAGAAATCTTTCGGCCCAAAGCATGAGCCGGGAATTCAATGTGCTCCGTGCAAAAGTAGCAGGACATTTTCAGGTTTTCAGGTTTGCGCAACGCAATAACCGCCCGGCAGTGCGGGCATGGGATCTGCTGGCCGAGGTTTTGAATGGCAAACGCGATATGTCCGCCGCAGGCGGGACAGGAAATCTTTACTTCATCTCCGCTGGTGGCTCGCCGATTTTGCAACCACAAGCCCGCCAGCATGAAATAACTTCCCAGAATCAGATAGGCCAGCGCCGACTCCGCCATTATCCCGGCGGTTGCGGCTGGCACGCCAAAGGCATCCGAAAAGCTTCCCAAATAGCCGCCAAGACTGTGCCCACCATACCAGAGACATCCCAGGCAATAGACGGCCAAATTTGTTGCCAGCCATGCAATCACCATCGCCCGCATGAATGTCGGCTTGCCCGACAGGGTGAACAGCGCCACGCCCAGACACATTCCGCTCACAATCCAAAACAAATGACCGATGGAAATGGCGAAAATGGAATCGTGCGGCAGGACGATGTCCGCGCCCGTCCGGCTGCTGAAAAACAAGGCTGCGGCCACGGCCAAAAGCAGTCCGCCGGCTGAACTATTTAGAAATCGAATTGTCTTTGACGGCATAGGCATATTGCGGCGGTTATGCGGATTAATCATTCTCCAGACAGGAATTCCATTATCTGTTGCACTCGTTCTTCTTGCGCGATTTTTGACCGATAGACATGGCTGGCCCGTGGGTTGATTGAGAGGGTCACGGGTATGCCCGCCGCCGCCGCCGAGTCCTGAAACTTGGTCAGCAGGGGTATGCCGCCCGCTTGCTTGAGATATTGGTCGCCACTCCCGGAATCAATCAGAATTCTCGCGGCTTTTAATTGTGAGGGGTCTGGAAAACCCACGGGACTCAACAAGACCGCCCCGCGCCATAATTCCGGCCTTTCCTGCAAAAAATAACCCGAAAGGTTTGCCCCGCCGCTGGCCCCCATGATATAGACACGGTGTGCATCAATACCCGGATGCTGGATTGCCGCCTGATACACGGCGACGACATCCCCATAATTGGAGGGTATGTCATTCAAAGATGCCAAAAAACATCCCGCATCGGGAACACAGCCCTCCTGCGGCCGCCACCGGACGCCGTTGAAGGAGATGACGAGGGGATATTTCCTGCCCGCCACGAAATTGACCGGCGGCCACAAATGATAGACAACTGTTTCGCCGTCCGCATTGGTGGTTTCTTCGTTGGCGGAGGTGGCGATTCCGGCGTATTTGAAAGGCTGTTCGCGTCCCGAAACCACGGTGCTTAAAGACCCTGCTTTGACATCATAGTCCCAGATGTTCAAGGGGCCGTTCGTTGGCGAGCCGGTGGCGTAGACATGGTTGTCGTTTGCCGCCAGACTGTCCATGTCCACACCCGCCGACCAGGTCAGTTGGATGGGCACGGAATTCGAATCCGGCTTGATGACCGTGGCGTCAAAAGTCGGGCTGCGGGCAAGATAGGCGTATCCCAATCCGCCGCGGATAAATTTCAGGGTGTTGCTGTGGATTATGGCGCCTTCTGGCGGTTGGATGGGTTCGAAGCTGGTGATTCGTTCATCGCGCCAGATAAATGCCGGATACAAATCGAACACGAATTCTCCGGCGGCGCTTGCGCAGTGCAACGTGAATGCATTCCGTTCGCCGGAGAAGCAGAAGTTCAACAACGTGTTGGTCGTGGATTCCCATATTTTTGCCGGCGCATCGGAACCGAGGTCATACTTCCATAGGGCGTTGCCCTGTTGCCAGGCAACGGATGTTTTTGATATCGCAACAAGATTCTGCACCGGCGCGGTGGGAGCGCGACGCACAGCCGTTCTCGTTCCATTTGCCGCAATTGTATTGGTGGCAGGCACGGCGGGAGTGCGCTGCGTGGCCGTCCTCCCTCTATTTGTTGCAATTGCATTGGTGGCAGTCACGACAGGAGCGCGCCGCACAGTTGTCCCCCTTCCATTTGCAGGACTTGCTGCGATTGCGTTGGTGGGTTGGTTGGCTGGCTTTTTCGCAATCAGCGCGGATGCGCTCCATTTATCGCCCGATTTGCGTATCAAGGTCAAGTCCTGGCTGTTGTTTCGATAAACAAAGGCTTCATCCGACAGCCAAACCCCCTCCGCTACTGATTTGGACGGCAACGTCGCCAATGCCGCGCCGGATTTGCCATCGCAGATTGATATTTTCTCGCCGGGGGCGCTGTTCACAAAGGCAAACAATGCGTCATCCGGCGACCAGCCCAAAAATGGTTTGGCCAGCAGATGTGTTTGATCCGCATCGAAAAGAGATTTCCTATCGCCGCTGTCAACATCCACAAAGTATCCGCTTACACCATTCTCGGTGGTTTCGGCATAGAGAAGCTTTGTTCCGGCGTGATTGGGACTTGGCGCGTAAAAGAATTCCCTGGTGGCAACAAGCTCGGCGGCGATCTTTTCCAAGCGCGGTTTGTCCCGCACGGCGATCAAATGCCACGCGACGACGAGCAGGAGCGATCCCATCGCAACTGCCACATTGGCTGATGTTATTAAATTTCTCATAACAAATGTTGCATAAAAGGCTTTCAACCCGTTTCTGCACTTGTCGCGCCGTAGCTTTGCGAAGGCGGATTCCGCATTTGAGACAGTTCCAGCAAAACCCAGAAAACCACCGCCGTTGCCAGCGTGAACAATCCGCCATCAAACCAAAACGCCACCAACATCGCCAAAGCGCCCGCGCGACAAGCGACTTGTGGCGAGTCCAATGTCCAGTGTCCAATGTCCAAAGAAGCGCCGTTTCCCGACTTTGGACTTTGGACTTTAGACTTTGGACTTCTTAAGCAAAGCGCAACGTAGCTGATAAAACAAAGCAAACCTGGCAAACCCAATTGCGTTCCCAGCATCAAATAATCATTCGTGGCAATGGCCCCCGCACCATCTTCAGGCGGCGAATAATTCTTCTCGTAAGTTTCAACCGCCTTGTTCCAGCCGACGCCAAACGGATGATCCCACATCATTTGAACTGCACCACGCCAGGCAGCGACCCGGTGTTGCGCCGATGCCCGGCTTAAATCCATGCGCTTGAGATACCACGGCGCATCGTCCGGCGTCCGCCCCCAAATCAATAAAGCGCCCAATGCCACAAGCCCCGCGCCTAGCACCACATACCGCCATTTGAATTTCCCATGCAATTTGGCCAGGTATAACAAGCCAACCGCCGTTCCCAACCATGCGCCCCGGCTGTAACTGAAAAACAAACCAACTCCCATCATCCCCACAGCAACGAAAAGGAGTGCGGAGTGCGGAGTGCGGAATGCGGATTTGATAGCCGCAAAAAAGCGCAAAGAGCGCAAAACAATTTCCCCCCTCTTCGCTTGATTTTGACTTCTGAATTCTGACTTCTGATTTCTTGCAGATTCCCCATCTTCCATCTTCCATCTTCTATCTGCTAAAAGGAGTCCTGCCGCCAGGACGACGCCGGCGGCCATCAACATCCCGTAAATGTTTGGATTATCCCAAAGCCCGGTCCAGCGTGTTCCTGGATAAAAGCGATGCGCCACATCCAGATGCCACCACGACGCAAACGCCAGCAGCAAGACCAAACCGACCAAGAAAGTGCGGAGTTCAGAGTTCGGAGTTCGGAATTCTGATATGCACTCCGCATTCCGCGTTCCGCACTCCGCATTTAGAAGGTTTCCCCTATCTGCCATCTGCCATCTGCCATCTGCCTTCAGCAAGAACCTCGCCCCCTTGCCCAACGTCACTCCAGCCAGAAGAATGATTGCATCCATTGCCGGCCGGCCGTTCGCTTGGCTGATAAAGAATGCGGCTATGGCGATGAGCAACAGGCCGATGAGCGGCAAATCTTCCAGGCTGAACGTCAGGAAAATGAAAGTGCTGAACCAGACGGCAAGGCAAACCAGCAGCATCCATTGCTCTTGAATCAACGCTGCCTGAAATTCGTGAAAAATGCCGTCTTTGAAATTTAGGACATATCCATAAAAACAGACGGAGACGATTGCGAGCAGTAAGGCAGGGTATGCAGTTCTTGTTAACATTTCGAAGTGCGTTGACAAGTCCGCGCCTTGAAACGAATCGACCTAGTCCTTGCGCTGGGCACTATCAGTTTTGGAACAATCGGTTATGAAGACTCGATTGCTTTAACCTTTCGCTTCATAACCGACCGAATTATAAAAGTAATTTTTAGTCTGATACGCAATCACACGACAAATACTCAGTAGAGCCCAGAGTATGATGTCTAGTATCACATTTTTTTACACCATATGTTACAGAACCGGTGCAAGTTGATGGATCGCACGACACCCAAGGTCTCCATGATGGTTTGCAACCATTATATGTTTTAGTTTTTTGTTGGCATATTGCACCTTGACCACCATTTTCAAAGCTATCACATTCACTAGGATACCCAGCAGGAAAAGACACACATCCAGGCGTGGTTGTGCTCCTTGACACAGAGCAATAATACCACGATTCGCTTTGAGCGAATACTTTTATAATGCCTAATGTCAATATCGCGACTACAAATGTGATTGCGATAATATTATTTGATATACTTTTCTTTTTCATAGTTATGTATTGTTTATGTTTACTGTTTTTCATCATGATGAGCATGAGAACCGCTACCTTTATTCCGTGAACGCAGGTAGAGAATAAGAGGCAATGTCGAGCCAATCAACAATACCACCACCACCATAGCAACTCTTTTATCGTGAACTGCACTTGCCTTAAAATGGCCGGAATCCAATGCGTTAACTTTAACAGCACTAAATTCCTCAATTAGTTGCTGATCGTTAGTCGACCGCCACATATTGATATTTGTTATTTGATAATTGATTGATTCTACGCCAAGATCAAGTGCGCGAAAACGCGAGTCTTCGACACGCAACCTAGAAATAACCGGCGGGCTAAATTGCTCGTTTGAATGTAAGATGTCTATATTGGTAACAAATCCAACAACTTGCCGATTAACTAGTTTGTGATACGCATGATAGGATGTAAATGTGAAAGAGAGCGGGAATTGGAGGCCACCTTTATTCGTAAACATAGAACACAACAGATCACCGGCGACAAGTCCGTTTTTCCAATTGATTTTTCGATCTTCCAAATCTGCTTTTAGGCTTGCAGCCTCAACGTCATCGGAGGGAAAGTCAATTTCAGGACGATTTAACTCAGCGTCAAAAGTTGATAAATCAAGGCTATCATCTCGTATGAATTCGAGATGACTGAGAACATAACTTGATTCTGGCAGAAATTCGCTCTTTGTGCGAAAGCCAAAGGCTGACAAAGAAGAACGAGCAGAAATCCAAGGTAAAGGCATTGTGTTCGTTCCTAGTTCATGAATATAATTGCCAGAGGCGTAAGCAAGCCAAAGGACGCTTACCCTCTTCTGGTCATCCCAGGGACAGAATGGATAACGTCCACTTGACACATAGGCATTATGAACTTTACCATCGGTCGGTTTTCTATCTTCAACGTAAAATGTATCATTCCCATTATAAGTGAGGCACATGAAATTGCTTAGGTTGTTAATTGGATCCACCTCAATCACGTAACGTCCGTCAACATCTAACGCCATTTGGAAAACATTTGTGCTGCACCATAAAGACTCTGGCCTTCCAAATTCGTCATATTTGTTGACGATTAAGTTTCCACTTATTGTTACACCTTGTTGCCCCATCCCTATAACAGTGCTGAATATAAGGAACAAGACAATAGTCGCCCCGGCGGTAGGCAAAATACTAAAGCTGTGGATAACATTCCGAACCCGCCAGATTGGGAAAAAGCCTTTTATCAAACTAATCATAAGTCATTACAGTCCATTTGATTGCGAGTTTTGATTCGCAAATGTTTGCCAAATCGAAGCGGGGACATTGGATACAAATAGGAAAAAAAGGCTCCCGACTCCCATATACCACAATAATATTACGGGTATAGCATTGGATATCGACTGGGGAATTCCAGTCCAATCGAAGATAGTTCCTAGACAATGACAAGGTTCTTGGTAAAAGACAGCCCTTTTGAGCAACCTATAGCAAAGAAAAATCACAGAAAGCCATGAACAAGCTACCATCGCGGTTAAATGCTGTCGTTTCAAAAGCATGAAAGTGGCCACTACGACTTCCAAGAACGCAGCCATAGCAATGGAATCTTTTATTCTAAAAATGGTTATTATAGGATCATTAAGCGCAAGAAACGGCTTATGCTGCGCAATTGCAACAATCTTTGCGAGAGCTGTAAATAATAATATTGCAGCTACGGAAACGGCAAAACAAGTTCTCATCTTTAGAAACAAGCCAGTTGCTAATTTATTTTCAGTTGCCACTTCCATATCTATAAATTTCAATGTTTTAGTGCGCGCCTTATTTCATCCCGCCACCGGAATGCTGACGACATCGCTCCATTGGCCGACGCGCTGGTCGGCTTGGAGGTAGATGGCCTTGTATTTCCAGAGCGCGCTCTGGCCGGCGGCGGGCATGGGCGCGGTGTGTAGTTGAGATCCGATCCGGAATTTAACGCAAAGGCGCAAGGGGGAGAAGGCGCAAAGAAATATTCAGCTTGGCGTCTTTGCTTCTTTCCAGCTCTGCGTTGAACTGTTTGGTTTCCGGCAAATTTGGCGGTCGAAGGAACTCCTTCAGCCGTCGGATGAGACCATGCAACGGCTGATGGAAGTCCTGCAATGATTGACGGAGGCTGGAGAATCGCCGCGTGATGTCCACCGGCGACGGAAGGAGACTGATTAACGGCAACAGAACACTCCGCCCCAACGCGCGATTGCGGCGCGCGGCTGGCGTTGCCCTCTGCTGGTTTTTTATTCATGCCGGTCATGTGTCCCAAACTTTTTTAACTTCCAGCATTAAATCTTCATTTTTTTGAACATACAATCATTTTCTCCAGAAATAATTGTCTAGACATTATCTAGACAATTTTTGTGAGGGGCCGGGGCGTTTTTTTTCTTGCCCGACCCTCCATTTGCCTGCATCGTCCAACAATGGATTGACAGTGGCGGCTTTGCCGCTCGCGATTGTTGATTCAACATTTTTTGGATCGCCAATGGGAAACCCTTGAAATCATGGTGTCGTGCGCAACATCCGGCGCAGAAACGAAATCCGGCAGCCCCCCGCCCGTCCCGGTTGGGGCAACTGCCTTGCCAAGTCCACCAGCCGCCGCAGCGGCGGCTTCAAAACCGGCGGGCCGGCGCCAGCTCACGCCAGCCGTCGGACCGTTTCGCGTCGCATTGGTGGACGACGACCCGATCGCTCATGCCGCCATGCGCCATGTTTTCCGGACGTTGGCCACTGGTTGGACGCTGGAAAGTTACATGGACGGCAATCAGGCCATTGACCGCATCACACAGAGTCCGCCCCGCGCCGTTTTGATGGACATTACCATGCCCAAGATGGACGGGATCGAATGCACCAGAAGAATCAAGGCGTTGCTGCCCGATTTGCCGGTGGTCATGTTCACGGGGCGAACGGACACGGACAATTTCATATCGTCAATGATTGCCGGTGCCTCCGGTTACGTGGTCAAGCCCAGTTCGCCCTCCGAAACTGTTTCAGCGGTCAAAAAGGCGGTGGGTGGGCTGCCGGCGCTGTGCGTGGCGGCGGAGAACACCGTCGTCAAATGGCTGCACAAACTTGGCGAGAACGTGTTCTCGTGGAGGCTGACCGCGCGAGAGCAACAAATCATGCTCCTGGTCTGCGCCAATCGCAGTGACAAGGACATAGCCCATCTTCTGGATATTTCGCCCTCCACCGTTCATGTCCACACTCACAGCATTTTCAAGAAACTCGGCGTGAAAGGGCGCAATGAGGCGCGACAAAAGTTCATCGGGTTGACCGCTTGAACCCGCCGGGCGGGGGATAGGGCGGGGGATTTGCCGGCGGGGAGAAATCCCGCGGCACGGGGGCAACGGCCGATGTTTAACCTTCCTTCCGGCGTTGCCTGTTGCCCGATTGCAGTTTTCACTGTAGAAAAAACTTACATCGGGTTTGGTTTTCTTGTTAAGCTTGCGAAATCCTTCCGGTCAAAAGCTGGAATTATTAAACATGAGCACCAACATCGAGCAGCTTGAACTGCAACTCGACAATTTCGACGCCGCGCAACGCAAGGACGCGCTGGCGAAATTGTGGGACCTCGCCAGGGCGGGGAAAATCTCGCTGGCCGAACCGGGCAGCAACGTCAACCTTCACGCCCACACGTTTTTTTCCTACAACGCCTATGGCTATTCGCCGTCAAAATTCGCGTGGCTGGCGCGCAAGCACGGGCTGGCGGCGGCGGGCATCGTGGACTTTGACGTGCTGGACGCGCTGGAAGAATTCTGGGCGGCGGGCAGGCTTCTCGGCCTGAAACGCTGCGCGAGCCTGGAATCGCGCGTGTTCGTGCCGGAATTTTCCACGCGCGTCATCAATTCGCCCGGCGAACCCGGCATCGCCTATCACATGGGCGTCGGCTTCCCGCGCGAGATCAAGCATCCCCTGCTCTTCCAAATGCGCGGCACGTCCGAGGCGCGCAACCGCGAACTCGTCCGCCGCGTGAATGATTCTCTCAAACCCATCGGGCTGGATTACGACAAGGATGTTTTGCCGCTCACGCCGAACGGCAACGCGACCGAACGCCACATTTGCGAGGCGTATTCCAAAAAGGGCGATGCGGCATTTTGGAAGCAGAAGCTTGGCGATTGTCCCGCCGACGCGGGCAAATTGCAGGCGCTCATCCGCTCGAAGACGATGAAAAAAGGCGGCGCGGGCTATGTGCAGCCGGGCAAAGATTCCTTTCCGCTTATGGCCGACATGAACCGCTTCGTCCAGGAAGTTGGCGCAATTCCGACGCTGACGTGGCTCGACGGCACGAGCGAAGGTGAAAAGGCCATTGAGGAGCTGATCCATGTCGCCATGTCCAGCGGCGCGGCTGCCATCAACATCATTCCCGACCGCAATTTTACGCCGGGCGTGAAAGACCAGAAGCTCCAGAATCTTTACGACGTGGTCGCGCTGGCCGGGAAGCATCAATTCCCCGTCGTCGTCGGCACTGAGATGAACGCGCCGGGCAACAAATTCGTGGACGACTTCAGCACGGCGGAATTGAAACCGCTGGTGCCGGTTTTCCTGAAAGGCGCGCACATCGTTTATGCCCATTCCGTTTTGCAGCGCGAAAGCGGCCTCGGCTATTTGAGCGGCTGGGCGAAAAAGTCATTTGCAAACATCGCCGCCAGGAACGATTTCTTTGAGAAACTGGGGCATCAATTGCAGCCCGCGAAAGAAGACAGATTGCACGGTCTGCCGCCGGACGTGACACCGGCAGCCATTTTTGCCAGAATCAACTGAAACATTTTATGCCGACAACAACCATTCCTGAAAAACAACGCGCGGTGCAACTGGTTGCCCCCGATCAGCTCCGCGTCAATGACGCGAAACCCGTGTTCCAGCCGGGGCCGCACCAAATCCTCTGCCAGATCGAGGTCTGCGGCCTGTGCTTCTCCGATTTGAAGCTGCTGAAACAATTTTCCGGCCACGTCCGCAAATCCGAAATCACCGGCGGCATCGTGCAGGAGGCGCTCGCGCAAATGCCGCATTACGTCCCCGGCGACAAACCGGTCGTGCCCGGCCACGAAACCGTCGTGCGCATCGTCAAGGTCGGACCGGAAGTTAAACGGTTCAAGGCCGGCGAGCGTTATCTCGTCCAGACCGATTACCGCTGGCTGCCGACGAAAAATTCCAATTCCGCCTTCGGCTACAATTTCGAGGGCGCGTTGCAGGAATACGTGATGGTGGACGAGCGGGTCATCACCGCGCCGGATGGCGAATCCATGCTCATTCCTGCGCCGGAGGATTTGTCCGCATCGGCCATCGCACTGTGCGAACCGTGGGCGTGCGTCGAGGACGCCTACGTTGAGAAACAACGGCGCAATTTCAAGCGCGACGGCAAGACGCTCATCGTCGCGGATGGCGAACCGAAGGTGGATGGCGCCGGCAAAGTCACTTACGCAAAGCCCTCGGCGTTGCCGGCCGGATTTTTTGACGACGTGATTTATTTCGGCAGCGATGCCGCGGTTGCGGAAAAACTGTTCGCCAATGTCGGCACGAAGGGATTGTTCGTCATCGTGCAGGGCGGGAAGAAATTTGGCCGCCCGGTCGTCACCGCAGTTGGCCGCGTGCATTACGGCGGCATCCGCATCATTGGCACGGCGGGCAACAACGTGGCTGATGCTTTGGCGGCGATTCCCGCCACGGCTGAAATCCGGTCGGGCGACAAAATCAACATCATCGGCGCCGCCGGCCCGATGGGCACGATGCATGTCATCCGCGATTTGTGCCAGGGGGTGCCGAATGTCACGGTTTACGCGGGCGATTTGAGCGACGAGCGGCTGGTTGCGTTGCGCAAGTTGTCCGAACCGCTGGCGCAAAAAAACAAGCTCACGCTGAAGACTTACAATCCGTCAAAGGACAAGCTGGCGGACAAATTCAATTACATCGTGCTCATGGCTCCGGTTCCGGCGCTGGTCGCGCAGGCCGTCAAGGACGCCGCTCCGAAGGCCATCATCAACATCTTCGCCGGCATCCCCGCCGAAAAGTCTGGCGAGATTGACCTCGACGCCTACATCGAGAGGCAATGCTATTTCATCGGCACCAGCGGCTCGACGCTCGACGACATGAAGGCCGTGCTGAAAAAAGTGGCTTCACGCCAGCTCGACACGAACCTGTCCGTTGCCGCCATCGCCGGACTGGACGGCGCGGTGGACGGCATCCGAGCAGTTGAAAAAAATCTGATGCCCGGAAAAATCATCGTTTATCCGTTTGCGAAAGGCTTGAAGCTTACGGCGCTCACCGAGGTCGGCAAGGAACATTCCGGTGTGGCGAATGCGCTGGACGACGGCTATTGGAACAAGAACGCGGAAGCGGCATTGAAAAAGGAGTTTGGCGCGTAATGAATCTTCCACTCGAAAATAAAATTGCCGTCGTCACCGGCGGCGCGCAGGGACTCGGCCAGGCCATTTGCGGCGCGCTGGCGAAGGCCGGATGCAACGTCGCCATCGCTGACATGAAGGACGAGGCGGCGCAGGCGACGGCGGCGGAAATCGTGAAGACTACGGGCCGGAAGGCGTTTGCGATGAAAACCGACGTGACGCAGGAAGGCGACGTGCAAAAATTGTTCGACCGCGCGGTTGTGGAATTCGGGCGCGTGGACATCGTGGTCGCGAATGCCGCGATTTTGATTGCCGAGCCGATTGCCGAGGCGAACGCGGAAAAATGGCGCGCGGTGATGAACGTGAATTTGTTCGGCAATTTTCTGACGATGAAGCACGCCTGCCGCGTCATGAAGCCGCAAAAGAAGGGCGTCATCATCCAGATCAATTCCAAGTCCGGCAAAAAAGGCAGCTCGGCGAATTCCGCCTACGCCGCGACGAAATTCGGCGGCATCGGTCTGGTGCAAAGCGTCGCGCTGGAAATGGCCCCGCACGGCATCCGCTGCAACGCCATCTGCCCCGGCAATCTGCTCGATTCGCCGCTTTGGACAGACCCCAACAACGGCCTGTTCGTCCAGTATCTCAAGGCCGGCAAAGTGCCCGGCGCAAAAACCGTCGGAGACGTGAAGCAATTTTACACGAACCAGGTGCCGATGAAAAAGGGCTGCGCCTACGACGACATTTGCAACGCGCTGATTTTCCTCGCCGGCGATGGCGCGAGTTATCTCACCGGCATTTCGTTGAGCGTTACCGGCGGGCAGGAGATGAATTGAACCAACAAGCCGCTCACGGGAGCTGCGACACAAACTGATATTTGCCCGAGCCGACGCTGAACACAGTCGCGCCGTCTTCCGAGCGCAGCAGCGAAACTCCGCGCGAGCGAGCGACCGGCTTGCCGCCCTCGGTGATTTGGCCGCCTGCGCCCGCCGGCACGTAAACCGTCGCCGTGGTGTTTGGCGGCACGGTCACGTTCAGGCGAAAGCGTTTGCCGTCAATTCGCCACGCGCTCTCGATGCGCCCGGCGGGCGAATCGTAGGCGGCTTGAGCATTCGTCAGGCCCGCGGCGATGGCCGGATGAATGATAATCTTGCGGAAACCGGGGCCGTCGGTGTCAATGCCCGCCACCTGCCGGTAAAGGTATTCGCCCACCGAACCGAAGGCGTAATGGTTGAACGAGTTCATCGAGATCGTCTGAAAACCTTTGTCGGGCGTCCAGCCGTCCCAGCGTTCCCAAACCGTCGTCGCGCCGTTTTTCACCGGGAACAGCCATGACGGATAGGTTTCCTGCAAGAGCAGCCGATACGCCACGTCGTCGCGGCCGGCCATGTGCAACCCCGGCAGCAGACGCGGTGTGCCGATGAAACCGGTGGCGAGATGCCAGTCGCTTTTTTGCAGTTCCGCGACGAATTTTTCCGCGACCTTCGCCTTCATTTCCGCCGGAACCAAATCCATCGTGAACGCGAGCGCATAGGCGGTTTGGCCGCTGTTCGTAATGGATCCGTCGGACAAAATGAAATCGCGTTCAAATGCGGACCTCACCTCTTCACTCTGCGCCTGAAAGCGCGCCGCATCGTTTGAGCGGCCAATGGCCGCCGCCATTTCCGCCATCAGCGCGGAGAGGTTCGCGAGATAAGCGCGCTGGATAACTTCAAGATCGGCGCCGCCGCCGAGGTTGAGATGATCGCCGAGCGTGCGCAAGGTGAGTCCGCCGTCCTTCCGTCCGCCGGCCAGCCACGCAAGGTAACGGGCCAGCCCGTCAAAATTCCGCTCCACAATCCGCGTGTCGCCGTAGTCATGATAAATCGTATAGACGCACCGGATTGCCGAGTCGCCGCCCCAGCCGGCCGAGGACCAGAGCGCGCCGAACTTCGGCGCGACGTTGGCGATTGCGCCCGAAGACAGTTGCGCATCCTGCACGACAGTCGTCAGCCAGCGCGTGAAAAACGCCGCGACGTCGGCGTTGTAGGCCGCCGTGCCGATGAAAAACTGCGCGTCGCCGGTCCAGCCAGCGCGCTCGTCGCGCTGCGGACAATCCGTCGGCACTTCAAGGAAGTTGTCGCGCTGGCTCCATGCGATGTTCCGGACAAGCTGGTTCACGAGCGGACTCGAACACTCGAATTCGCCCGTGCGCTCCATTGGCGAGCCGACAACAATGCCGGTGACGGCGCCGGGTCCGGGTTTCGCGTCGAGTCCGGTCACCTCGACGTAGCGGAAACCGTGGAAAGTAAAGAACGGCTCCAGCGTCTCAACGCCGTCGCCGCGCAGGTAATAAACGTCGGTCGCATTTGCCCCGCGAAGATTGGAGGTGTAAAGCGTGCCGTTCGGATTCAGCATCTCGCCGTGGCGCACCATGATTTTCTGGCCGGCGTGACCGCGCACTTTCAGCCGCACCCAGCCGGTGATGTTTTGTCCGAGATCGAAAGTCCACGCGCCGGGTCGCGGCTCGGTGACAATTCGCGCCGGCATTTCCCCGGTGATGCGCGCCGCGTCGGCGTTGGCCGCCTCGACCGCAAATGCAGACAACGGCTTTTGCGGGTCGAGAGAGCGCAACCCGGCGGCGACAGGCTGCCACGCGGAGGCGTCGAAACCCGGCCGCGCCCAGTTGTCCTGACGCAACCGCGCATCGTAGATGCAGCCCGCCATCAGGTCGGCGGAGCGGATCGGGCCGGCCGCCGCGCGCCACGTCCCGTCGCTTGCGATTGTCTCGCGCGTGCCATCGGCGTATTCAATTTCCAATTGCGCGAGCAGTCGCGGGTAACCGCCGTAGAAATACCGCTGGCCGGTGTAGGACAGCACGCTGGCATACCAGCCGTCGCCGAGAATGGCGCCGAGCGCATTGGTTCCCCGGCGCACCTGCGCAGTCACATCGTGGGTCTGGTATTGCACGCGCGACCGAAATTCCGTCCAGCCCGGCGTGAGGCAGTCGGAGCCGACCCGCGCGCCGTTCAATTGCAGTTCGTAAACGCCGAGCGCCGTGCTGTAAATCGTCGCGCGGCGAACCGGCTTTGAAACCGTGAACGTCTTTCGCAGGAACGGCGGTGGTGACAGATAATCCGTGAACGTCTGCGGCGGGCCGTCCCATGGAGTCAGGTGCTGCGGATCCACCAGCAACGGCTTCCAATCGGCATCGGCAAATCCCGGCAGGTTCCAGCCCGCCGGCGCGTTTGTCGCAAACTTCCATGCCGCGTCAACCGGCACGACCTGCGCGCTGCCATCGGCAAATTGCAATTCAACCTCGCCCAGCATCGCCGGGCGGTAGCCGTCGTATTGCGTGACCGGGAGGCCAATCACGTTTTCGCCGGAACCAAGCGCCGGCGTGACATCAACCGGCCGCATCTGCTCCCAGCGGGTGACTTCGCCGAAGGATTTTCCGTTGACCGTGACCGCGCAGACCTGATCCGCCGAAAGCGCCAGCGCGGCGTGAATCACTTTTTTCTCCGGCGGCAGCGTCAACACGCCGCGGACAAACGCCGCGAGCGGCGCTGTTTTCGAGACGTCGAGCGGAACGTAGGCCCAGCGCTGCGCCTGCAGCCTGGTCCGCGCCGCGTTGTCAAGCTCCGTCCCGTTGGTCGGCGCGGGCGTGTCGAATCCAATCCACTGCGCCTGCCAGTCGGCCGGCTGAAGCAGGCCCATGCTCCAGCGGGCTGGCGCACTCCAGCCCGATTCGCGACCGTCCTCGTCCCACACGCGAACCTGCCACCAGCATTGCTGGCGCGAATTGAGCGGCTTCCCGCCATAGACAATCTGTTGCGTTGCGTCGGAGGCGACTTTGCCGGTGTCCCAGAGGTCGCCGTGGCCGCCCGCGAGCAGTTCCGGCGACGAAGCGACAAGGATTTGACAGGCGGTCTGGCGGACGCCGCGTGCGCCAGCCGCCGCCGTCAATTCCCAGCCGAGGCGCGGCACCGGTTCGCCAATGCCTTCGGGATTGACGCGATACTCGCACCGCAAACGGGCCGGGGCCAGGGCGCCGGATGCGTCCGGCGCGGCAGGACCAAAAACGACAGTCAGCAACGTGAAGAAAACGACGGCGGGGATTTGCTTGGACATCATGGCTGGATTATCAAATGCGGCGCGGTTTTGAAAAGTAAAAAATCATACAGCGTTCAATCCCTCCGCCCCGATTTCCTTCTCCACATTTTTCGGGGAGAAGGCGGCGCAGCGGATGCAAATTGACCGCGTTAACGTTGGATTTTCTCACCAACAACGCCGGGAACGTCTCCTGCGCGCGAATGTCACCGCGCCCTTTCTGGCATAACAGAATGAACGAAATTATTGTGGCTTTGGAGTATGCCCAATCTCTCCGAATGAAACCGGACCGTCCACGTTACGGAATGGATCCCAGCCGTATGACAACCCGCAGGCTATCGCCGATTGCCTGGCTTGGATGAACACCGGGAATGAATCTTCAAAAACACAAAAGGCCACATAAACATCATCACTCGATAAACCGTTGAAATAGGAAGCAACTGCATTCGGATCGAGACCTTTGCCTCGAATGGGTTCGGCAATTTCATTATCAATACCCGAAGTCCAATTAATGTCGGTTTCATTGCGGCTCAAATCGGAATTACGACACGGATAAATGTGGCCGTAGCGGACGTATCTGTCGGAGGCGTGGATTCATCAACTGACGGGAGAGGTGAAAAGTGAACTTCGCGGTTTTCCTCCAAAGCATCAAAACCAACCTCAAACCCCATATCACGTGCCGATTTCACAAGGTCTTGAAAAAGCGCGATACCAGATGGCCTGACATAAAAGACCACATATTGATTCAGCGCATTTGCCCCACCGAGATACGATTTAAGGGCTGTATTTGCGCCGGTTTTAACAGCCAGTTCTGCTTGCGGTTTCGACTCATCGGACGCTGCTTTGCCTTCCGCTAATTGTGTCGAAGCAGCGGCAGGAGGTGGAGACGTGGCTGAGTTTTTGTCGCCATCTTTCTTTCCGGTCAATTCATTTGACGATTTTGCTGATACTTTTTTGGAAGCGACTCTATTCCAGACAAACACGCCAACGCCCGCACCTGCAATCAAAGCTATTGTCAGAATGATAATGAGGATTTTATTTCGGCGCAGCCTTTTTTGAAAAATCTTCTGTGCTTCTTCAGATTCGAGTCGCCTACGCTGCCTTTCAATGTCTTCCCCGGATTTTACATTGTAGAGGGCGGGTTTGGCTGTGGCGCGCGAGCCGGTGTCAACCCTTGCCTGTGCCAGTTTTAATTTTTGTTCAACAGACAAGCTTGCCACTCTGCTTTGAGCATTGCCCTCGCTGTTGGTGACGCACACGACGTAACGTGATTTGCCGAGCGCAGGATTTGAAACCACGAGTTCTGGATTCGCTTCGCCCGGCAAAACCTGTCCGTTGTTGGCGCGGTCAACCGAGAACCACTGGTAGGTCGGGTTGGGAACGCCTTCCGCTTTGGCCGTGAAACGCGCATTCTCACCTTCGGTGATTCGGACATCCTGCGGTTCGACGACAAATCGCGGGGCTTGTCTGCCAGTTCTGGCAAAAGTCGTTTCCTCCTTTTCCTTTTCTTTATCCGTCCATCGGTTGGCGCGCACGGCGGAAAGCGGACGGCAATCAGGCGTGGCAAAACGGTTTGCCGCCGGGTTGTCCGAGTGAATGCAGCGCCAGCGAAAGTCCGCCGGATTGTCCTGCTCCTGCATCGAGGTCGTGAACGTGTAATTCCATGCAGTCGTGCGGAAGTCCCGGCGTGCGTCTCGAACTTCCAAAAGTCCCAAACTTTCGGCAAGAAGTTCTAAAATTGTTTCATTTGGCTGATCGTCCACGCGGAACGAAGCTCCCGCGCGCGCTTCCAACAAACCATAACCATTCACGGCGTCGCCGGTAACCCGCTGCCATGTCTGCGCGGGCACATTCGTCCTGCCCACGAGGGCGGTGAGTTCAGCCCAATTTTCGTTTTCCAGCATTTGCGGTTCTTTGGCCCACGATTTCACCCAGCCCGGCCAATCGCGCAGAATCACAGGCGGCGTGGGAAACCGCCGGATTTCTTCCGGCGCGAAGACCAGATGATGCGCGATGAAATTCGTCCGCCCGGTGAAATCCAGGCCCGCGTCCTGAATCCGACTCAACACATGGAAACGAGTCCCGCGAATGTCAATGACACGAGAGGCAAAAATCGGTCGTTCATGGCCACCGCTCAACGAAAGATGCTGGTAGTAACAAAACTTTTCCAACTGAAGCATGAGCGCCTCCCTCATCGAGGCGCTCCGCGCAACGGTGCAGTGACCCGACCGTCCGGCAACGATCCCACGGGGCGCACTGGTATAAATGAGTTGTTGTGGCATCGTCGGGACGGGTGACTGGTTCAAAAACTCATTGGCAAAGTTTCGGTGCGCTTGCATCGCCTGCGGCAAACAGATTCGGACAAACTTGTGACAGAATCCACAGCAGCGGAACTTCAACGTTGACTGGTTGAAGCTTGGATGGATCGGGAACGTATTCGCCCGGACCGATTTTAGTCGGCGTATGCCCAAAAGAACTTGCCGCAAAAAACGTGACATTGCTGCTCAATGCCTCGGCGTTGGCGATGAGGGGCGGACATATCCGATACAACAGTTCACGAACGATGCTGGAGTTTTCCTCGATGGCAGCGATGTCAAGTTTCCCGTCTTGAATAAAATCGCGCAGCGGTTTTCCGTTCAACAAATGCAACCACACGTCGCTTTTGCCGACGATGAAAGCGACAGGCGTTTGAATCGTTTCGCCAGGGCGTAAATTGCGGATTGTTTGAATACGCGTCCGCATTTCTGAAAGAATAATGTCCTGCTGATCCACCACGGGCTTTTCGAATTGCGGGTCTTTTGTGTCACGAAGAATTTGCCGAAACTCCGGGCTGTTGAATGGATCAAAAAGAAACATGATGCCGGCGGCACTGGCGACGTGCTGTGCGCCCGGTTGTTCCACAATGTTGACGCCCGGTTGAAAATGTTCGCCTGCGTTGTCGTAAAAAATCAGCGCGCATTGGTCACGTATTTTTTCCTCGGCTGCCAGCGTATAAACAAATGGACGCGGGAGGGCGACCATCCGCCCCTGCCGGGGCAGACGCTCATACATTGCACCTTCAAAAACGGTCTTTGCCAGCTTCGCCTGGGCTGGAGACTGTGCGCCGAAAAGCGCCTTGCGCATATCATTGACTGGCGCATTGCCGGTGGGGTCGCTGTCCTGAAAGACAATTCCGAATTCACGATACAGGGTCGCCGGTAAAACTTTGGTCAAAACGCTCAAGAAGTAAGATTTTCCGGCGCTCTGATCGCCCACCAGGGAAATGATGTGGTGTGGCATTCCAAGAAAACTCGGCGGCAGTTTTCTGCGGCAGTGCGGGCAGGCGATTTCGGAACTCGGCAGACTCATTGCATCGAGCGCCTGACCTGCATTGTTGAACCGTGTCGCCAGAAATCTTTGCTGGGCGTCCTCACCAAGAAGCGGATCGCCGCGAAGTGAATCATGCACCGCGATGTGCATGATGTCGCCCGCGTCAAATCGCAGCCAGCACACGGGACAGGTTAATTCGCCATCGGGATTTGGATTCGCAAAGCCAGGGTCTCTGGCCGGCTCAACGGATGGTTCGGGCTTTGTCGGCGGAAGCGAAATTTCCGGTTGCGGAACGCGAAATTCCATGCCGCAATCCGGGCACTCAACTTTCCTTCCGGCGGCTTCTTCATCCGCCTTCAATTTTCGGCCGCACGATGGACACAAGAAGCGAATTTCCATATTCCGAACTTTGATCACCCGATGATTAACAAATTCCAAAAGGATGGCAAGGCCAAGAAGCTTCGTCAGCGGAGGCAAATGAAGACGCCGGGGCATTCCGGACTCGATTGATTCATTGCTTCCAATTGCCGGAACTCCTAACCTGAAACCTGAAAACATCATTTGAAATGAAATCCGTTTCCTTGAAAAACAAAACCGCGATTGTGACCGGCGCGAGCCGCGGCATCGGGCTGGCCATTGCGAAGGCGCTCGCGCGCGAGGGCGCGCGGCTCGGCCTGCTGTCCCGTTCCAAACCCGGCGTCGGCGGCGAATTCGTCGCCTGCGACCTCGCGGATTTGGACACAATCCCCGCTGCCGTCCGCCAGCTCGTGAACCGGCTCGGCACGGTGGATTTTCTCATCAACAACGCCGGGATTTTCCTGGAAAAACCCGTGCCGGAAATCCAACTGGCCGACTGGGAGCGTGTCCTGCGGGTGAACGTCACCGCGCCGTTTCTGCTGACGCGGGAAATTTTGCCGGGGATGATCGCGCGCCGGCAGGGACGCATCATCAACGTCAGCAGCACCTCCGGTTCGCAGGGTTATCTGCACCAGTCCGCCTACTGCGCCAGCAAACACGCGCTGCTCGGCTTCGCACGCTCGCTGGCCATGGAGGTAAAGCCGCACGGCATCCACATTTACAATCTTTGTCCCGGCGGCGTGGACACCGACTTCATCAAAGGCACCCACCTCGGCGAACGCCTGAAAGGCCAGCCGATGATCAATCCCGAAGACATCGCCGAAATGGCAGTCTTCCTTCTGCGCCAGCCGGAAAACATTGACCTGTCGGAGATGACCGTCCGCAGGTTTGATCCGAAGGCGAAATGATCTTCAAAATCCAAACCGCTGGATGAGGAAGAAAATCGCGGGCACGGTCAGCAGGCTGAAGAACGTGCTGTAAAAAATCCCCCCGGCGGCCAGGGTGACGTCGCCGTGAAACCGCTCGGCCATGACGCTGCAACTGACCGCCACCGGCATCGTCGCGATCAAATAAAGTATCATCCGCGTCTCGGTCGGAATCGCCGCGCCCATTTTCATCAAGGCAAGTCCGATGGCCACCGTCGCCAGCGGCGCAATCAGCAGGCGCGCCAGCAGCACGCCCCACAGCACGCGCGGAAAGCGGTGGACGGCGATGGTCAATTCGCCGAGTTGCGCGCCGATGGCCAGCAGCGACATTGGAATGGTCAGGCTGCCAACCAATGCCAGCGCCTGCACCAGCGCGGCCGGAAGCATCATGCCCAGCGGAGCCGCCGCCGGGTCAATCGTCTCCAAATCGCGGACGGCGGGAAGCAACAGCGCAATGGCAATTCCAGCCACCGTCGCCCACAGGCCGATGTTCGTCAGAAGATTTTTCATCGCCTGCCGGACTGTGCCGTGCAGAATCCAGACGCCGAACGACCAAAGAACCACCTGCGCGCCGGCGTTGCACAGCAGCACGGTGCGGACGCCGCTGTCGCCGTAAAGCGCCTGGACAATCGGCAGCGGCAGGAAAACCCAGTTGGGAACCGCGACGAGAAAAATGAAGGTGTTGCGCTGTAATTTGCCACTGAACACCGGCGCCAGCAGCAGACCGGCAAAATACGCAATCACGATCAACAGACCGGACGCCACCGGACCGACCCAGCCATCGCGCAGCGCCGCCGCGTCCACCGTCCGCAGCATTTGGGTGAACACGAGCGCGGGAAACGCCACGTCCACCACCAGCCGGCTCAACGTGGCCGTGAAATCCGCCGCGAGGAACCCGCGCCGCCGCGCCAGCCAGCCGGCGACGATGACGAGAAACATCGCCGCGATTTTGAGAAAGACCACGTGAACCATTGCCAAAACCCTAGTAAAACCGCCGGGTTCTGTCAAAAAATTATTTGAGCGATTTTGATTGACTTGAATCA
>Ga0181520_10004705_pt1 | contig 22524 bp, 11 predicted proteins | sample PEATcosm2014_Bin_29_FD_132451 | JGI IMG/M metagenome (GOLD analysis project Ga0181520, IMG submission 132451) | Peatland microbial communities from MTU Mesocosm Facility, Houghton, MI, USA - PEATcosm2014_Bin02_30_metaG | ecosystem: Environmental > Terrestrial > Soil > Wetlands > Peat | place...
CTTGCCGATCAGATGGCGAACACAATGCGTTATACGCATCGATCTTCCAAAAGCCTCGGGACTTGCGGCGCTTAAGACATCCGTCAGCACCTTGACGCTCCCCATAAGAGTATTTTCAAGGAGCTCCCTCTTGACCATGACCAGCCGGTACTGATACACCCCGGCGAAACCGTTCAGGAGGTTTGGGAGGCGGTGGAATGTATTGATACCGGCTATCTGCTGGATGAGATTCCCAAGGCCATCGACCAGACGCTGGAAGGCGTAACTCGAGTATCGACGATTGTGGGTGCGATGAAGGAGTTCTCCCATCCCGACATAAAAGAAAAAGTACCGCTGGACTTGAACCGCGCCATCAGCAGCACGATTACGGTGGCGCGGAACGAATGGAAATACGTGGCGGAGATGGAAACCGAATTCGACCCGTCCCTGCTTCCCGTCCCTTGCCTGCCGGGCGAATTCAATCAGGTGATCCTGAACCTTATCATCAATGCCGCACATACGATTGCCGACGTGGCTCGCAACGGAGGTCCGACGATGGGCAAGATCAAGGTGCAGACTCTGAATTGCGTGGAGTGGGTCGAAATTCGCATTCAGGATACAGGCACCGGCATCCCCGAAGAGGTGCAAAACCGGATATTCGATCCCTTCTTCACAACCAAGGAGATCGGCAAGGGAACCGGGCAGGGTCTGGCCATCGCGCGATCAGTGGTGATAACCAAACATGGCGGCAGCATTCGCTTTGAAACCGAAGAGGGTAAAGGCACAACCTTTATCATTCGCCTGCCCTACGACGGAAAGGCTCTTTCAACCTAGGAGGTGGCCGCGTGAAGCGCATCTTGTTCGTGGATGACGAAATCAGGATACTGGACGGCATTCGCCGCATGCTGTACGCGGAGCGAAAACAATGGGAGATGGAGTTCGTCCTGGGAGGCGAAGCGGCTTTGCAGGCCTGCGAGGCCACCAGCTTCGATGTGGTTATCTCCGACATGCGGATGCCGGGAATGGATGGCGCCACTCTGCTGGGCCACATTCGCGACCGCTATCCGGCCACCGCGCGCGTTATTCTCTCCGGATACTCCGAAGACTCGCTGGCCAGACGCGCGGTTCCCGTGGCCCACCGTTTTCTGGCCAAGCCAAGTAGTTCCTCCGAGCTTCGATCCATGATCGAACGAGTGTGCTCGCTTCAGGACGTGCTAAGCACGCCGGAGATTCGCAAACTCGTTGGAAGCGTCGGTGAACTGCCTTCGCTCTCAACCACGTACACATGCCTTACGCAGGCGGTGAGCGACCCGGACAGTTGCATCAACGAGATCGCCGGGATCATCGAGGGAGACGTCGCCATGTCCGCAAAGGTCCTGCAACTTGCCAATAGCGCCTTCTTCGGGCTTGCGCAGAAGGTCACCACCTTGTCGAATGCCGTCTCCTACCTGGGAATGCAAACCATCAAGAACCTGGCCCTGGCTTCCGAGGCTTTCCGGGTTCTTCGCCCCCACTCGAATATTCCGCTCTCAGTTTGCGAGTCTATTGAGAAACATGCGCACCGTGTTGCCGCCATTGCCGGTGTGCTTCCCGTGGACAAGAGCAATCGCGATGTGACCGTTATCGCCGCGCTTCTCCACGATATTGGAAAACTCTTTCTGGCCAGCGCCATGCCCGACCAGTTCTATTCCATTTTTCTGCGTTTCAGCGAACGCGGATGCAAGCCCTTCGAAGCCGAGGAGGAACTGCTGGGAACCTCTCACGCGGAGATCGGCGCGTACCTGCTGGGGTTGTGGGGCATTCCCAGCCTTGCCGTTGAGGCCATCGCCCACCACCACCATCCCACCCGCATATTAAACTCCAGTTTCGATTGCACGGCGGTCGTATATGCTGCCAACCTTTTGGATCACGAACTGGTAGCTCATCCAACGGATTCAATCGGAGCTGAAATGGCGGAGTCCGACCGAGCTTGCCTTCAGGCGCTGGGAGTTATGTCCAGGTTCGTCGAATTCCGCGAGCTTGCATTACAGAGTCGAAACTGAGATCAAGAGCCTGTTCGCTTGTACCTCGTCACAATTCCGTGCAGGAGAGATAAGGATTCGATTTTAGTACTTGAGTTGCAGATGGGTGATTTGGGAGGGCGCAGTGGCAGGGCAATCGCATGAATGTGATGTTGATGAAAATCTCGCCGTTTGCGCCGCCCCTACAGGGCTGACTGACTTCTTCTGGCCCCTTTCCCCCCGCTGAAGCGCGGGGCTAACCACCGTTGCGCGTCCGGCGCGTTAGAAATCAGAACCAATCTGGTCAACAAAATGGATTCATGCGATTGCCCGTGCGACACCCCCAGAGTCCCAGGATCAGAAGCGCGCGTGTGTGCTATGCTGATACGTTCGGCGAGAGCTTGTTCTGCGCTTGGAGCGTTTTTGGCTCATACGTTGATAAGCTAGCACCGTGCAAGCTGGCTCTTTCTTGAGGAAAGAGCCACTCGACGGCGCCGACGATTCAAGGATTTGAACTGAAAACGCTGCAGGCAGACACAAGTAATAGAAGAGATCAGGAGTGGAAACGGAGGAGCAAATGCGGACTATTGGGAAAGCGTTTACTTGTTTAGGAATCGCCATCGTTTTGTTCTTATGCTGCGATGCTGCCACGGCGCACGCGCAAGGCACGCAACCGGCAATTGCAAAGATTCAGCAGCCGCCCATGGGTTGGTCGTCCTGGAATGCCTTATCGAACACGATCAACTCGGAGCTGACCAAGGCGCAGGCGGAAGCGATGCTGTCCTCGGGCCTGAAGAGGGCCGGGTACGAATACGTGAATATCGACGAGGGGTGGTGGCTGGGCGACCGCGACGCCCAAGGCAACTTCGTGGTCGACCCAAAGGCTTGGCCAGCGATTGAGCCGGGCGAGCACGACGGCGACATGACTAACATCGTCCGGTTCATCCACAAGCAGGGGCTGAAGGCAGGCATCTATACGGACGCAGGCAAGGATGGTTGCTCAATGTTCCCCGACCTGGGGCCGGCCTACTTTCAAGTGGGCAGCGAGGGCCACTACGAGCAGGACTTTCTACAGTTCGCGCGATGGGGCTTCGACTACGTGAAGGTGGACTGGTGTGGCGGAGATAAAGAGAACCTGGACCCCGATGTGCAGTACGGCGAGATTGCCAGAGCCATCGCTCGGGCTGAGCAGATTACAGGTCATCGGCTCTACTATTCGATCTGCAATTGGGGCAAGGAGAGCCCCTGGACCTGGGGGCCGGGCGTGGGCGGCGCGTTACAGTCGATTTGGCGAACCAGTGGCGACATCGTTGCGCCCGTAGTGGCTGGGAGCGTGAACGCAGGGCGGAAAGTTGCCTTTGACAAGATGCTGTCCAACTTCGATCAAGGGATCCATCCGGAGGCCGAACACACAGGTTTCTATAACGATCCGGACATGATGGTGCTGGGAATGCCGGGATTAAATGCAGCGCAGAACCGCTTGCACATTTCTCTGTGGGCAATTTCGGGGGCTCCGCTGCTGGTGGGGGCCGATCTAAAGCGCCTTGACGCCGAATCATTGGCGACCCTGACAAATGGCGACGTGATCCGGGTCGACCAAGACAGTCTGGGATTGCAGGGAATCAAGGCAGCGGAGCTGGGGCCGGGCTTGGAGGTGTGGTCGAAGTTCCTGACCACGCCGGGCGAGCGTGCAGTTCTTCTTCTCAACCGGACCTACTTCCCGGCGCCGATGAGCGTGAAATGGACAGATCTAGGCTTGGCCGGAGAGACGGCGACGGTGCGCGAGGTATGGACCGCAAAGGACCTAGGCATCCTGAAAGATCGTTACGAGACGACTGTGCCTGCCCAGGACGGGGTTCTACTGATCTTGAAGGGGACGGAAGGCAGTTTCAGGCACTACGAGCCAGCGGCGAAACATACCCAGGAAGAACTGGCGATTCACGACGCAGAGACGCGGTTCACCGGCATCACAGCACGAAAAGGCGAGTGGGCGCAGGTGCGGATCACTTATACGAGCTCGGTTGTGGCCGCTCGCCTAGTGGAGCTGAGGGTAAACGGGCAGGTAGCGACGGTGGTCGAGTTTCCGCCAACAGGCGCAGGTCAGGGCGCGGTGTGGGTCCAGACACATCTCGATCAGCCGGGGACAGGCAACATGCTAAACTTCGCCGCTAGCCCAGGGGATGGGGTGAATATCGACAATATCGATGTCCATTGAAGGCCGGAACCTAGAAGCCGTTTCATAACCAGGTTTTCGAGGGCAAACGTTAGGCAGCACCGCACAAAGGCTCTGTAAAGACAGGGTATTGGCTTCAGAGACGTGCTCCAAAATTGACGGTTTGCCGGTTATGAAACAGCTTCTGGTCCCTGGTGTTCTGGGAAATGGTGTAAGGCGAATCCGTGAGGCAAAGCCGAAAAGGCCGGTTTTCACCGGTCGGAATAAAGGAGTCTTCCAACGCCTAGTGTTCAGACTGTATGAATTGGTAATCACTCTCAGACAGGTGCGGGCGTGGACGCCCGCACGACAGCCGGTCTCCACCCCAGCGACGAAGACCTGTCGCTGGGGACCCCGGTCTGGAGACACGGCGCTACGTTCCATCCATTACACAATCATGCGGTCACGGTACTACTTTGCGCGCAGCAGAGCGCTCTCGCATCGAAGGCGCGACAAACCGTCTGCATTGAAGGCGGAGTGAGAGGCTTTACTCACTTTGAGCCGGATGTCGGCATGCAAGGCTGGCCAGCGCAAAGTGCCGCAGTAATTCCCTGACCTTCAGTAATGGTGAAGATACGATTCACCACAGGCAGCCGTACCGTCTCTTTTTTGCCCGATGGCCAGTGAATCTCCGCAGTTCCGCCATCGGTAGCATCTCCCAGTCCAAAGTGAACCCGGAGATCGTTAGAAGAGAGATAACTGCCGCCGCTGAGCACATCGCCGCGCTGGCGCATCCCGTCGGCGGAGAGGTAGACAGTTGAGCCCACTGCATCGCGCGGACTTCCCGGTCCGCCGATGAGATTCAATTCGACCCAATTGTGACGATCAGGGTTCACGTTCCGCAGAAGTACCGGAACGCCATCGGCATTGTTGATCACCACATCGATTTTGCCGTCATTGAAGAGATCGCCGAACGCGGCTCCGCGGCCAACGCTGAACTCCGCGAGTCCAGTGCCTTCAACGGGAGGAACCAGCTCGAATTTCCCATTACCCAGATTATGGAAAAGCAGCGGACGCTGGGCATACGAACTGCCCCATTCCGGATGCCGGTCAGCAATTGGATAGACATGACCGTTCGCAATGAACAAATCCTTCCAGCCGTCATTGTCGTAATCAATAAAGCCATCTCCGAAACTAACAAAAGGTATGGTTGGCTCAGCCATTCCCGATGCGTAACTCACATCGGTAAAGTCTCCGGCGCCGTTGTTGCGGAATAGCACATCGTTGTCATCGGCGAAGGTTGTGTTCAGCAAATCCATGTGCCCGTTATTTTCGTAGTCGCCGGCTGCGATGCCCATATTCGCGACTTCTCTGCCGTCGCCATTGAAAGCGTAGCCGCTGAGGTAGCTGCGGTCTTCAAAGGTGCCGTCGCCCTTGTTGATGTAGAGATAATTTGGAGTCGAGTCATTCGCGACGGCCAGATCCGGATGGCCATCGTTGTTTACATCCACAAACAACGCGCCCAGGCCGTAATACCCGTCCGGGTCGCCAACCCCCAGCTTCTGGCTCACGTCGGTGAAGGTGCCGTCGCCGTTGTTGTGAAAAAGACGATCGTGTTCGCCGGTGAGGCCACGCGGGCCGCACATGACCGGCACGCCACGAAACTGACAGCCGCTTGCACCGGCTGTTTTCGAGCCGGGCATGGGAGGGTTGCGTGGATCGTACTGCAGATAGCCGGCAACGAACAGGTCGAGATTGCTATCTCCATCGTAATCACCAAAGGTGGCGCCCGTTGACCAGGTTCCGAGCGCTACGCCAGCCTTGTCTGCTACGTCTGTAAAGGTTCCGTCGTGATTATTGTGGTAAAGCCGGTTCTTGCCAAAGTTGGTTACATAAATGTCGGGCCAGCCATCGTTATCGAAGTCGGCAACCACGACGCCGTATCCCCAGCGATCGTTTGTTACGCCAGCCTGTACCGCTACGTTGGTGAAGGTTCCATCGTGATTGTTGTGAAACAAGGCGGCCTGCGGCGGCGTTTCTTTGCCATCCAGCGCGTTTACAGTCGAACCGTTCACCAGATAGATGTCGAGCCATCCATCGTTGTCGAAGTCGAGCAGGGCAACGCCCCCGCCTTTCGCCTCCAGGATCAAGCGTTTTTCCGCACTTCCCGAGGTGCGATGCCATACAGTCAGCCCGGCCTTGGCGGCGATGTTCCTGAAGACCACTGGTCCTGTCTTGACCGTTCCGCCCGCGGTGATCGGCCGGTGCGCGGAATCGAACTGCGCCTTGAATACCCCTCCGGAGGCGATTCCGCCCGTTCCGCTCGGTTTCCCGGATTGCGGAGTCTGCGCCCGTCCAATGGCGAGCAAAAAGAAGAGCGCGCTAGCAGAGAAGAGCGCACTCAGATGTCGTGCAACCAATCTACCCTTCCGCAATGAAATCCTCCGCCTTCTGGCAAAACTATAATGCATTTCACCAGCGGCCGCCGTGACGCCCGTTCGCTGCGGATTCGGTGAAATTGAAAAACGCAAGATAGATCGTGCTTTGCGATGACTCATCGCTATCTGGCGCAAGGCGTAAAAAAGGTCATTCGCGCTGGGTATCTTTTTTGATCTCAAGCAGGGCCATCTGAGATCGATGCCTAACACGAATGGGCCGTATCGCTGGCTCCTCGGTGGACGCCCCGTGAGGACCCTGATTGCCGAAATGCCTTGTCGAGCATTAGTATGGGTGCGCATATGGGGAACTTCAACCCCGCGTAAGGATGGAGCGACAAGATGGCACGAATTGACCGGAGGACCTTCCTCGGTGGAACGGGAGCGCTGGCTGCAGGAACGCTCACGTCGAGACTGGCGACCTTTGCTGAGGCGAATCCCGCGCCCCGGCAGGAACGAAGTGAGATGGCGGAGCCCTTGCCCCCGCCTGTATATGAACCATTCGAATGGTCTCCAACTGGGCTGGTTTTCTCTTTTGAGTTTTTCGATAAGCGGATACGTTCCCAGACAATGCTGCCGGCGGGAGTCGCTCCTCCTAAAGACCTTCCCCGCCCGACGCCGATATCCGGAATGGAAACCTCTCTGCATTGCACTGGCGAAGATCCGAGCGATCATCATGGATTGAAACTGACGGGCGGCAGCCCCGGCGACCGCCTCGTCTACATGGGAAAGAGGGAAATTTCTACGCCGGCGGGAAAACGTTTTATCATCCACCAGTCGGATCCGATCCTAGGCCTGGATGTTGAGTCGCTTTATGAAACCTTCTCTGACTTGCCTGTGGTTCGCAGAAGGACAAAGGTGACCAATCGGGGCGCACAACCGGTCGGGATCGAGTATCTCAGTTCGGCCATGATCAACAATCTCTCCCCGCAGCGCCAGTTCGAGCAGGACCTTCGAATTCACTACGCGTTGAACACCTGGCAGGCTGAGGGGCAATGGAGGACAGCCAAACCCTCCCAGGCGGGCTTCCTCGATAACGGCAACTTTACCCTTTCGCCCGCGTCCTTCAGCAGCATCGGCACCTGGTCGACGCAGCGGTATTTGCCCATGGGATTGGTCGAAAACACCGAACTGGGAGTGATCTGGTTTTGGCAGATCGAACACAATGGCACCTGGCACTGGGAACTGGCGAATACTCAAGATAAGGCTGTCTACGCATACATCGGCGGTCCGGACGAACTGCATGGCCATGCGTGGAAGAACCTCAGACCCGGTGAGTCCTACACCACCGTTCCGGCTGCCATCGGTTGCGTTCAGGGAGGCTTTGAGCAAGCGATCGAAGCCCTCACGAAATATCGCCGTGCCGCGTGCTTGCGCCCCCGTAATGACACACGCCTTCGTCCTGTCGTCTTCAATGACTACATGAACTGCCTCGAAGGCGACCCGACAACCGCCAAGGAATTGCCTTTAATTGAAGCGGCGGCCGCGGCCGGCTGCGAGTATTTCGTGATCGATGCCGGCTGGTATGCGGAGCTGAATGAAGATTGGTGGGGATCGGTCGGTGCATGGCAGCCCTCGAAGACGCGCTGGTCCGGCGGCCTTCAACAGGTGCTTGACCTGATTCGCTCCAAGGGCATGGTGCCTGGTTTATGGCTCGAGCCAGAGGTAATCGGCATCCATTCTCCGCTCAAGGATAAACCGGATGCCTGGTTCTTCAAGCGTCATGGAAAGCGGATCATCGATCACTCTCGATTCCTGCTCGATATGCGCAATCCCGAGGTTCGCGCCTACCTGCACAGCGTGGTCGACCGCATGGTGACGAACTACAAGGCGGGCTACATCAAGATGGATTACAACGTGGATGGTCTTGAAGGCACAGAGTATCTTGCCGACAGCCCGGGGCAGGGGCTGCTCGAACATAACCGCGCGCTCTTGACCTGGCACGATGAGATTCTCAGCCGCTACCCCGATCTCATCATTGAAAACTGCGGTAGTGGAGGCGGGCGCATGGAGTATGCCATGCTGTCACACCTCCAGCTTCAGTCGTCGAGCGATCAAGAGGATTACCGTCTTTTCCCGGCGATCGCGGTAGGTGAAACAGCGGGCGTTCTTCCCGAACAACTCGCGGTGTGGTCGTATCCGCTTGCCGCCTCCGACACCGACGCTGCGGCTTTCAACATGGTGAATGCCATGCTCGGCAGGATCCACCAGAGCGGCCGATTGGACCAGCTAAGTCCGGCCAGCTTTGCCCAAGTAAAGAAAGGCCTGCAAATCTACAAAGAGCAGATTCGGACCCACACCGGCGAAGCAACGCCTTACTACCCCTTGGGCCTGCCCGATTTGACCGATCCCGTCTCACCCATTGCGCTTGGCATGCGCTCTCCAGGAGCAAACTACATTGCGATATGGCGGCTGCGGGGAAGCGACCGCATTCATGTACCGCACACCGCCCGGGGGGCCCGGATTCTCTATCCCACCGACCTTGGTATTCATGTTGAGCAGCAAGGGGACGGCTGCGATGTGATCTTCCCAAGGGAGCTGATGGCCTGCATTCTCACCCTGGAAACCTAGAGAGATTGCGTGGCAAATCCAGATGGTTGTGGAACTCGTAACTGGCAGCCGCGCGGCCAGCAGGTGAGCCTTAGGAAATTGATTCCTGCATGGCAGGCCTGCGCTGAGTTGCGTGCGTTCGGGCTCAAATAGCAGTGGGCACAACGCTGCGGCAGGCACTCCGCGGCCAATCCGGACTTACGCAATATCTTCAATCGCTACCAGACATAGACCGCAACGATCTGGGGTGGCCCCGCTACACCGTCGGTCACGGTTGTCTCCACAACTATTTGCACGTTCCTGCGTTTCCAGTCGCGCGGCGCACTGCGCAGGGCTTTTTCCAAGTCTTCCGAACTACCAGCTACTTCGCCGGCAGCCTCGGAACCGGGCGCCGTGATGCCTGCGACAGAGACCACAAACTGGCCTGTGCTGGAGTCAACCAGCCGTGTCACGAGACCGTAGTCAGTCGCCACCTGGGAAGTGTGAGGATCAACCTCATCGAACCAGGCTCGTCCTGCGCCGCCCTGTTCCTGGATGCGAGAAGGTTTGCCTTTGCCTTCGGCAAATGCGAAATGCAAACCGGAGGTGATCTTGATGGTCGATTGATTACTGAAGGCCCCGATGATCACCGCTGGAGAATTCCGCAGGTCGTCCCAGCCATAATCGTTGCCTATTTTCAATTCTGTGCTCTTCCCCAATTTGATCAACAGATTCGATAGACGAAAGGCTGCCTTGACATCACCTTTGCTTACGCCAAAATCATCCCACTCAACCATGTCGCCCCACCGAATCTGGTCATCAGGCTGCAGATTCGGCCGGCCATTCTCACGATTCACCTCATTGTCGAACTCTCCTGCAAATTTCTCGTTTTTCTTGAACAGCGAGGTGGATGGGCGGTAAAAGATGGGCTTTGGCAGACAGATAAGAGCAGGCGCCGGAGTAGCGAAAACCGGACTCCAGAATTGATTAAGAGCACTCTGCATGCGTTGTCTGTAGACGGTATAGCCAGCCAGGGCTGCAGCCGCAAGTACCAGCATGCCGATCAATCCAATTGCCCAGAAACGTGTTTTTCGGATGAACCCGGCAGCAGGTCTGGTGTTCACGGGAGAGACAGGGGCTTCAGGGAGTTCGGCAATGAGGGGCGCGGGGACGTCGGCGGGGGGGGGAAGAGGCGCCCTCCAACGAAATTCGGGAACATACGATCCAAGAGGAAGTTCGATATGGACCAGCGAGGCTGGCGGAGCGGTCTTGTAGTACTGTTCGAGCCTCTTGCGAACTTCGCCCGCCTGTACACGGACAACGGAGTCATCACCAGTTGCGTAGTCGGCAGGCCGGTTATAAAGGAAGGATCCAATCGTGCGCTCTTTCAGATGCGCTTCATTGCCGTCCAGACGGTACCGCACGACATAATTGAGGAATTGCTGGCTGCGCTTGCTTGCGTGAAAAAATGGGCTGGCGAGGATCAACTCCAATTCACAAAGGACTGCGCCCTGATCGGGCACCGAACCTTCGGGCGACTCAGTGTGGTTCCGAGTTCCACGGGACAACACTCCGCCGTCAAGGTTCGTCTGCTTAGGATCACTATTCATTGCGCCAACCAGGACTCTGTCGAATCAAGCTGCAGGTCCTCTCAAAGATTTGAACATCCCCGGCATATTCGCATTCTGCGGGTTGCCGATCCTTCATGGCCCGTCTTTTAATTCTCACTGCGAAACGAACACAACGGGGAAATTGGGGGGGCGATTTCCTGTATCCGGCAAGCCGTCCGCGATCGGTCTACTCATTTTGATTCCTCACGCCGCGGGTTCCGAGGCCGGATCGAACACGATGTCTCTCCAAGAGATCCCGCACAATACAATATCTCCGGAACGGGATTCCCATTGAATTACAATCCTAACATGGGTTTATCGGACTTTCTGTCAGACTTGTCAAGATTCACAAAACAATACATTTAGTGTTCCGTCGGTCGCACTTTAACCGGTCCTAACAGTTGCAAACTGTTTCTTACTTGTCGAATGTCTCCTTTTTGCAATAAGGTTCGTCGGCAGTTGAGCTTTGGGTAGTCGGATGCTTCTGTGTCTCGTAGGGCCAGGGGGGAATTTTGGGGCGGTCGCGAGAAAACGCTTACTTAGCGCGCTCAATGCCGACCCAAATCCAGGGCCTCAGGGGTGCGCTTGTCCGTCCGTACCCACTTTTAGCAAAGCAGCATTTCGAGGTGACGTGAATGTGGCAATTCCGAGATTGAGGCACACTTGGTCTGGAAGGCTATCTGCTGCCGCGTTGATCGCGATGCCCGATATAGTCCTCGGACAGCGCGATGAGGGCGCAATAACCGGCACATTCACCGACCCCAGGGAAACTACAGAAACTCTTTGAAGGCATTCAGTTGAACTTAGCGATACCACCCCAAAACGTACCAATTTTCATGAAGGAGGAGACAAAATGAAGAAATTGCTGACGCAGATGACGCAGTGGATAGTTACGATTTCTGTGGCGATCCTGTTTCTAAGTAGTTGCGTTCCAGCGCGCGCGGTTGGGCCTACCGGCAAGATTGTGGGCTCGGTCGTTGATCCGACAGGGGCACCCGTCGTTGGCGCAAGTGTGACCGCATCCAACGAAGGCACCAACGAGGCCCGGCAAACGGTTACAGACGGAAATGGTGACTTCACCATCCCCATTTTGCCGGTCGGAAATTACACAGTCAGTATTACTGCGAAAGGCTTTGCAGTCTTCCAGCAGAAGGGAATCGTCCTTCAGGTCGACCAGAACATCTCGGTGATTGCACATCTCCAGGTCGGCTCGAACTCTGAGGTTGTGGAGGTTACTGGGGACACCGGCCAGAATGTGGACCTGGTTGACGCGACCATCAGCCAAGTGGTGGACTCACAGCGGGTCGTCGATCTGCCTCTGAATGGCAGAGACACCCTGCAGTTGCAATACATCATGCCCGGTGTCTCCTACGATAACGACAACGTAGCTCACGGGCAGGGCCAGCATGAAGGTGTAGTGGTGAACGGCAACCGTCCGGGCTCGAACTACTACCTGCTGGATGGCGTGGATATGACCGACTCCTATCTCTCGACCGCTCCGGTGTTTCCGGCTCCGGACGCGCTCCAGGAGTTCGATATTCAGACCAGCAACTTTACAGCGCAATACGGACGCAGTTCCGGCGGTCTGATCAATGCCGCCTCCAAGGCTGGAACAAACGAGTTTCATGGAGGCGTGTTCGAATTCTTCCGCAATACAGTGCTGGACTCGCACAACTACTTCGACGTTGCCGGAGAAGCGAAACCTGCCCTCAAACTGAACCAGTACGGCGGCTATGCGGGTGGACCGATCCAGAAGGGGAAAACGTTCTTCTTCGGCTATTTCCAGGGAACCAAGCAACGTGCGGATGAGACGATATCGATCGGTACGGTGTACACCGCTTTGGAGAACCCTGCCAACCCATCCAACTCCGCGGGCGTGCTGTTCCCGGCAAACACGATCGTGGATCCGCTGACGGGAAGGCCCTTCGCTACCGACGGATTCATTCCATCGAGCCGCTTGGATCCGACCGCCGTCAAAATGATCACCAAACTGTTGAACATTGCACCCAACAACGGCAGTGGCGGATACACATTTCACGCGCCTATTGCCGACAACGAAGACAGCCTCAACGAGAATCAGTTCCTGGGGCGCATCGACCACAACTTTGGGACCAAAGATCTGGTATTCGGCCGCTACTTCTTCAATCAGGATCTGTCGACCGGAGTCGGCGCGGGTAACATGAACCTTCCGCACGACAAGTACTTCCGCAACCAGAACGCTGCCGGCGAATGGAACCACACTTTCTCTTCCAGGCTGATCAACACAGCGGTCTTTGGCTTTACACGTATTGCGCACCATCGTGGAACCCTGGCGTCGGATGGCTGGGACACGTTTGGCAGCATGCCGGGCACCCAGACCGCCGGGATCCCGACCGAATTCTACTTGTCGATCAACGGCGGACCCAACAACGGTGGCGATGGTACATTCGTTCAAGACCGTCAGACGTGGCAGTACACCGACTACATCAGCTATCTGAAAGGCAAGCACGAAATCTCTGCCGGCGGGGACTTCCGCAAAGAGTCGGTAAATCGTGTGGAAGACTACTACACCGATCCCATCTTCAGTTTCAATGGACAGTACACCACTCCGGCGGGCAGCAACTCATCCACGACAACCGCGCTGGCAGACATGCTGCTAGGGTTGCCGAACTACTTCAACCTGCAGACTGAAGTTGCAAGCGACCTGCGGCACAAAGCGATGGATATGTATGTTGGGGACAACTACAAGGTCTCCAAGCATCTGACCGTAGACGCGGGGTTCCGTTGGGAGCCGTTCCTGCCTCCGGTGGACAACCTCAACGACCAGATTTGCTTCGACCCAACGCTTAAGTCACAGTCGGCCTTCTATCCGACGGCACCTCCGGGATTTACGTTCCCTGGGCCGGCGCTGGGGAGCGGATCCAACGGCACCGGCGATCCGGGCTGCCCGCGTTCCATGGTCCCCGATCGCTGGAAAAACGTGGCGCCTCGGCTGGGGTTGAATATCAGCCCGTTCTCTGGTGGAAAAACTTCCATCCGCGCAGCGTACGGCATCTTCTGGGATCAGGCTCGCCTGATCGCCTGGAACCGCTACTCGACGGCACAACCGTTCGACGAAAACTTCCTGCTGAACGGCTTTAACGGCTTGAACACAACGAACGGTGTGAGCGGACTTCCGTCGAACGGGGCCCTGACTGGAAACACCGTTTTCACCTACAACCCGGGCGTCATCAACCCGTTCCCGTTCTACATTCCACGGACCGTGGCTCAACGGCAGGCATTCAGCCCGTCGTATACGCAGAACGGCGTAGCCTACTGGCCCACTTCGGCGGAAGGGACGGTGCTCCCGCCAAACTTCAATGAAGGCTATGCGGGGCAGTGGAACCTGTCGATCGACCAAGAGATCGCCAAGAACTACGTGGTCACTGTTTCCTATATAGGAAACAAGGGAACACACCTGTTCATGTCGCGCGACATCAACTACGCTCCAGTCACGAGTTCCAATCCCTCTCAGGCTTACAATCCCGCGCTAACCCTCACTCAGAACATCGCCAACGAGCCCACGCGCAGGCTCATTGCCTTCGACGGAAACTGTGGAACTAACACTGTTACCGGCACACCCAACCCGTGCCTTGGCCAAACCCAGGAGGAAGACAATGGGGCATGGTCCACATACGAGGCGCTTGCAGTTTCACTGAACCATCGCTACTCAAATGGCTTCAGCCTGATGGCATCGTACGTCTGGGCGAAATACCTGGACATCATTTCCTACGGCGCCGAAGGCGGCCTTGGCCCGCGCGATCCCACCGACTTCCGGCTGAACTATGGGCCGAGCGATTCGGACGTCGCCAACCGGGTCACAGCCTCCTACATCTACCAACTTCCAAAGTTGAAGTCCGCGCACGGAGTTTTGGCCGGCATGATCAACGATTGGCAGAACCAGGGAATCCTAATTGCGCAGACCGGATCGCCCTACACGATCACCAGCAATAACGATACTGCGGCTACCGGAATCGGCGGCGACTATGCCGACTGGGTGTCGGGTGTCAGCGACAAGCCGGCGCATCGCGGTGTGTCGTCCTACTTCAACAAGGCTGCGTTTACCGAGGCAGCCGACGGCACCTTCGGCAATACGTCAAGAGGTATGCTGTTTGGCCCCAGCCTGGTCAACATGGACTTCTCTCTGTTCAAGGAGTTCCCGATTCACGATGCCGGGAAGGTCCAGTTCCGGAGCGAATTCTTCAACCTCTTCAACCACCCGAACTTCGGCAACCCCGATAGCGGTATCGGCGACGGCACGTTCGGACAACTTACCAACGCAAAACCCGGACGTATCGCGCAGTTTGCATTGAAGTATCTGTTTTAACCTGAATGAAGCACTCTCCCAGCGATGCCCCGCCGCTTCGGCGGGGCATCGCCATGTTATGACTTTGTTGCTTCGGCCCGTCTTGTTAGCCTTCGGCGGTTCGCATAGGTTACAGTACGATAGAATTGAGTCGCTTTGAAGAGGCCCGTATATGCAAATCAGCTTGAGAAAATCGTGTTCGTTTCTTCCGTTCTTCGCTCTGTTTCTTGCTTCCAATTCGCTCGTTGCGCAAAGCGATTCCTCCGGCTCGGTCTCTCAACACATGCAAGAAGCGGCGCAGGCATTGCGCGCCAACGACAGGGCCGGCGCCGAGCGCGAATATCGCCAGATCGTCGCCATCGACCCCGAGAATGGTCAAGCCTGGACCGGGCTCGGTGTGCTTCTCTATGGGGAAGGCAAGACCACCGACGCCATTGCCGCGCTCGAAAGCGCGCTCCGCATCGATCCGGGCGCAAAGAATGCCGGGGTATTTCTCGGATTGAGCGAGGCCAGCTCGAACAATTGCGGCAAGGCCTCGCCTCTGCTGACTACTTACTTCGCCCGTGAGCCGGCAGGTAAGCTGGGTCACCTGGTTGGATTGACTCTGCTCGAATGCGAAGCAGAAGCGCCGGATCCGATTCCGGCCATCCAAACCGTCGAGCGGCTCAAGCAGCTTTATCCGGGCGATGAAGACGTACTCTATCAATCGGCCGAACTTTATACGCGGTTGTGGAATCAAACCGCCGACGAACTGATGGCCAAGCACCCCGACTCCTACCGGGTTCATCAGCTTGGCGGTGAAGTGTACGAAGCGAAGAACGACTACGACCAGGCGATTCGCGAGTATTCATTGGCGCTGGAGCGCAAGCCCGACCTTCCCAATATGCACTATCGGATCGGCCAGATGTATCTGCATCAGGACTCTGAAGAAGTTGACGACAAGGCGATGAAGGAGTTCATCGAGGAGAAAAGCATCGATCCCGATTCTGCTGTCACCGATCTCGCCATGGCGGGAATCGAGATGCATCGCCACAATTTAGACAAGGCAAAGCCGCTCTATGAGGAAGCGGCCAGGCTTGATCCGGGTCTGGTTGAGGCGCGCGTTGGTCTTGCCAAGGTCCTGCTCGAAAAGCACGATCCCGCTTCAGCAGAGCATCTGTTACTCGACGTCGTAGCCCAACATCCCGACAGTGCCGAAGCGCATTACGTACTGATGCTTGCCTATCGCGGACAGAAGAAAATGACTGAAGCCGCGGAACAGATGTCCATCTTTAACCGGCTGCAAACCGAGAAAGAGCAGAAATTCCAAAACAAGTTGAATGCCCTGCTCAATGGAAAGCCGGCTACGGTTGGAGCCTCTCAGAAATGAACATCGGTAAGACGACGGCTTTTTCTCTGCAATCCGACATGTCAGGCTCCAATCCCCTTCGCGCATTCGATCGGCGCCGGTTTCTGCGCATGGCAGGCTCGGGCTTGCTCCTTCCCGTGGTGGCGCCATCCTGCCTGGCTGCCGTCGGCCAGGCCCCCGCGCCAAAATCCCCCAAAAACGAAGCCGGATTGCCGCTGGGTTATCAGGTTAGCGACATCGCGCAGGAAGCTGGAATCGACTTTCTCCAGGTTTGCGGGGGTGATGCAAGCAAGAAATACATCATTGAAACCACTGGCTCGGGCGTCGCTTTCTTTGACTACGACAACGATGGCTGGCTCGACATCTTTCTCGTGAACGGTTCCAGTCTCGACCTCTCTCCCACCGCGCCAAAGCCTCAAAACAAGCTATTCAAAAACAATCGGGACGGCACCTTTACCGATGTCACCGCAAAAGCAGGATTGACGCGCTCGGGATGGGGACAGGGCGTCTGCATAGGTGACTACGATAACGATGGCTTCGACGACCTCTTTGTTACGTATTGGGGCGAGGATGTTCTCTATCACAACAATGGAGACGGCACCTTCACCGAAGTAGGCGGCAAGGCCAACGTAGCCGGCGATCCCTCGCGTTGGAGCACAGGCTGTGCTTTTGTCGATTACGATCACGACGGAAACCTCGATCTGTTCGTCACCCATTACGTCAACTTCTCACTGCAGAATGCTCTTGTACCCGGCACAAATCCCTATTGCATGTTTCGCGGTCTCGCGGTCAATTGCGGCCCGCGGGGCTTGATCGGCGAGACCTCTACCCTTTACCACAACAACGGAGATGGCACTTTTACCGACGTCTCCGAGCGCTCCGGCATACTGAAGCGCGCCAATTTTTATGGGCTGGGCGTCCTCGTCGCCGATTTTGACAACGATGGCTGGCCCGATATTTACGTGGCCAGCGACACCACCCAGGCCCACTTCTTTATGAACAATCACAACGGCACCTTCCGCGAAGAAGGGCTGTTGCGCGGCGTTGGCTTCAGCGAGAGCGGCATGGCGCAAGCGGGCATGGGTTTGTCTGCAGGCGATTACGACAACGATGGCTGGCTCGACATTCTAAAGACGAATTTCTCCGACGAAGGCGTCGATCTTTTTCACAACGACGGCGATGCCACCTTCACCAACATGTCGGGCGCTGCCGGCCTGGCGAGGAAGAGTCACTTTGTCTCCTGGGGCTGCGGCTTCTTCGATCCGGACAATGACGGGCTTGCCGACATTTTCTACGTAAGCGGGCACGTTTACCCGGAACTCGAACGTATTCAATCCGATACAACCTATCGTGAGCCACGGGCGCTCTATCGCAATCTTGGCAATGGAGAGTTTGAAGACGTTTCGCAGCTTGCCGGACCATCTATCGTGACACCTTCCACCGGCCGCGGCGTTGCCTTTGGCGATTTCAACAACGACGGCTGCGTGGATGCCGTTATCAACAACCAGAACGCGCGGCCTTCCCTGCTTCGCTTCACGCGGCGCAACGGCAATCATTGGATCACCATCAAGCTTGTCGGTGTCAAGTCGAATCGAAGTGCCATCGGAGCGCGAATCAAATGCGTCGCGGGCGCACTTTCGCAAATCGATGAAGTCAGAAGTGGTGGCAGCTACATCTCGCAGAGCGATCTTCGCATCCATTTTGGGCTCGGCGAAAGAACAGCCGTCGACCTGATTGAAATCCAATGGCCGAGCGGCGCCGTAGACCGGCTGCGCAACATACCATCCGACCAGTTCGTCAAAATCGTCGAGGGCGGATCGCTGACTGCGGTTTACAAACCGTCCTGAGGCGCGGGAAGGACAGATCATGCATCGGTTGCCGAAGTCGGGCATGTGTTCGCGGCGCACGTTGGCTCTGCGTGCGTGCCTGCTGGTTGCGTTTAACATCATCCTTTCGCCGCTTGCTTCTTCTGCATTGCAGGATGTCCCTGCTCCGGCTCAGGGACCCGGCTCAGCCGAGATTCAGGCAGGCATCGCTTCGCTGCAGCACAATGAGGCAGCCGCCGCCAAGCTGCGCTTCGGTGCGGCGTTGCGCGCCGATCCCCGCTCGGTCGACGCTCTCGTCTGGCGTGGAATCGCAGAAAACCAGCTCAAGGAATTCGGCGCCGCCGCACAAGATTTCAACACTGCGCTCGGCATTGATCCGAATCGGCTGCCCGCGCACTACAATCTCGCCTTGAGCCTCATTCGCCTCGGAAAGACCGATCGCGCAATCGACGAACTGCGGATCGTCGTGAAAGCTCAGCCCGGTCTGCTTGAGCCTGAATACAATCTGGCGATTCTGCTCGAACAACAGCATCAGCTCAATGAAGCGATCGATCATCTGGCCGCCGCCCATCGAACGCGCCCCGACGACATCTCCGCGATCCAGCATCTATTGATCGATCTGAATGCGACGGGCAGAAAAGACGAGGCTCTGCCCCTTCTCAACGTCCTGCTTGCTTCCACTTCCGCAGATACGCGTAAAACACTGGGAACAGAGTTGCTCAAGGCCGGCGATTATTCGGCGGCTTCCATTCTGTTCGAGAGCGTCCTTCGCGAATCGCCGGCCAATCGCGAGGTAGAACTGCTTCTTGCGTGGGCTTACATCGGTGCACAGGATGACTCCAAGGCCATCGATCTTCTCAAGCCTGAAGAAGCAACTGACAGCAGCGGAGAATCTGCCTACTTACTCGGCTTCGCCTACGAAGCTGCGGGAGCCATCGAAGACGCGAAGAGCGCCTTTGAGACTGCGCTCCAGCACGATCCGCACAATGGCCGCGCTGCCTATCATCTGGGCGTTATCGAGTCCTCCAGTCCTGAACAATTGCCCTCTGCCGTGGGCTACCTTCGGAAGGCAGTAAGCCTCGAGCCAGCGAACCCGGCCTACGGAATCGCGTTGGCGAAATGCCTGCTGGAGCAAAATAGCGCGGGCGAGGCTCTGCGCGTCTTGCAACGGATTCGCGTAGAAGGACCCGAAGCAGGAGAGCGAGATTTGCTTCTGGGAATTTCTGAGATCACTCTGCGGGGACCGGTTTCGGCGGCTCCGACCGTGGAGCGATCCGTGCAAGAAGACCCCTCTCTCGCGCTTTCCCACAACATTCTTGGTTTCTGTTACCTGGCTCAGGGCAAGACTGCAAAGGCTGCTGTCGCCTACGGAAAAGCCTCCGACCTAAATCCCGCATCCCGGATTTTCGCACACAGCGCTGCGATCGCTTTCGACCGCGCCAACGATCCAGACCACGCGTACGTTTACGCACAGCGAGCCGCTGCGCTGCCCAACGCGGTTGCAGACGACCATTCTCTGCTGGGTAGACTTCTGGCTAAAGCTGGCAAACCGCAAGAGGCAATCCAGGAGTTGAATCAGGCAGTTGCCGCCAACCCCAATTCCGAGGAAACTTACTACACGCTCGCTCGCTGTTACTCTCAAATCGGCGACAACACACATGCGAACTTTTGGGTCTCAAAGTTGAAGGAGTTGCAGAAGAGAACCGATGAGGTTCGAGCGACAGCTCACGCGAGTGGCAACACTCCGACCCCCTCGGCATTGTTACAGGGAGCACCGTAAGCGTACCGAGTTCCCCTCTTGTACGCAGCGTGTGTTGGGCGGGAACGAATTACGAATTTCCCTTTTGCCTCTCCACAATCTCCCCCGACCATTGCCGAGGAGTCGGTTCGACGCTAAATTGGACACGTTTACCCATGTCTGCCTAGAGGCGCATTCCGATGACAAAGCTTCTTTTCGGACCGCTGTCGCTCGTCGGCGCCGGTTGCAGAAACATGGCGGCTTAGAACGTGGCAAATTGCTTGACGGCGACGCGGATCAGCACGACGCCATGCGAGGGCACGGTGGCAGTATAGGCATCGCCAGTTACCGGAATGGCTTCGTGCCTCCAGAGGTCGCGTGCTTCCAGCGACTTGCCGCCGAGGTTGGCGTTAAGATGCAGGCTGTCCCAGCGAAAACCGATCTGGGCCGGGGAGGAGCCGCGGTTGAACAGGCCTACGGCAACTGCTTCGTCGGCAAGCGGCCGAATGAGGACCTCGGATGTGCCTTGCGGCGGAGTGCGCTGCACCGGCAGCGCCAACGGGTCCTGGTCTATGGCAATGACTTCAGAGTTAATCAGAATCGATTTGGTTTCCTCGGTCATGGTGCGCAGATCGTTGCCGGCAATCAATGGCGCACGTAGCAGAGCCCAAAGGCTCATGTGGGTGCGGTACTCATCGGCGGTCATGCCCCCGTTGCCCACCTCCAGCATATCCGGATCGTTCCAATGGCCGGGACCTGCGTATTGCGCAATATCGAGCTGCGCAAAACCGATAGTGTTCATCGACTCCCAGTTGTCGGCGATATCGCCAGTGGTTCGCCAAAGATTGCCGCCGGATTTGGCGCCCCACTTCCACACATCGCCCCATCCATATTCGCAGAGACTGTAGACAATGGGACGGCCGCTTTTAGCGAGGGCTTCACTCATCTTCTGGTAGGCTCCCTGGAGGTCGGCCGGAGTGCGCTGATAAATGCGCCTGGCGCCGCACCAATCGTACTTCAGGTAGTCATAACCCCAGGCGGCGAAGGTCTTTGCGTCTTGTTCCTCGTGGCCGTAGCTGCCCTGGTAACCGCCGCAGACCTGCGCACCGGGCGAGGAGTAGATGCCAATCTTGAGGCCTTTGGAGTGGACATAGTCGGCGAGCGCCTTCATGTCCGGGAAGCGGGCATTGCCGACGATGTGCCCGTCCGCATCGCGGGAGCTGGACCAGCCTTCGTCGACGACGATGTATTGATACCCGGCGGCGGCCATTCCGCTGGAGACAATGGCGTCAGCCGTTTCCCGCACGGTGGCGTCGTCGAAGCGATCGTGGTAATGGTTCCAGCTATTCCAGCCCATAGGAGGTGTACGGGCGAGGCCGTTGTCGGGCTGGTCTGCAAGCGGAGGCAGAGACAGCCGCGACGGATAAACGACATCGCGGTCGACCCTCTCAAGAACCCCCTTGGTCTCGAAAACTTCTCCGGGACGGACACCCGGCGCTCTTCTACTCATCTCGAACTTGTCCGCGGACTCACGAACACCGTCATAGACGATCTCGAACGTGCCGTGCGCTGTCTGGACGCTGGAGGCCAGGTGCAGGTTGTTGTCGTGGATCGTTCCTGTAAAGGGAGTCCTATGGTCACCCTCGGTACCGATGAGGGTTTCGCCGGTTTGCTTCAAGGAAAAGAAAGTGACGCCCCCGTTCGGTACCTTGTACTCCCAATAACCGTCAAGGTTCGATTGGGCCAGTGCGTGTGCTGAACAGCCGAGAAGCAGGACAAGGAACAGACGCTGAAATACCGTGGCCGGAGTTCTCTTGAACTGCCGCTGAATGGAACTGCCCACGCGGGAAGGAGCGCGGGCAAACGTTTTCTCGAAGAGGTAACTAATGTTCATCGAAGCATCTCCAAATTCGCGAAATCACATGGGTGGCATAAACCGGAGAATCAATAAGCAGGGGTTCTTACGGAATCAGCCTCTGCAGGAACTTGCGAGAGTTCGAAGCAAGAATCGCTTTCCACTTCGTGCTGAATTCACACTCATACTCGCGCTTCACCAGTGCAAAAAGGATGAGCGTTACCGAACGCGAGAATACTAGTGACCGGGCCGGAGATTGTCAAGAATCCTTCCGAGCTGGAGAATCCTGCACGATGGCACGAATCGAACGCGACAAGTAGGATGGAAGAAGTTCGGGCTGGCTCCCACGACCGGCCTGATTGGGCCACAGTTAAACGGTTAGAGAATTTGGTAGCAATTTGGTAGCAAATAGCGCCCGGAAAGCCGGTTTTTGACCACTATGCCGGCTTATAACCTCTTTTAAATCAACATCCGGCTACTATTTGACCACCTTCACACGGTGGAAGTCGCAGGTTCGAATCCTGCAGCGGACAGTTTGAATGAGGTCCCCTCAGGGGACTACAAAGAAACAAAGTTGCTGTTTTGCCGGAATTATCAGTGATTCGCGTGAAAGTGCGCGTAGGTCTTTGTAATAAATTGAGCAAGTTAGCGTCCGCTTCGCGGACATAGCGAGTTAGCGAGTTGGCGGCGGCATTGGCAGGCAGAAGTTTCATCTCCCGCGTGTCGGC
>Ga0181520_10004706_pt1 | contig 22519 bp, 16 predicted proteins | sample PEATcosm2014_Bin_29_FD_132451 | JGI IMG/M metagenome (GOLD analysis project Ga0181520, IMG submission 132451) | Peatland microbial communities from MTU Mesocosm Facility, Houghton, MI, USA - PEATcosm2014_Bin02_30_metaG | ecosystem: Environmental > Terrestrial > Soil > Wetlands > Peat | place...
CAGATCTTTCGACCTTCAATCAATGTGATCAACACTGCGCATCGATCACTTCACCGAGCGCGGCGGCAACCTCTTCCTGCTCACTCGCCTTGATGCGGTTGAAGAAGGGAAGCGCCAGCGTTCGACGAGCAATCGACTCGGTAACAGGCAGCGAGAGCAAACTGCCGCCAGAGTGCTTGCGCCAGGCTGGCTGAAGATGGATTGGCGCAAAGTAGCGTCCGCTGGCGATGCCGCGCTTGGCGAGTGCCGCTTGCACTTGGTCGCGGTCAACCGCCTCCGGCAAGCGAACAACATACACGAACCAACTGATCGCGCGGTCAGGCAGCGTCAGCGGCGGCCGCTCCAAATCTGGAATCGTTGAGAGCAGCGTGTCGTAGCGCTCGGCGGCCATGCGGCGCAGCGCAAGCATTTCCTCTATCCGGCTCAACTGCACGCGCCCCAGCGAGCTGGCCAACTCGGAGAGCCGGTAGTTGTATCCGGTCTCGACCAGGTCAAGCCACTCGCCGCTCGCTGCTCGCCCCTGATTGCGTAGGCTGCGCAGCCGCGCCGCGTGCGCCGAATCGCGCGCCAGCACAGCGCCGCCTTCGCCGGTGGTCATCTGCTTGTTGGGATAAAAGCCAAAGACCGCAAGATCGCCGAAACTGCCCGCGCGCCGCGCTTGAAACTCCGCGCCGATGGCTTCGCACGCATCTTCAATCACCGCCAGATGATGGCGTCGCGCGATTGATAGTAGCGCGTCCATCTGCGCTGGAACGCCAAAGGTGTGAACCACGATCAGCGCGCGTGTACGCGGCGTAATGGCCAGCTCAACGGCACTTGGGTCCAGGTTCAGCGTCACCGGATCGATCTCCGCAAAGACCGGCGTAGCGCGCATCTGCAGGACCGCGTTGGCCACGGCGACAAAGGCAAAGGAGGGCACAATCACCTCATCGTCCGCGCCGATGCCCAAGGCCAGCAGAGCCAGATGCAGTCCGGCGGTGCCAGAGCTGACGGCCAGCGCGACAGGCACGGAATGATAGGCAGCCAGCGCGGCTTCAAAGGCCGTCAACTCCGGTCCAAGGCTCAGTTGCGGCGTGCGCAAAACAGCCGTGACCGCGTCGATCTCGGCTTGCGTAATGTCCGGCGCTGACAATGGAATGTGCAAGCTCATGGCTGCTCCGGGTTGAGTTCTGCGGGTAGCGCCGCGGGTTGCTTGATCAGCAGCCCGTCGAGCGGCATGGAAGTCAGCACGCGCGCAATCGTCACAGCCGCGCTTCCGTCGCCGTAAGGGTTCACCATGCCGCGCAATGAATCACGAAACTCCGGATCAAGCGCCCGCGCAATCGCTACCAGAATCGCTTCTGTCTCGGCGGGCGCGTCGATCACGTTGGCGGCGCGTTCGCGGCCCTGCTGGCGCATACCAACATTGACCACAGGCAGTGCAAAGGAGGCCGCTTCCATAATGCCGCTCGATGAATTGCCGACCATCGCGTCTACTTGGCCAAGCAAGCTCCAATACGTCACGGCATCCAGGTTGACGAAGATGTGCGTCTGCGGCCGCGTGGTCGCCAAAGCCCGCGTGCGTTCAATCAGCGCAAGGCTCCCAGCGTCGGAGTTTGGAAAAACAAAGATAAGCTGACCTGGCGCTTGCTCCAATGCGCGGAATAGAGCCTCAGCCTCGGTATTCGTATCGCGCAAAATGGTTACTGGATGCCATGCTGTCAGTAATGTAGGTGTTGTAAATGAAAGCCCTAGCTTGGCTTCCAGCTCCTGCCGTCCCAACAATGTCGAACGCCGCAAGTGGTCGAGCGAGGGCGCTCCGGCGTGGGTGACGCGCCACGGCTCTTCACCCATCGCAATCACGCGGCGGCGCGCGGTGGGCGTCGAGGTGAAGTGGATGTGCGCCATCTTGGTCAGCGCGTTGCGTACCTGGTCGTCGATGGCGCCCTGCGAAATCTCGCCGCCTTCAATGTGTGCGATGGGGATGCGCAGTGCCAGCGCCACCGACGCGGGCGCCAGCATCTCGTAGCGGTCGGCAATCAGCAGCAGCAGATCGGGCCGCCATGCGGTGAGCGCGTCGGCTAAGCCAAGAATGGCAATGCCAATCGTCTTGGCCATGCCTGTGTCGGTGTCCGAACTGAGCAGGCACTCGATGCGCGCGCGGATGGGAAAGCCGTCCGCCTCAATCTCGCGAATCGTCGAGCCGAACTGGGGCGAGAGATGCGCCCCCAGCGTAAAAACACCCAGTTCCACGCCGGGATGCGCATCCAGCTCACGCAGCGGCCAGTAGAGATGGCTGTAGTCAGCGCGTGAGGTGGTGACCACGGCGATGCGGCGCTTGTGTGCTTCAGTGGGCTGGTTCACAGTTGCAGTATAAATCGCGCGACTCTGTCACTGTGGAGTTTGTACCGGCGCGGTCTGTGCGGGGCATTCGGCAAGCTGATACCAGGCCGCGCGCAGCCACCCCGGATGCAATCCTAGACAGACCTGATCGCCTGGTTGCAGATCGTTGTAAAACCCGGAATCAACAGAAATCTCATTGGACCCTTCCATCGGTCCCCAGGGTGCAAGTTCAAGCGTGTAAGTGGTGGACTTTCCGTCGGAGGTATGCTTGCCGGTAACAGGCACAACATAGATGGAAGCCTTTGCATGATCGGCCAGCGTATCGGTCACAATCGCCAATCCAAAACTGTAAGAGCAACCATAAAAAAGCAACATGGCAATCGCCGCCGCCTTGTTCCCATTCTTGCTGACCGCGTCGAAGAGCATCCCGACATAGACCAGCACCAACGGAATGATCAGGATCAACAAAGGCTTCATCGAGACAAAATCGTAATTGCGTATTTGAAAAACCAGTCCCAGACTGGACGCAATCAGAGCAATGGAAAAATCCGCGCGCGGATCGGATTTTTTCATGGGAATGACATAAAGGTTTGGTTGCTGCCGCACCAAGAACACAACCACCACGGCAACCAAAGCAAGCGCGATCGCCGAAAGCGGCCGGAGATTGGCAGGGCCAAAATTCAAGCCGATGGCCGCCGCAACCGCCAGTACGATCACCACAATGCTCCGCGCCTTGGCCTGCTTTAAGGCGCCGAGACGCTCTTCCGGCGTAAAGCCAAGTTCTGCGTCTTGAGTAATTTCGGCCAGGATAACGTCGCGGTCGCGCGCATCCAGATCAGTGATCAGCTGGAACCAGGCGCGATAGTTGTCGTCAGTGCCGAAGGACTTGGAGATGGTAATTTTTCCGCGGCCTTCCTTCAGATAGAGCACGGTGTAACTGCCATTGCGTGTGCTGATGTTGCGGAAGCCCTCGATTTGACTGAGGTCGGCAGTCTTCTCTTTCAAGGCTCCGCGCACATCAATGCGCGTTCCGTCGATGACCAAACGGGAGCGCAGCGCCCAGGCCAGCACGTAGACGCCGAGAATGGGCATAAACAGAATCGTAACTGCAAGAACAACGCCATCCGGTTCAGAGACAATCTTCGCAGCCAAAAAGAATCCGCCCGTAATGGCCGCCACGCCAAGAAGCACATAAAGCCATCTCTGCCAACCCTTCAATCGATACTCATGCCGTTCAACGCTCATTTGCTGCAAGGAATCCATAGCTTTCTCCGTCCCAGCCTTTGTATCACACTTGGGGCAGACTGCGGGAGGAGCGAAATTTCATGGAGCGGGAGTCAACCAAAACTCCGATGCAGACCGGCTTGCACTCGCTTACACTGAAGAGTACGGCCAGTGAGCGGAGTTGGTGCCCAGGCCGCGTGGGAGCGAACGTTGAGAAAGCAGATGAGAATGACCGGGCCGCTGGCCCTTGTACTTTTGGCGGCAACAGCGGCGGGTGCCGAGCAGCGCTTTGATGCCGAGGCGGTGCGCCTGAACAATCGCGGTGTGGCCGAGATGAGCCAGCAGTTCACCGATCGCGCGGCGGCTTCCTTTGCAGCGGCCTTCAAGCAGGATCCGAAGCTGGCGCAGGCGGCCATCAACGAGGGCATTGCGCTGCTCTATCTGCAAAAACCGGCGGACGCAAAAGTGTATTTTCAGCAGGGCATTGCGCTTGACGCGGCGAGCGCGCAAGCCTGGTACAACATGGGACTGGCCGAGCACGCGGCCAATGAAGTGGAGCCGGCGCTAGCCAGCTTTCAGCAAGCCGTCAAAATCGACCCGACGGACGCGGACTCCATCTACTATGAGGGCGTCTGCTACCAAGAGTTAAAGGATTTCGAAAAGGCTATCGCCATCTTCCGCAAGGCGCTCGCCATCAATCCGCTGCACGCCTCGGCGCAGTTTCAACTGGCGAAATCTCTGCAACGACTCGGCCAGAGAGATGAGGCTGGCGAGGCTTTCAAGCGCTTCAAGCACATCACCGACACCAAAATTGGCTCACCCATCGGACTGGCGTATGGCGAACAAGGCCACTACTCCACCGTCACAGCCATCGAGGAGCATGAGGCCGGGAAGAAGCCGATGAATCCGGTGAAGCTGGTGGCGCAATCTATGGATACCCAGGTCCGAAAATCCGGACCTGGGGCACCCAATTTGAAGTGGACCACCACCGGCGGCGCGTGCATGATGGATGTGACAGGCTCCGGAGCGATGGACCTTGTGCTGATGCAATCGGGTGCGCAGGCGATTCGTGTGTTGCACAGCAAAGGCAACGGCAGCTATGAAGAGTTTGATGCGGCGGCGGCAGGACTAAAGGCATCAGGTCATGCAGTGGCTTGCGCGGTGGGTGATTATGACGGCGATGGATTGAATGACCTGGCCGTTGCGCTGGATGATGCGGTGCTGCTCTTCCGCAATTTGGGCAAAGGAAAATTTGAAAACGTAACGACTGAATCCGGATTGGTTCCGAAAAATCGGCCAAGCGGAATCACATTTATCGATTATGATCACGACGGAATTCTCGATCTGCTGCTCACGGGCGCGCCTCTGAAAGCAGGCGATGAGTCGAATGTGTTGTGGCGCAACAACGGCAATAAGACTTTCTCCGAGAAGACCGAGCCGACCGGCTTGGGCGGCAGCGGCAGGACGATTGCGGCGATTCTCACCGACTTCAACAATGATCGAGCGGTGGATATTGCAGTGACCCGTGATGGCGAAGCGCCGCTTATTTATGTGAATCCGCGGGAAGGGAAGTATCCGGCACAGGCGCTCTACGGCGCGACGATGCCGTTGGCAGTTGGCATCACTGTGCTGGACTACAACAAAGACGGGTGGATGGATATTGCCGTGACGCACGCGGGTGCGCCAGGGCTAACGCTGTGGCGAAACGCAGAAGGCGTGAATCATATTGGACGTCGTTTCGAGCGTGTTGAACTCCCGCTAAAGGATGTTATTCGTGGCTGGGGCGTGACGCCAGTCGATATTGACAACGACGGCTGGATCGATCTGGCTGCGATTGTCGAAACCAAAGCCGGGCCATGCGTAAAAGTCTTTCGCAATCGTGGAGATGGGACGTTTGAGGATGTGAGCAAGGCGATCGGCTTGGACAAAGTAAAGCTCACCGCGCCGCGCGGATTGATTGTCGTCGAAGACAACGGAGCGGCGGATTTAATTGTGACGCAATTGAATGCGCCGCCAGTGCTACTGAGGAATGTGGGCGGCAATAAAAATCATTCTGTGCGCTTGGACTTGACCGGCTTTGCCGACAACAAAACGGCGCTCGGCGTGAAGGTGGAAGTCTTTGCGCAAGGCCATTGGCAGAAGTGGGAGCTGGCCGGAGCATCGGGCTATCAGACGCAAGGCCCGCCGCAGATTCTCGTTGGCCTGGGCGACGCGGACCATATTGATCTGCTGCGCATCTTGTGGCCCACGGTCGTCTTGCAGGATGAGATCGATCTGCCGCACACGCCGGTGATTGCAATGAAGGAAGCCGACCGCCGCGGCAGCTCATGCCCGGTTCTCTTTGCGTGGAACGGCCACAAATACAAGCTGGTCACCGATGTGATTGGCGCGGCAGTGGTGGGCCACTGGTTCACGCCCACGCGGCGCAACACACCGCGCCCCGGCGAATGGATCAAGGTGGATGGCGACGCGCTTGCGCCGGTCAATGGCAAGATGAGCCTGCGCTTTATCGAGCCGATGGAAGAGGTCAATTACATCGACCAGTTGCGGCTGCTTGCGGTCGATCATCCTGAAAATGTCGAGGTCAATCCCGATGAGCGCTTTCTTGATGATCCGCCCTTTGCGACAGGGCGCGTGGTGGCTTCAGAAGGCGCGCGTCTGCCAGTCGGCGCATGGGATGGAGACGGGCGCGATGTGCTGGAGAGGTTGAGCAAACGCGATCACAAATTCGCCAGCGGCTTCACACCGACGCCGTACGATGGCTTTGCGAATCTCCACGCGCTCACACTAGATTTAGGCGATGTAAAGCAAGTCGCGCCGCTAAAACTTTTGATGACCGGCTATGTGAACTACTTCAGCGCGACTTCGCTTTACGCCGCATGGCAAGCGGGTGTGAAGCCTGTCTCGCCCTTTGTTGAAGCGCAGATGCCTGATGGATCATGGCAGCGCATCGCCGATGACGCAGGTTTTCCAGCAGGACTCGAGCGCACAATTGTTGTAGACCTCAGCGGCAAGTTGCCTGCTGGCGCGCGGCGCATTCGCTTGATGAGCAATCTGGAAATTTATTGGGATCAAGTGCTCATCGATCAAAGTGCGAATGCGCAAGCGACGTCTGCGGAGCTGCCGCTCGCGCGTGCGACGCTGCACTTCCGCGGCTATCCGACGCAGATTGAAGGCGCAAGCCCTGGTGATCTTGACTATGATTATGATCGCGTCAGTTTGACGGGGCCATTCCAGCATCAGCGCGGCAACTACACGCGCATGGGCGACGTGACGCCGCTGCTTACAAACATCAGCGACCGCTACGTGATCTTTGGAAGCGGTGAAGAGATTGCGGCGGAGTTCGATGCAACCAAGCTGCCCGCATTGCCCGCGCATTGGAAGCGCGAATACTTCTTCTACGCGGATGGATTTGTGAAGGATATGGATTGGTGGGATGCTTCGCCGTTCAACGTGGCGCAACTGCCCTTCCACGCGATGAGCGAGTATCCCTATCCAGACACCGAGAAATTTCCGCAGGACGCGAACTCCCTCGACTATCAACTGAATTGGAATGACCGCTTTGATTCAGGCGAGCCCAACCGCAAGTATCATTTTGAATACCTCGACCGGCACGCGACGCCGGCCGAAGATGCGAGGCCATGAGATCGATGGACGAATCGGAGATTCAAGAACAGGCGGACAATCCGCGAGAGATTGGCGCGGAGGGCAAAAAGAACCGTCTTCTGCAGGCGCTCAACATCGTAGGCGTTCTGCTTGTTCTTTGGTTGGCGCGCGATTGGTTGCGGGAAAGCCACTGGTTGAATGGATCTTTTCAAAAAAAGATTGCGCGCATGTTGGGCATTTCATCCGGAGCGATTGGCACCGCATACTTTTTGGCACATTCAGCCTGGCAGATCTTTCATGCCAATTCGAAGAAAAAACAGAAGCGCGCTGAAGAAGAGAAGAAACAGTTTAATCCGCGTTATAACCCAATCGCGGAACGGGATTCGGAGAGTTGGAGCCATGAGCGGCATCACGATTGAATCGGCCAAGCGGCAACTGGAGCTTCTACGCTCCGGCGAAATGTCGGTAGTCGAGTTGGCAGAAGCACATATTCAGCAAATCGAGCATTTGAATCCGCAGCTCAACGCCTTTGCTGACTTTGATGCGGAGCGTGTGCGCGCCGATGCGCGGCGGCTTGATGCGCTGAAGGAATCACGCGGCGCTTTGCATGGGCTTCCTGTTACGGTGAAGTCTTCGATTGCCACGGCGGGTTTCAAGTGCGAGATCGGCAGCTTGCTTCATCAAGGCGACGTGCCGCGCGAAGATGCGGTTGTAGTTGCGCGGCTGCGCGCGGCGGGTGCATTGATTCTGGGCACAACGAATTGCCCGGAGTTTTTAATGGCCTACGAGACGGTGAATCTGCTGCATGGGCGCACCAACAATCCATGGGATTTGGAGCGCACGCCGGGAGGATCGAGCGGTGGTGAATCTGCCGCGATTGCCGCGGGGCTTTCAGCGGCAGGCCTGGGTTCGGATAGTGGTGGATCGGTGCGCGTGCCGGCGCATTTCACAGGCATTTGCTCGCTGAAGCCTACGCCGGGACGCATACCGGGACGCGGCCATCTGCCTCCCTGCGTGGGACCGTTTTCAACGCTCGGCGCGATTGGTCCGATGGCGCGCACGATGGCAGATGTTGCATTGCTTTTTCGCACGCTCAGCGGACAGGACAAGCATGATCCGGTCAGTCCTCCGATAGCGTTGCGTTCGCCCTCCGCTCGGGAGTTGCGCTCAAACACTATTGGCTTTTTTGAAGACGATGGATTGGTCCCGGTGACGCCGGAAACGCGCGCCGCAGTGCAGGCCGCAGTGGCTGCGCTGCGCGATGCAGGCTTTCGAGTGGAGCCTTTCAGACCGCGCACACTGGAGTTGCTGCGCCAGTTATGGCACAAGTTTTTTGTGCAATGCGGCGCGATGTTTTATGCGCCAGCGATTCGCGGTCGCGAGCATCAACTTAGTCCTCTCTTCAGTGAGTTCCTCAGCTTCAGCGAGGCTATTCCGCCGCTGACGGCGCAGCAGTTATTGGACGCATGGGCGGAGCTTGATATGATTCGCGCAAAAACTCTTGAAGCGATGAGCGAGCATCCGGTGCTGCTCTGCCCGGTGGCTAGCATTCCCGCTTTTCGTCACGGCGAGCGTGAGTGGGTTATCGATAATCACGTGGTCGAGTATCTGGACGCTGTGCGATACACGCAGTGGTTCAATGCGCTCAGCAACCCTGCTGCCGTGATTCCGGTTGGACGCTCGTCTGAAGGATTGCCCATCGGCGTGCAGATTGTGGCGCGGCCCTTTGAAGACGAGACGGCGTTGGGCGTGGCGGCAGTGGTGGATGCGGCGTTTGGGTATCGACCGCCGGCGATGGCTCTGTAATATTTTTTGCCAGAAGATCTGAGCAATTGAGTTTGGCGGCACATACAACGCCTATTGAAGCCGCATGGAAAGAAGATTACTGATTAGCGAAAGAGCAATGAATGCGAAGATTGGCCATGCTTGTACTCATATTACGGATCGCTTTGCCTGCATTCTCAGCCCCACGAACAGTCAGAGTGGAGCAACTGGAGAAACGGCTGATCAAGGCGCAAAGCAAGAGTGATGTGGAGACAGCAAACCAAATTTACAATTTGGAACTGACGGAACGAATGTCTGCGCTTCGGCTTGCGCTTGCGGAGGCGAAGCTCCCTGGCCCCGAGTCTCGAAAGGCTCTGCTCGTTTTGTTTGATGAAGCGGCATTCCTTGATTTACCGGCATCCGACCTCTTACGCGACCCCGCACCAGACAGCGCCAGTCAGATCGCGATACTCACGCGAACCAACGAATATGCACATAAAATGATTGCAAAGCTGCCAAACTTTTTTGCGACCAAGGTTATAACTCATTTCGAAGGAAAGCAAGTTGTCGCTTTGCCCTCTGGAATGAGTGCGACCGGCTACGAGCCGATGCATGAAATGGGCACTTCGAGCACTGAGGTACTCTATCGCGATGGCCGGGAGCAAGTGAATGCGGAAGTTTCCAGGCGCAAGGGACTTCCACCGCTGCCTCCTGAATTGAACACCGTTGGAGAGTTCGGTCCAATGCTGATCGTGACCCTGGGGGATGCAGTCAAAGGAAAGGTCGTTTGGAGTCACTGGGAGCAGGGTGCGGCTGGACCTGAGGCGGTCTTTCACTATGATGTGCCAGAGGCAGCGTCGCACTATGCTGTGGTCTTTCCTGATGTTGCCGATGGCACCGTGCATCATCCCGCGTACCACGGCGAGATTGGCGTTAATCCGGTGGACGGTTCGATTCTGCGGTTGACGATAGTGGCGGAATTGAAGCCGAACGATCCGGTTGCAGAGGCCGACATTCTGGTGGAATATGGCCCTGTGGAGATTGGCGGAAAGACCTATATTTGCCCATTGAAGAGTGTTGATCTGGCCCGGTTTCCGGTGAACGGATCCTATCAAAATTTCGATACTACACAGTCTTTTCCAGGTTTTCTCAAGACCCAGGTGAATGACAGTATATTCAAGCAATATCATCTGTTTCGAGCGGAGATTCGCATCCTGCCGTAGAAGAGACAAGAGCTGAGCGAGCCTATGCTGCTTCTGCGCGTTGTTGTTTTTCTGAATACTCCAGCGCAATGAACCTGCATGGAAAGCGCTTTTCTGATCCAGTAACGTCCAAGGCCATTGCTTTCAGCGCGTTTAAACGGAAGATGCGCCATATCCATAATTTAAGTCTCCACCTTTTGGTGGATGCGCACACAGGATAATTTCAGTAGCCTGAATTATCCCCAGAATGGAGCGCGTAAGGTGCGTGAAGAATGGCTCAAGCGGTTTGCCAATAGCCCCGATGTCCTGATAAGCGCCAGCCGCCGGCAGACGGTGGTGCCGGTGCTGGATTTGGAGATTGGTGGCGGAGAATTCGTTACCATGGCCGGTCCTTGTTCGGTGGAGACGGAGCCACAGTTGATGGCCACGGCACATCGCGTGCGTCAGGCTGGAGCACGCATTCTTCGTGGCGGCGCCTTCAAGCCGCGCAGCTCTCCCTATGCGTTTCAGGGACTTGGACTGGAAGGTCTGAAGATGCTTTCGCGCGCGCGCCGCGAGACTGGATTAGCCATCGTAACCGAAGTCATGTCGGAAGACGACGTTCCAATGGTGGCCGAGTATGCGGACATTTTACAGATTGGCTCGCGCAACATGGAGAACATCTCGCTGCTTGAAGCGGCTGCGCGGTCGGGCCGTCCTCTACTGCTTAAGCGCGGTCTGGCGGCCACAATTGCCGATTGGCTGCGTTCCGCGCAGGTCGTCCTTGAATTCGGCAATCCCAACGTGATTTTGTGCGAGCGTGGCATTCGCACCTTTGAGACAGCGACGCGCAACACCTTTGATGTTTCGGCCATTGTGCTGCTCAAGCAGATCTCTCATCTGCCGGTGATCGCAGATCCAAGTCATGCGGCCGGCGTGCGCGATCTGGTTCCGGCTCTGGCTTGCGTGGCTGCAGTTGCGGGCGCGGATGGAATGATTGTTGAAGTGCATCCAGATCCCGCGAAGGCCTGGAGCGATGGAGATCAATCACTGGATTTTGCCGGCTTCGACGAGATGATGACTGCGATGAATCCCTATATTGCCTTGCGTGAAATTGCTTTACACGGCAAGCGCAGAGCCTCTCTGCATGAGGCAGATGAGTTGCAACTTGCGGGAGCGGCGCAATGAATTCAGCTCTCAGAGTGTTGTTGGTTGCCGCATCCATTTCCCTGCTTATTCCTCTCTGCGCTTTTACGCCAAACGCGGCGCAAGGCTCTCATGTGCCATTCAACGCGGACTTCATTGTCACCGCCGCGCCCGCTTATGTGCCGCTTGCCGAATTGCGCGGGCAAGAGCGATTTCCGAAGGGCGCGCAATTACTGCTGGTGCATGAAGGCAAGGCAGAGCCGCTAGTGAAGGACTTTGCGGCCACTGCGGATGCGTGTTTTTCCTTCGATGGCAAGATGGTTCTCTTTGCGGGCAAACAGACAGCGAGTGATCCGTGGCAGATTTGGGAATTGACGCTCGCGGATCGCTCCGTGCGCAAAGTGATTGAAACGGCTTCTGATGCAGAGCGTCCGCTCTATTTGCCTGCTGGGCGGATGGTCTGGGCCGAGCGTGAACCGTGGGGATTTCAATTGAAATCCGCTGAAGACGGCCACGCTCCCAAGGCGATTCAATTGAATCCAACAGCCGGTCCAGGCGTACTGCCGCTCACCTATACGCAAGCCAGCGCGTTTCCGTCTGATGTGCTGGCGGACGGTCGCATTCTATTTGAGGCTGGGTTTCCGTTGGGTACGGGCACAACGCCGGAGTTGTATCTGGTTTATGCGGATGGTTCAGGTGTCGAGTCGTATCGTTGCGATCACGGCAGAGCGCGTTGGGCTGGAAGGCAGTTGGCTTCTGGTGATGTAATCTTCACGCACGGAACTGCACTCGCGCGCTTTACTTCCCCATTGGCGGCAGAGGCTCCGGTTGCCGCGCCGCGCGCCGAGTACGCGGGCACGATTGCGGAGACTACCGCAGGCGCTTGGCTTGTGAGTGCAAGAACTGCGGCGGGCGCGCATTTTGCGATTCAATTATGGAAGCCCGGTTCAGCGGCGTTGCAATCGATCCTCGCTGTTAGCGGTGAGAATCTTGTTGATCCTGTTTTGGTTGCGCAGCGTGTGATACCTCACCGGCATCCCTCTGGATTACACGATTGGAATTATGCCAATATGCTTGCGCTTGATGTAAGACAGTCACGCGCGGGCGATATGAAAACTGTGCCTGCCAGCGTGCAACTAGAGACAATCGATGCGCAAGGGCACGCAGTCGTCACGGGAACTTCGCCTGTGGAAAGCGACGGTTCCTTCTTTGTGAAAGTGCCTGCCGACAAGCCGATACGCTTCGCGTTGCTGGATACAAAGGGCGAGGTAGTGCGTCAAGAACACGGATGGTTCTGGATTCGCCGTGGTGAGCAACGGATCTGCGTTGGCTGCCATACAGGTCCGGAGCGCGCATCGGAAAATCGCCTGCCAGCCGTACTGCTGCGCACCACAACGCCGGTTGATCTTACCGGCGCGGCGAATGCAAACGCAGCGAAGCAGAAATCGTCGGGAGGCAATTGAAATGAGTTATCGCTATCTTCTTTTCGTGTTCGGTGCAGCCTCCATGGCAGTTGCACAAGCCGCTCCTTCTGTTCCTGTAGCACCAAAGACGCAGTCGGCAGCACTGCGGGTGCCGGTGATTCGCTTTGAGGAAGCGAGCGGAAAGGCCGGCGTCAATTTCACGCATAGCTTTGGCTCGGCAAAGTTGGGATCGTTGCTGGAAGGCACTGGTGCCGGTTGCATCTGGTTTGACTACGACAATTCAGGACGCCAATCGCTCTATGTAGTGAATGGGCGTCCGCTGGATGATTCGATGCATCCATACCCGCTCAAAGAGAAGCCCGAGACACCGCCGCACAATCATCTTTATCGCAACGATGGCAACGGACACTTTACGGATGTGACGGAAAAGTCAGGCCTCGATCCGGATATGTATGCCATGGCCGTGACAGCGGCTGATTATGACAACGACGGTTATGTTGATCTGCTGGTTACCGGCTATGGCAAGGCGATTCTCTATCACAATGACGGCAATGGCCACTTCACAGATGTCACAAAAATAGCCGGCATCAATGTGGATGGTTGGGCCATCAGTTCGACGTGGCTCGATTACGACAAGGATGGTTGTGTCGACATTTTTGTTGGCCGTTATGTGAAGTTTGATCCAAAGTATCGCGCTTTTTACGCGGCAGACAACTACCCTGGGCCGCTAGATTATGAAGGAGAAACCAATAAACTTTATCACAACAATTGCAATGGAACCTTCACCGACGTTACTGAGAAGTCCGGCATCGGCGCTTACGTCGGACGCACCATGGGTGTGACCGCGGCCGACTTTGACAATGATGGCTGGGATGATATTTATGTGGCCAACGATCGCACGGAAAATTTTCTGTTTCATAATAAACATGATGGAACCTTTGAAGAAATTGCCAACGAAACAGGCACAGCCTTTGGTCAAAATGGAGAATCCACTTCATCCATGGGCCCGGTTTTTACCGATCTTGAAGGACGCGGATTGCTTGACCTGTGGGTGACGGACGGCCACTATAATCGTCTGCTGCACAATACCGGCAAGATGGCCTTTGAAGACATCGGCGCGGAGACCGGCGTCTCGCAAACCAACGCGCAATACGTCAGTTGGGGTACTGGCGTTTACGACTATGACAACGACGGCCAGCTCGATATTCTCATCTTCCATGGCGGATTGATTCATTTGATTCCCCAAGAGCACACGCTCTTTCGCGGATTGGGCGATGGCAAGTTCGCTGATGTGTCGCGCGATGCCGGGCCGGCATTAAGCGCAAAGACCACGGCGCGCGGCGCATGCTTTGCCGATTACGATAATGATGGGAAGATGGATGCATTCGTAGTGAACCTGGGCGACAGGGGAATGTTAATGCATAACGTATCGACCGGTGATGGCCATTGGATTGGCATCAAGTTGATCGGTACAAAGAGCAATCGAGATGGTATTGGTGCAAGGGTTGAGGTTGTTGCAGCAGGCAAGCGCCACACGGCGGAACGCGTTGCCGGGTCCGGTTATCTCTCGCAAGATGACAGCCGTATGCACTTCGGCCTCGGCGCTGCTACAACTGTCGACAAAATCATTGTTCATTGGCCCAGCGGAATCGATCAGACGCTTGTTGCGCAGCCGGTTGATCGCATTCTTACCGTGCAAGAGCCCGGAGAAAGGAAGTAGAAGTGACCAGGCGCTTTCAAATTACGGCGGGCATGGGATTCGCGGCTTTGACCGCGGCGTTGCTTGCGTTTGCCTACTCGAATGCTCATTCGGTTTCTGCTGCTGAGACCGATTCGGCAAGCGGCCTTCTCGATTACGCATCGCCGCTTGAGCTTCTGCTTTCAAAGGATGGTTCACGTCTCTACGTGCTTTGCCAACAGAGTGAAGAGGTTAGGGTTCTGGATGCCTCCACTTACAATGTAATCAAGACCATCTCCGTAGGCCGTGTGCCGCGCGGGTTTTCGCTTTCACCCGATGGCGCGCGGCTGTTTGTCACCAACGCGTGGGAAGATACGCTTTCGGTAATCGACACGCGCACACTGACGGTTACAGCTACGTGGCCAGTGGGCGCCGAGCCCTCCAGTGTTGTTGAGGACCGAACGGGCAAGCGCCTTTTTGTGGCTAATCGAATCAGCAGTGATGTCGCCGTGCTTGATGCGCAAACAGGTGCGGAAGAGAAACGTCTGTTAGCGGGCCGTGGCGTGAGCTATCTTGCGCTTTCTCCAGATGGAAGCCGCGTTTATGCGACACACATTTACCCGAATCCGCCGCGCGTGCACACCGAGTTGGACAATCGCTCTGCGCCTGAATCGGAGATTACGGTTATCGACGCGGCGCGCGCCGTTGTGGTTGACCGTATGCCGATGCCTCGCATTGCCGGAGTCTTTCATCTGGCATTTTCTTCCGATGGCCGCCTGGGTGCGGTGGCCGAATATCACCCTAAAAATCTCGTACCGATTGCCCATTTGGAACACGGCGGATACTTTGATTACACGCTGACGATCTTTGGTGCGGATGTGGGCAAGACCCCTATCGAAATTCCTCTCGATGAGTTGGAGCGCTACGCATCACGCCCCTTCGGTGTGGCAATTTCTCCAGACAAGTCGCGCATTTTTGTGACCTGCGGCGGTTCAGAGATGGTCACGGTGATCGACCTTCCGAAGCTTTTGCTGTACGTGCATACGCATCCCGGTTTAAATGTGCAAGATCTTTCCGCAAGCGCGCACTATGTGGTCTCTCACATTCCAGTCGGGCTTGATCCGCGCGGGCTTGCTTTGAGCCGCGATGGTCGCAAGCTCTATGTCGCTAACAGGTTGGATGACACCATCAGCGTGATTGATGCGCGTGGTAATCGTGTCACTCAAACCGTCAAGCTTGCCGGACCCAGTGGCATCTCAAAGTTGCGTCACGGTGAGCAAACTTTTTACACATCGCGCCAATCCTTTCAGGGAGAGATTGGTTGCGCCACTTGCCATATTGATTCCACTTTCGACGGAATCACGTGGAATCTGGAGCCGAGTGGATTTGGACGCGACATTGTTTCCAACAAACTGATCGAGGGCATCAAGGATACAGAACCTTACAAATGGAATGGCGGGAATCCAAATATCCCAACCGAATGCGGACCAAGAACTGAAAAATATTTCTGGCGCTCCGAGAATTATGACAATCTTACGCTCGCTGATCTGACTGTATATATTCGCAGTCTTTCGCCTCGACCAAATCGCTGGAAGTTGCCTGGTCGTGAACAAACGCCCGCACAAGAGCGCGGTCAAGCGATCTTCGAGCGTACGGTAGACAAATTCAAAAAACCGATTGAAGAATACAATCGCTGCTCCTACTGCCACAGCGGCCCAAAGGGCACGAATCACAAGTTGTTTGATGTGGGAACCCGCAAGCCAACCGATAATGGAGCGTTGCTGAAGTCAGCGCCGCTGGATAGCATTGCGCTGCACGCGCCTTATCTGCATGATGGATCAGCGCGTACTCTCGAAGAGATCTGGACGGTTTACAACCCCGATGACAAACACGGACGCACCAATGATCTGACCAAGGATGAACTCAACGATCTGATTGAATACTTGAGGACCCGATTATGAAGATGGACATTAGGACGCTTATGTTTTGCGCTGCACTTGCGGTCGCTTCGCCCATCGTCTCAGTCGCGCAAGCGGGTTCGGATGCGCCGAAGATGCCACTCTTTCGTTTTGAAAATTTCACCACTGCGAACGGATTGCCGGATAATCACGTCTATTCCGTGCTGGTGGACGACAATCGCATTTGGGCAGGAACCGATAACGGTCTTGCAATATACGAAAATCATGCGTGGAAGACCTACACCACCAAAGATGGCCTGGCGCATCGCGCGGTTCTTTCACTGGCGCTGGATAAAAATACCGGCGACGTGTGGGCAGGAACAATGGGTGGATTGAGCCGCATCTCCGGCGGGCGCATCGACAGCTTCACTCAGTTGAACTCCGGGCTAAGCAATGATGTGGTGTACGGCGTCAGTGTGGAGGGCGAGAATGTGTGGGTGGCCACGGCCGCCGGCGGATGCAAGCTGAATACGCGCACCGGTCAATGGACGCTTTACAACGAACGCAACACACCGATGAATGAGATCTGGGTCTATGGAGTTACTGCCAAACCTGACAAGGTCTATTTCGCAGTATGGGGCAGCGGGTTGCTTGAGTACACGCAAAAGACTGAACGCTGGGACAAGTACGACGATCCGGATGGAGAGAACGAGATTGTGCTCTTTAAGGATCAGGGCTTGATTCACGAAATTGTCACTTCTGTCAGCTATGTAGACGGAATCGTTTGGGCTGCTACTTACTTCGGCGACAGCCGCTACGATGGCCGTTACTGGCACAATTTTTTAACAAAAGACAGCGGCCTTCCCTCCAATTTCACCAACACACTCAAGGGCGTGGATGCAACTCATTGCTGGTTTGGAACCGACAAAGGGTTGGCTTACTACGATGGCACGAACTGGGCCGTCTATCGACCGTCCTTGAAAGACGGCAAGCCGGAGATGACGGTCCGCGATGCGGCCGGCAAGATTACGCCGGTCGCCGTCACCACAGCACCGGCACACAACTACATTCTCGGCATTGATTTCCAAGGCGGTGACATTTGGGTTGCTACCGCCAAGGGATTGAGCCATGGAATTCGACAAAATCAATAAGAACATAAGGAGCCATCATCATGAATGCATTTGCAGAAATTCTGGAGACCATTGCAGCTACACCTGCTCATATGCCAATTGAACGGCGCGCCGTCACCAATCACGGCGTTCTCAACGAAGCATTTCACTACGCCAAGCCGAGCTCATTCTCGCGCGGCTTGCGCATCGACCTGAACGGCATTGCGGTTTTGATCATATCAGGCACCGCATCGATCGACGAGAATGGCGTGAGCGTGCATATTGGCGATTTTCCTGCGCAGCTCAAGCGTACCTTCTCCAACATCACCGGCCTGTTGGAGAGCGAGGGAGCAACGTGGAAAGACATTGTGAAGACAAGTTGCTATCTACGCGACATCGACCGCGATTACGACGTCTTCAATCAAATTCGCACCGCTTTCTATAAGGAGCAAGGGCTTGATCCAGTGCCTGCTTCCATAGGCATTCAGGCGCATCTTTGCCGGCCGGAATTGTTGGTTGAGATTGAAGCGCTAGCTATCTTCCGCACAGGTCAAGCTGCAACCAACAAGGAGTAGTTCATATGCACAAGGGATGGATGTTGGTGGCGATCTCGGTCTTCGCTGTGCAGCTTGCGGCGCAGGACACCGCCCAGTACACAACGCAGGCTGCCGATCAGAATGCGGCTCCGGCAGTGGTGACAGGGAAGGGAACCTGCGCTTGCGGCGCTCACCCTCCAGGGCCGCCGAAGGATCGAATCGTCAAACCGTATGCGGGAGAGCCCATTGATTTGAGTCCTTACGCGAAGTTTGCAGAACCGTATGATCTCAATTACATTCATCCAAATGTTTATTCCGGCGCGGGCCGCGACATTCCCGAACCGAAAGATGTGAAGGAAGTGCGCATTGGATTCTTTGGGCCGGTTGCGCCGAATCCAGAATCGGTTTTTGGTCTGCGCATGCTGCATGGTGCGCAGTTGGCCGTGGAAGAAGCGAATGCGCATGGCGGCTATGGAGGCAAGCCATTCAAACTGATGCTTCATAATGATTACGATAACTGGCAGGCGAAGGCGGTATACGGTGAAGATCGTCCCACAGATCCCGCGATCTGGGGTTCGGCGTCGAATGAAACTGTGAAGATGGTCTACGACGATCGGGATTGGGCCATCTTCGGATCAATCAGCTCAGAGTCCACCCACATTGCGTTGCGCGTCGCATTGCGTGCTGAGATCCCCATCGTCAATTCAGCATCCACAGATCCAACGATTCCAGAGACATACATTCCGTGGTTCTTTACGGATCTGCAAGATGATCGCGTGCAGTGCCTGACTCTGGCGCGCCGCATCTTTACTGAGCTCGGCCTCAAGCGCGTCGCAATTCTAAGAGTGAATAGTCGCTATGGGCGCTTTGGAGTAATAAAGTTGCGAGATGCAGCACGCAGGTTGGGCCATCCAATTGTCATTGAGCAAAAGTACCTTCCCGGCGATGAGGACTTTACAAAGCAATTGCAGGTGATTCGCTCTTCGCGTGCCGACGCGATCGTTCTCTGGGCTGATGAAACTCAGGCCGCAACTATCCTGAAAGAGATGCGCGCGGCGGGAATGAAGCAGCGCGTCTTTGGCGCCTATCGCACACTTGGGCCTGAGTTGTTGCAGCAGGCAGGCGATGCCGCGGAAGGTTTTGAGGCAGTCTTTCCCTACGACCCCACGCGCAACAATAAAAAATGGCTGGAATTCAACAGTAGATTTGACGATCGGTTTCATGAAAAGCCAGAGCAGTTCGCTTCGTTGGCTTATGACGCAATGAATGTGCTGCTCGATTCGATCTGCAAAGCAGGTTTGAATCGTGCGCGGATTCACGATGCTCTTGCAGACATAGAAGAATATGATGGCGTAACTGGGCACATGGTCTTCGATCCAAATCAGAAAAATGTTTCTCCCCTATACCTGGGCACAGTGCACAACGGCGCAATTACCTATCATATCGCGACAATGGAAAAGTCGCAGCCAGCGCCCTCGGCTCAAGCGTTGCCTGTTGCGCCGCAAGTGCCGTATGCGCGTGTTGGTGAAGATGGAATTTCGTATGCAGGACCGCATCATTCAGATTTGACCGGGCCGATTCACGTAGTTCTTTTTGGGCCGCGTGCGGTCGAGCTTGCACATACGCCGGAGATGCAGAACGCACTCTCCGCGAACGGAGCAGGTTGGACGATTCTACCTGTTGCCAGCGATCAGAATTGGGGTATGGCTTCAACGCAACTGGTTCGCGCGTTGATGGACGACCATGCCCTTGCAATCATTGCATTGGATCGCGACGCTGCACATCTGGCAGAACAGTTGGCGCTGAAGGTATTTGTTCCGGTGATAGCTTTGAGCAGCGACAAAAAGCTGACCTCGACAAACGTGCCGTGGATCTTTCGCTTGCCCTCCAAGACCAGTCCAGCTGAAGCGCTCGGCCTAGTGGAAGTTGCAGCGCAAAAAAGCGGCGCGAATTCAGAGCGTCTACGGGATGCGCTTGCCTCCGGCGAAACCATCGCTGGTGTTGCATTTTTACAAACCGGCGAACCGCTCTCCCAGAATTAATTCTATTTCACGATCAGTTCATAAGAAATGCCGAAGCGTCCCATTTGAATGATGGATTTTTCCGCTGGCGGCCAGATGTGCAGGCTCTCCACGCGTGTCTGGCCGGCGATCAGATGCGCGTCCGTGGAGCCCACCAGCGTGCCCGTCGATGCCTCATAGAAATGCACATTCAGAGCATCTCCCGACTGCGCGCGCGTCCACCCCAAAACATACTCTCCGGGCTTGAGTGCAACTCCGCCGATGCGAACCGGCGTTTGCACAATCAGATAGTGCGAGTATTTGCCTTCGGCTGAATAACCCGCCGTCAACAATACTACACCGGCTATGTAACGTCCCTTGCTGTTCACTATGCCTGAAGCAGTGCGCATCTCTGTCTCAATGTGTTCCCTTTCCACTTGTGCGCGCGCCGGTAACAACGATGCAAGCTCTGCATCGGAGGCTTGACGCCAGACCGCTTTTTGCGCCCGTGATAACGGACAAATCAACAGCATGCAAATCGCAAATAGAAATGATGTCTTCATGGCTTCGGCTTTCTGAGGGATTCGAGAGTAACAATCCCGCGCTGAATTGCTGCTGTCGCGGCTTGCGTGCGGTCAGTTACGCCCAATTTACTGAGCAAATTGTTGATGTGCGTTTTTACGGTGGCTTCAGAAATCTCCAATTCCGTAGCGATGTCTTTGTTGCTTTTGCCATGCACGATCTGCTCAAGCACATCGAACTCGCGCGGCGTCAAATCTTCGGTCCCCATGCGCTCGGCAAGTCGCTGCGCAATCGCCGGCGGAATGTGCGATTTTCCAGCGTGAACTGTGCGAATGGTTGCAATCAACTCATCGGTGGTCATGCCCTTCAACAAGTATGCGCGCGCGCCTGCTTGCAGAGCACGATATATGTCCTCGTCGCCATCATAAGTTGTGAGCACAATGAAACGCGCTTGGGGCGTCTCCATGCGAATGCGCTCAATCACCTCGACACCGCTAAGGCGCGGCAACCGCAGATCAATCAGTGCAATATCCGGCTGGTGCTTGCGAAATTTAGTAATTGCTTCAACGCCATCCGCCGCCTCGGCAACCACCTCCAATCCGTCCACAACATTCAGTAGCGCAACCAACCCCTGGCGGACAACGTGATGATCTTCAATGACCAGTACGCGAATTGATTCATTGCTCACTGTGGCTCCTTTGTTAACTCTCCAACTTGTTTTACAACCACTGCACGCAGACGCACCATGGTTCCAGCGCCTAGCTCACTCGACACTTCGAGGGTTCCGCCTATCGAGGCCGCGCGCTCTCTCATTCCCGTCAATCCAAAGTGGCCCGGCTGCGACTCTTTCATTTGATCCGCCGCAAAGCCTTGTCCATCATCCCGCACTTCGAGCGCAATTTGCACTGGCCCGTACTCCAGTTGAACAAACAAATGGTGCGCCGCGGCGTGCTTCTTTACATTATGAATTGCTTCTTGCGCCACGCGTAGAACTTCGCGTTCTATCTCTGCAGGCAAGGGCCGGTATGCGCCGAAGAGGCTGAAGTCGGCCTTCAATCCGTGCCCGCCTTCGGCCTCAACAATGCGCCGCAATCGAACCGGCAGCGTGGTCTCGCCGGAGTCCTGCGAACGCAGCGCCCAGATCGATTGCCGCGCCTCGGCCAAGCCTTCGCGCACAAAGTCGCGCGTCAAATCCAAGTGCTTGGCGGCGGCTTCTGATTTATTGTGACGCAGCAATTGGCTCAGCACTTCCAACTGCACGCTGATGCCCACGTAGCCCTGCGCCAACGTGTCGTGTATCTCGCGTGCAATGCGATTGCGCTCGCCCAGTACCGCGCGGAACTCGCTCTCGGCGCGGCGCAAGCGCAACCGCAACAACAGAACAATAATGCCCACCGCAACGGCAAGCAGCAGCGCAAAAAACCAGAGCGTTTGGTAAAAGTGGGGGCGCAGAACAAAGGTCAGCGCTGTTCCATCGGTGTTCCAAAGGCCGTCGTTATTGGCTGCCTGCACGCGAAAGGTATAGCGGCCAGGACGAATATTTGTGTAATACGCTGAGCGTCGCGCTCCGGCTTCAATCCATCCGCGGTCCAAACCCTCCAGCATATAGCGGTAGCGAACCTTCTGAGGAGCACTGAAACTCAGTCCTGCGAAATCGAATTGAAAATGAACATGACCTGCGGGAATCTCAATCAGCGAATTCTCTCCATGCAATGGTTGCGCCACATCGTCAACCGCAAAGCGCTCCAGCGCCACAGGTGGCGGAACGGTGTTCACCGGGAAGTGCGCCGAATCCACTTCGACGAGACCCTTGGGCGTGGCAAACCATAAGTGGCCGTCGCGCGAACGCCATGCAGATGGATGACTGTTGGTAGCTGTCTCGCGGCTGCGCAGTCCATCTGAAGTTCCAAATTCAATCCAATGCGAACAACCCGATTTTTCATCGCTGTCGCAACGCGCAATTCCATCGCCTGTCGCAAACCATAGATGGCCGACGCCATCATCGAGAATTGCGTGGATGCTTGTTTTACTCAATCCGCCGCTGCTTTGCGCAGTGAAGCGCTGACCGTCCCAGAGATTCCATCCGTGATCCTGCGTGCCGATCAGCAG
>Ga0181520_10004707_pt1 | contig 22518 bp, 15 predicted proteins | sample PEATcosm2014_Bin_29_FD_132451 | JGI IMG/M metagenome (GOLD analysis project Ga0181520, IMG submission 132451) | Peatland microbial communities from MTU Mesocosm Facility, Houghton, MI, USA - PEATcosm2014_Bin02_30_metaG | ecosystem: Environmental > Terrestrial > Soil > Wetlands > Peat | place...
ATTTCCGAGCCGAAGGACATCGCCGACGCTGTTGTTTATCTGACGGAAGCCAGTCACGTAACCGGGGAGGTGCTGCACGTGGACGACGGTGCGCACGTGGGCCGATGGTAGCCGGTAGAGGTTCGCAGCTTGGCAGCGCAGAGCGCCGGCTGCAGGACCTTGGCATTCAGCTTCCTGCCGCACCAACACCGTTCGGTAGTTACGTCGAGGCACTGCAGACAGGCAATCTACTCTTCCTGAGCGGCATGCTCCCGGTTGTGGATCACAAGCCTAAGCATCTTGGGCGGCTGGGGAAGGAAGTCGATGCCGAGTCGGGGCGGGACGCGGTACGCACCGCGGCTTTGAGCGCGCTGGCAGCGGCCAGGAAGCACCTCGGATCGCTCGATCGCGTGACGTGCGTGGTTCGACTCAGCGTGTTCATGGCGACGTCGGGAGATTTCTTCGACCAGCCGCGGGTTGCGGATGCGGCTTCGGATCTGTTTCGCGATGTGTTTGGCACGGACTAGATGGCGGTGCGGCTGGTGATGGGTGTTGCCAGCCTGCCGCTGGGGATGCCAGTCGAACTCGAAGTGATCTTTGAAGTCGCAGGGTAGATCGGGGGATTTATGAACACTGCGAGATCGGCATATCGGATCCTCGCAAGCATTACAGTCTCGGCACTGATGCTCGCCACCGCCCTCGGCATGAATGCCGAGACAAAGGACAAAGCAATGGAACAGCGGGTCTTTTATCGCACAGTTAAGGTCGATGGGCTCTCGATCTTCTACCGGGACGCTGGGCCGAAGGATGCGCCCGTCATTCTTCTTCTTCACGGGCTGCCATCGTCATCGCGAATGTTTCAGCCGTTGCTGACGAGGATTGCAGACAGCTATCACCTGATTGCACCGGATTATCCGGGCTTCGGGCATAGCGATTGGCCTGACCCGAAGGAGTTCGCTTACACCTTCGACCACACGGCTTCAGTGATGGATGATTTCACCCAAACTTTGGGCTTGTCGCGTTACACGCTGTACATGCAGGACTACGGGGGGCCGGTTGGCTTTCGTATGGCCTTGGCCCACCCAGAGCGAGTGCAAGCGCTCATCGTGCAAGACGCGGTAGCCCACAACGAAGGCCTCGGTGCGAACTGGGCAACACGGCGCGCGTTCTGGGCGGACCGGCAGACAAACGAAGAAGCGCTGCGCAAGAATCTGCTATCCCCGGCAACGACGAAAACGCGGCATGTTGGGGACGATCCCAACGTCGATCTGTATGATCCGGATCTCTGGACGGATGAGTATGCATTTCTGAACTCGCCGGGGCAGGCGCAGATTCAAAGCGATCTGTTCTACGACTACCGCACAAATGTCGAGAATTATCCGAAGTGGCAGGCATGGATGCAGAAGAAGCAGCCGAGCCTGCTGGTGATCTGGGGCAAGCACGATTTGTCGTTCGATCCGGGAGAGCCGGAACGGTATCGGAAAGACGTGCCGAAGGCAGAAGTGTACGTGCTCGACGCGGGGCACTTCGCGCTCGACACCAAGGCAGATGAGATCGCGGCTCTGGTAAGTCGGTTCATGAAAACGCAGAAGTAGACAGCGGTGTCAGTCGTTTGGAGCGAAATAGATGCCAGTAGAAATCAGCTTGGATCGCCGCCGCTTTCTTGCCAACGCGGTAATGACCATCGCTGCCGCTCGGCTCGGCATTGCAGGATGCGCGAATGAGGAGTCTCCTGCGGCGATTCGATTGCCATCTGAGGGCGGGTTTCCGCCGCTTAGCGGCGCAACCGGATGGCTGAATTCGCAGCCCTTGACGGCACGCAGCCTGCGAGGTAGCGTCGTCCTCGTCAATTTCTGGACCTTTTCCTGCATCAACTCGATTCGCGTGCTTCCCTATTTGCGCGCGTGGGCCGCGAAATACAAGAACCGGGGATTGGTCGTCATTGGCGTGCAGGCGCCCGAGTTCGAATTTGAAAAGAGCGCCGAAAACGTTCGCTGGGCCGCAAAGGACAGGATGATTGACTATCCGATCGCCATCGACAATGACCTTGCGATCTGGCGAGCCTTTGATAACAATTCTTGGCCGGCTCTTTATTTTGTCGATTCGCGCGGACATATACGGCATCATCAATTCGGCGAAGGTGAATACGAAAAGTCCGAAATAGTCATTCAACAATTGCTTGCCGAGGCCGGAGTCCAGGGCATCGGTCATGAGTCGACTGAGGTCGAAGGCGTTGGCATCGAAGCTGCTCCGGATTGGGCCGACTTAAGATCGCCTGAATCTTATTTAGGTTATGACCGCGCCGAGAACTTCGCGTCTTCCGGCGGCGAAGTCTGGGACAAGCGCCACGCCTATGTTTGCCCCTCGACGTTGAAGCTCAACCACTGGGCGCTTTCAGGTGATTGGACGGCAAAGAAGCAGTTTGCCTTACTGAATGCGCCGGGCGGGCAGATCGCGTACCGATTTCACGCCCGCGACCTTCACCTCATCATGGGTCCTTCAGCGCCAGGCACGACCGTGCGTTTTCGCGTGACGATCGATGGACAGCTGCCTGGCGTCGCGCACGGGGGCGACATTGACGGTCAGGGCAAAGGCACAGTTACGCAACAGCGGCTGTACCAGTTGATTCGTCAAACGCAGCCCATTGTTGATCGCCAATTTGAGATCGAATTCCTCGATTCGGGTGTCGAAGCTTTTGACTTCACGTTCGGCTAATCCAGCGAGAGGCTATCGTGCCTCACAACTCATTGCCAGCTCAGTTCTTCCCGGCCAGCAACGATCGGGAGTCTCAGCTTAACCCATGGACGGCACGACTGACCAGCAACATTCGAATCGAAGGAGACGATCCATGAAGAACGCGGAAGCAATCGGATTCTCACGCCGTAGCTTTGCAATCTGCGGACTATCAGCTGGAGCCGTGTTGCTTGCACCGGGCGCACTCTTCGGCGAAAGCGCCCAGCCCGTTTCCAGCAAGGCAGACTCAGCAGAACGGCGGGCGATTGAGCCGGGCACGAACACCTCGTTCCACTCACTGAAACAGATCGATGCCGGCCTTCTCAATGTTGGATACGCAGAGGATGGCCCGGCAGATGGTCCTCCCGTCATTCTCCTGCAGGGCTGGCCCTACGACATTTACAGCTACGTCGATGTTGCTCCGCTGTTGGCCGCGAAGGGGTTCAGGGTGATCGTCTGCGCTTCGTGCGCTTCTGGGGATTCCCGGCGTGGTTCATCTGGGAGTCAGTCCACATCTACTTTTTGATCGGGTTTGCCAATCGCGTATTTGTGCTGCTGCAATGGGCATTCGCTTTTGCTACGAAGCTGCGGCGCGGGCGGGTTCTTGACCAATGAAAAACAATGGATGAAAATCTTCGTGAATCGAGATTGACACAATGGACGTACCAGAGGAGCTAAACGAGACCGTTCTTCCTCAGAATGTGGTCGCTCCGCTTACACGCGCGACGATCTTTTTGGTTGTTTGCATTCGCCAGGACCCGGACGCCTACAAGCTTCTGCGGTCGTTCTGCGCAGACCTTTCCGGGCTCATCCGAGCCGTTGAGTTTCGAGACATAGAGGCTGGTCTTACCAGCGTCGTTGGATTCGGGTCGGACGCTTGGGATAAACTTTTTGGATCGCCACGGCCTGCAGAGCTCCACCCGTTTCGAGAGATTCGGTCAGGCGGCCGCCACGCCGTCTCTACTCCCGGCGACATCCTGTTTCACATTCGAGCCAAACGTATGGATCTCTGTTTTGAATTGGCGACCGTGATCATGGACAGCATCGGTGACGCAGTTTCAATTGCCGACGAGGTTCACGGCTTCAGGTATTTCGACGATCGCGATGTTATCGGTTTTGTCGATGGCACAGAAAATCCGCGAGGAGAAGCCGCTCGTGAGGCTGCAATGATCGGCGACGAGGACCCGGCCTTTGCGGGGGGCAGCTATGTCATCGTGCAAAAGTACCTTCACAATATGAAGGCCTGGAACGGTCTTTCCATTGAGGCACAGGAGCACATCATTGGCCGCAGGAAACTCTCAGACATCGAACTGAGCGATGCCGAGAAACCGTCGTCGGCACACAACGCGCTGACGGTCATCGAGGAAGATGGAAAAGAACTCAAGATCCTGAGAGACAACATGCCTTTTGGCCGGCCAGGCCACGGCGAGTTCGGGACATACTTCATCGGTTACAGCCGCACTCCGCGCAGAACGGAGACGATGCTTCAGAATATGTTCGTCGGCCGTCCCCCGGGCAATTATGACCGCCTGCTCGATTTCAGCCGCGCGGTCACCGGCAATTTGTTCTTTGTGCCGTCAGCGACGTTTCTTGACAGCATCAGCGGACAAGCGCCGGACCCAACGGAAACCGTTGGGTCGCAAGCATCAGAGCTACCGTCGGCCCCGCTCGCCGACGATGGATCACTCAAGATAGGATCACTTAAAGGAGAGAAGGATGAATAACCTCCATCGGGAACTGGCACCAGTCTCCGACGCTGCATGGTCGCAGATTGAGGAAGAGACGACGAGGACGCTGAAGCGCTATCTGGCCGGGCGACGGGTTGTAGACGTTCCCTCACCGGGAGGAATTGCTCTGCCCGCAGTCGCGACTGGCCACCTGCGCACGATTGCTCCTCCTGCGGACGATATCATCGCGAGCCAGCGAGAGGTCAAGCCGCTTGTCGAGCTGCGAGTGCCTTTTGAACTATCCCGCCAGGCAATCGATGACATTGAGCGTGGGTCGGATGACTCCGATTGGCAGTCTGCGAAAGATGCCGCGAAGAAACTTGCTTTTGCCGAAGACCGGGCCATCTTCAGCGGATACACCGAAGCGGATATCCAGGGCATTCGAGAAGGGACCAGCAACCCCATCGTCACGCTCCCTGCGGATGTGCGTGATTATCCTGATGCGGTGGCCCAGGCATTGAGCCAATTACGCCTTGTCGGTGTAAATGGGCCCTACTCGGTTTTGCTAGGAGCCGGTGAGTATACGGCGCTGGCCGAGACCCGCGATCACGGATATCCCGTCCTGGAGCACGTCAAGCGCATTGTTGACGGCAACCTCGTTTGGGCGCCAGCGATCGAAGGTGCGTTCGTTCTAACCACGCGAGGCGGCGATTTTAAGCTCAACATCGGGCAGGATGTTTCGATCGGCTACCTCAGCCATACCGATTCTCTCGTTCGGCTGTATCTCCAGGAGACGTTCGTCTTCCGTGTCCTAACCAGCGAAGCCGCGGTCGCGTTGTCCCCGTCACAGAAATCCTCTTAACAAGTGCGCGTAGTGCACGCGAATTCGAGAGAACCCCTCGTGGTCGTGGCTTTTCGACCGCCTTGGTTTGAGGCATCTTCGCTTCTTCTCCCCGGGCATCCGACAGGAACCATTGCTTGCGGGCCGTCGCGGTTATCGCGCGAATATTCGAGAAGCTGGATCGAACGACTGACTCGGGAAACCCTTGTGTCGGCGATAGCAAAACCAGGGACGGTGTATCCCGGGACAACACTCAAGTCGATGCGACCAGCAGGGAACAGCGACCTCGAGCGGAACTGATCAGGACACAGTATCCCTGGTTTTGACCTAGGCCGTTGCGCGAGATCTGAATCTGGAAGGAATCGAGCTTGCGCGACGGAAGAGCACCGAGTTTTGCGAACAGGTAGCGCTCTAGAGCAGAACCAGAATCCCTGTGTCCTGCTCGGCGAGTTTTCGGCAAGCCCGCATGACGCGTGACTCTTCTGCGCCATAATTGGCAAATTACCGGGCAAGCCCAGCTAACAGAACGCAAGCGAAGACCATTGTTGGCCAAATGAGCCGTGTCCATCTTTGGCAATCAGCGTCAGTTCACCGTGAGCCTCAAGGCGACGGTCGGCGCGGGGTTGATGCCCGGGTTCCCTGTGGCCGTTATCGTGAATGTGTAGTTGCCTGCCGTGGTGCCGAGATTGCCACCACTGCCGCCGCCACCACCACCTGCTCCGCCGCAGGCCGCTAAGGTGCCAAGCACGACCATAAGAAGGACCAATCCGAGCAAGTTGCGCCAACTGCGCTGGTACCCGGGAATACCGAGGAATACAAGCAAGGCGAGGACCGTTGCCCCACCGGCCCCGCTCCAACCGGGAAGGCCACGACGGTCAAGGCCCACCGAGCTTGCCGCTGTTGTAGTAATGGTGACCATTGCCGGTCCTCCGGCCGTGCCGTTTGTGATCGTGACTGGCGAACCGGACGCGACCGTGCAACTGGGCAGATCCTGGGCGCCGGTTGGGCTAGAGGCAAGAGCGCATGCGACGGTTACGGTCCCCGAGTAGCTTGGATCGGCGCTAAGCGTGATGGTAGCCGATGCGTTGCTGCCTTGAGCGATGGCCGACGGAGTGGTTGTTGCCAACGAGTACGGCGCGTTAACAGTGATGGTGCTCGTGCCCGAGCTACTGGCATAGACCGCATCGCCGCTATAGTTCGCGGTGAGCGTGATGTTTCCGGCAGTTGTGAACTGGTTGGCTGGGATGGCGATCATTGTGCTTCCGGCGTTGAGCGTAGTGGACGCCGACGCATAACCGCCTCCGGAGAGCATGACCGTTCCAGTGGGCACAGGTCCGGCTCCGGCAAGGGCGACGGTGACTTCTTCAGACTGTGACGAATCAAACATTCCGTTGTTGCCAGGCGCGATTGCGACAGAGGCGACGGATAGCATGACGATGACGCTGCCTTTGCCCGTAGTTGCTGAGTAGATCGAGTCACCGCTGTAGGCAACAGATAGAGTGTCTGTACCGGAAGGCAACGATAGCGCAAGGATAGCAATCGTGGCCGAGCCGCTATTTAGCGTAGTTGCTGCTGAACTGTAGCTGCCGCTGCTCAGCGTCACACTCCCGGTCGGCTTCGGGTTACCTGTACCCCCGCTCACCGCCACCGTCACCGACAGACCCTGTGTGGTGCTGATGCCCGATGCCCCGGGCGTCACCGTCACCGTGGGAGTGATCACCTCCCCTGTGCCAGATAAGGGCGCGGTCTGGGGACTGCCAAATGCATTGTCCGAGACGGACACCGAAGCGCTTCGGGCACCGGAGGCCGTCGGTTTGAACGTCACGGTGATGGTGCAGCTTCCACCCGCCGCAACACTGCTGCCGCAGGTGTTGGTCTGGGCGAAGTCGCCGGGGTTAGTTCCGCCGATACCGATGTTGTCGATGGTTAGCGCTGTCGTTCCAAAGTTGCTCAGGGTGATGCTCTGCCCCACGCTACTGGTCCCGACGTTTTGATTACCGAAGTTCAGAGTTGCGGGCAAGACCGAAACCCATAGGGCGGGTTGTTGCTGCAGTAGCACCGAAATGTTGTTTGTTCCATAATTTGCCGTGACCAGATCCAACTGCCCATCTCCGTTGAAATCTCCTACAGCAATCTGTTCTGGGCTCTGTCCCGTCCGGGGAATGGATGCGCTCGGCGTAAAGGTGCCGTCTCCATTTCCCACCAGGATGCTCACATTGTCGCTGATTGTATTTATAACCGCGAGGTCCAGTTTCCCATCCCCGTTGAAATCTCCCACCCCAATTCCAGTCGGTCCAACTTCAGTCGCCGGAGAGGCCGTGGCTCGAAAGGTGCCGTCACCATTTCCCAACAGGATCGTCAGGTTGTTGTCACCCATATTGGCGACCGCCAAGTCCAGTTTCCCGTCCCCATTGAAGTCGTCTGCCGCAATGGCCATCGGATAAGTGCCAACTGCCGCAGAGGCAGCGGCTGTGAACGTACCATCCCCATTTCCGAGAAGAATGGTCACGCTATGGCTATATTCATTTGCCACGGCCAAGTCCAGTTTTCCATCCCCGTTGAAGTCTCCAACCGCCATGGCGACCGGAGCACTGCCCGTTGCTGAAACCGCCGGAACGGGGGTGAAAGTCCCGTCGCCGTTCCCCAGCAGGATCTGCACGCCGTTGCTAGAGCCAATTGCGACCGCCAAATCCAGTTTTCCGTCTCCATTGAAGTCACCCGCAACAACTTGCAAGGGCTCAATCCCAGTAGCGGGAGATTCTGCCAGAGGCGTGAAAGTCCCGTTGCCGTTGCCCAGCAGGATCGTCAGATTCTCGGATGCGGCATTCGCCGTAACCAAGTCCAGCTTGCCATCCCCATTGAAATCTCCCGCGGCAATGGATACCGGGAAAGTCCCTACCAAGATGGGAGAGGACGCTCCTTTAGTGAAAGTTCCATCGCCGTTCGAGAGCAGGATGGTCACGTTGTCGCTCACGACATTTGCTACCGCGAGATCAGTCCTCCCTATCCCCCGAAAGTCTCCCACTACAACTGACTGAGGATTGGTTTCCACCGCAATGGGTGAGCCCGGCGAGTCGGCAAAAGCCAATGCAGGCAGGAAGGGCATAATCGGGAGCAGGATCGCGTTGGACACGAGCGCCGTACCGGGATTGGCCACGGTGATCGCGGCGCTGCCACGCGACGCGATATTTGCCGCCGGCACACTGGCCTGCAGCTTTTCGCTGCTTACATAAGTCGTCATCAGGGCTGTGCCATTCCAGTTCACCGTTGCGCCGGGCGCAAAGCCCGTTCCGGCAACGGCCAAGATGAAATCTGGCCCGCCAGGCGCTATGCTTGCCGGTACGAGCGGCTGATTGATCAAGGGCGCCGGCACTGCTCCCGAGCCGGTCAGGCTGACGGTCTGTGGACTGTCCAATGCATTGTCGGTGACCTGAAGCGTCGCGCTCGCGCCGCCCGGTCCCCCGGGCGTATACGTAACATCGATCATGCACTGGGATTGGGGCTGCAATGTTGGCCCGCATGTACTGGTCTGGGTGAACGTGCCGCCGCTGTTTGCCTGGATAGCGATACCATTCAATGCCAGTGCCAGAGTCCCTGGGTTGGTCAGTGTCAGGGTTTGCGTGGCGCTGGCCCCGATGATCTGGGTGGGGAAGACGATTGTAGCTGGTGACAGGCTCGCGCCGGCCCCAATACCGGTTCCGCTCAAAGTGACGGTGTTTTGGCTCGGTCGCGCGGCATCGCTGAAGTTCAGCGATGCGCTGCGGCTTCCCACATAGGTTGGCGTGAACGTCACATTGACGGTGCAAGTGCCGTTCGGTTTGAGCGTGGCGCGCGTGCAAGTGTCAGCGCTGCTGGCAAAGTCCAATGGATCCGTGCCGCTGAAAGTGGCCGACAGGATGGTGAGCGCTGCGGCGCCCGTATTCGTCAACGTTACGGTCTGTGCAGCGCTCGCGGTCTTCAGTGCTTGAGGTTGGAACACAAGACTAGTCGGTGAGACAGACGCCCCAAAGCTGGCGAAGTTGGCCACGAGGTTCGAGGCGTTGACCGTTCCGATTCCGGTGGCGAAATCCCACCCAACTCCGGCGTTGAAGGCCGGCTGATACGCGTCGCTGTCAGAGGTTCCCAAAGCCATGCACGTCGCGCCGCTGCCGCCTCCGCCGGTGAGGGTGCAACCGGGCATGGTGGTGTAGCCGCTTCCTCCCGCGGTCAGACTTATCGTCACCCCGGACGTCACCGCAGCGCTGCATGTCGCGCCCGTACCCCCGCCGCCGCTTATCGTGCAAGTAGGCGCGGACGTGTAGCCGCTACCGTAGCTGAGAATGCCGACCGAGGAAACCCAACCCGTCCAGCTTCCGCCGGCGTCGGATACCGTCAGGCCGATATTGCAGGCTGCCCCCGTCCCCCCGCCTCCGGTCAAAGTACAGATGGGAGTCGACGTGTATCCCGAGCCTTGGTTTGTCAGGGTCACCGAGCTGACCACTCCGGTCAGGGTGGCGGCACAGGCTGCGCCTGTCCCTCCTCCGCCGCTGATGTAGCACGCCGGAGCACTACTATAACCCGATCCGAGTGACCTGAGCTGGAGATAATTGATTGCCTGCGGGGCGGTCGAAAGCACGCCGTAGCTCCCCGAAGGCTGATAACAGTTTTGCCATGCGCATGGCAGGTCAGTATCCCCTCCCATACCGGCTCCGCCGTAAAGGAGCGGGATCTGTGTCACATCATTGAAAATGCAGCCGTTGCCTATCTGATTGCCAGACGGGGAGCTGCACGCGGAGCTCCCGCTATACTGGTTCGCAGCCAGCGCATAATAGGTGGGATTGGGATTACCCCACCGGCTTGCCGTTGCTTGATTGACAAGCGATTGAATCCCTGCCCAGATGGGAGCAGCGATGGACGTCCCGCCGTATCCTGACCAAGTGTCCGGAGTGCCGCTGCAACTCTTGCCCCCGTTATTCGTGTCGGAAAAGCAAGCCGGGTAATAGTGGTTCCAGATCCCGTTGCCTGCGAACAGCGAAACGTCCGGGACGTCGCGCACGCCGTCGCTGGGATTGCCAAGTAATCCCGACTGCCACGCCGGTTTCGGGTAGCCGGCGCAGGTGCCTCCCGCCGACTCGGCGATCACCGGCGCACCGGAGGCGCAACCGCTCGGGCCGCCACCACCCGCCGTTGTATTCAGGAACCTGCCCTGCTCGATGTTTGCTGCCTGAGAACAGGATCCCGTGGGACCGTACGTCGGCAGGATTCGCTGCCAGTCTGCCAGCAGGACGCTGGCGCAGGAGTCGTTCCATGGAACCTCCGGCACATAGGACAGGGCCGATCCGTAATTGAGGGCATTGGCCGTGTTCCAATATGTACTGATTTCGCCCTGGTATGTATCAGCAAAGTCGGTGCCGCCTACTGACACGTTATACGGCGTGGAGGTGAATCCGCTTATGTTGATCCCGTACTGAGCGGCCTGAGCGCCGCGATCCGCACTTGCCGCACCGGAGTCGCCGGAGGAAACAAAAACTGAGACTCCCTCAGCCACAGCTTGCTCGTACAGGGAGCTTATGAAAGCGTTATAGGTCGCACCCAACGAGGGTTCCGGTTCGCCATAGCTAATGCTGACAATAGCTGGAGGCGCGACGCTTGCGTTCAGCAGATTTTCGAGGGCAAGGAAGCCGCCAAAGCCGGTGATTGTATCCAGGCACGATGCCACCTCAATGGTGGCGCTGGGAGCCGCTGCACTCGCCCATTCCGCATCCAGGATGGCTTCGTCATCATTTCCATTGACGCCTGGGTCAACACAGTTGTTCACAGGTGTGCTAGGAGGATTTACCTGTACAAGGGCGCCGCCCGGGTAGGCTGAAGCAAGCTTGAATGTGGAGCGAAACGTACTCCAATCCGCCGTCGAATACAGGTCCGTGTCTTCCAACACCACAATGGTCTGATTCTGGCCCGAGTATCCCTGCGCAAATGCCGGGAGAAAGTTGTAGATGGTCCACAAGTCAGCCGGCGCGACTGGGTACTGCCCATTGCCAGGTGAGTAATCGGCGCGCTTTGTGACCATCTTCTGCGGCCTGAAGTCATTGAGCGACACGATCCCCGCAACTGTCCCAGCAAGCTCCGCCGGAATCTGCGGGTCGCTCATGTTGGCAATGTGCGTTTCGCCGTTGACTTGCAAGTGATGAATTTCAACTTGGAAGGCTTGCTGGACCTGGCCCACGGTACCCGTGAAGTCAACGATTGTTTGATTCTCATAGACGACATTGATCTTGAACCCCTGGGATCCGAGCCAACTTGTGACCCTTGCGACATCTGCCGACGAGGCGCCGAACCGCTTGCCAAATTCCTCGGCCCTAATCCAGTGGTGGAATTGAGGCGAGGCCGGATCGTGAATCTCCTGAATGAACTGCTGCAGCGCTTGTTCCTGCTCCGGTGCCCTTTTGAGAAGCAGCATCAAGTGAGAAAGGGGCTGATCTTCGGCCACCCGCCCGCGGTCGTTTGCGGGAACTGCTTCCGGGCGAGTGTTGCCGTGCAGGATAGCAAACTGGCTCTCGTCCGCACCTTCAGGAGTGACTCTCGCCTGTGCGCTCATGGGAATCACGAACCACATAACAGCAGCCATTGAAAGAACAAGACTCCTGCGGCATACCTCAGCGCCTACTGCCCTCTTGGAAGGCAAGGGTACACGAACGCGAGAAAACATGGGCCTTCTCCGGCTGGATAATGAAAGACGCAGGTATGTTAATACTCGCTGCGCCTATTTGTCACACGGGGAAGGTTCTCCAGCGTCAGCGGCAAATGCGGGAAAAGATGATGGAAGCAGCCCCGCGGCACCGGGACATCTACCGCTACCTCGCCGGGCAGCATACTCGAGTAGAGCACTATTCTGCATGGGTAAGGTGGCGAGCAGATCGGCAACCGATCTGTCCCAGCAATCCCGCGCCAGACCAAAACGTCTGCTGATCGTGGGTGGAAACCCGGGCATAGAGGCCGGCGCGGAGCGCGGTTTTCGACCGTTTACCGGGGTGGCCAAAAACCCTCCGCGATTTACTGGTTGCGGAAGCCCGTTTTGCGGGCGTTTTCTGCCGCTTGTCCACCATGGCCGCAGAGTATCCTTTCCGGCCATGTCGGATTCATCATAACTCTGCCGAATCGGGGAGAGCAGCGCTTCGCTCCAGAGCCAGGGTCCCCCGACCCACAGAGTGGGTGCCCCGCGGGTCTTTGTCCGTGGGGCGGAGAGTTTCGCGATAATTCCAGGGCATCCATTCAGCGGGCCGGGCGGCCAGTTCCTTGGCATGGCGCTGCAGCTCGACCAAGTAGTCGAAGGAGTTCGCGCCGCATAACTGACAGGTGTGGATCAGGCTCATGAACAGATCGCCGACCTGCGCACCATGCAGGGTGCGATAGAACAGTGAGTTCTTTCGATGTAAAATTGCTCGTTTCAAGGCCCTTTCTGCGATGTTGTTATCAAGCGGGGCCCCGGCCTTGCGGACGAACAACGTCAGGGGCTGCCAGTGCCGTAGCAGATATGAGATCGCATCGCCCAGTCCGGAGTTCGGTTCCGTCTTTCGCTCGTTAAGCTGTGCCTCCAGCCACGTGTGCAGTTTGTCCATCACCGGCCGGCTACGGTCCTGATGAAGCCGCAACCGCTCCTCCGGTGTCAGGCCTCGCTCACGCGCTTCGGCATCGTGGAGATACACCTTACCCAGCATCTCCAGCACATAGCGGCATTCGTCGGGGAAGTTATCCGCGATATCTACAAACTGCCGCCTTCCATGCGCGAGGCAGTTAGCCAGCAGGATCTCCACGCCCACGGGCAACGTCGGGACATTGCGCGATAGCGCATCGCACATCTGGATCGGGCTCGGCAGCTCCGCGCTTCGCCGCTTCAACACCTCAGCGAGGTTCTCGCCAGCGTGCCGGCCTCCAGTGAAGTAAAGCGCGATCCTGTGCCCCTCACCGATAGACACGATCCCGCTGGTAGACACGCCCGTGCGCTCGTCCTTTGGGTCGCGCTTCAGCATCAGCACGCGCATGCCGGTGTCGTCGTTATGGACCACCGTGCCTTGTGCCGCCTGCCGGATCAACTCATCCCGCGCCGCCACATCGGTGCAGCACTGACCCGCGAAACGTCCCCAGCCATCATCAGCAACTGCGACTCGTAAGCCTCCAGCCTCTTCGCCGCTGAACTCGATTCAGGCCACCGCGTGAACCGTCCCTGGGAAAGACGCTTTTGCGCAAGCCAATATCCCTGGCCGTCGTATGCCAAAATTAAAATCGACTTCGCGCTCCGGTTACGAAAGAAGAACACACAGCCAGAAAAAGGATCTTCACCGAGCTGCGCTTGGCAGACGCGAACCAATGAATCGATCCGCTTTCGGCCGTCGACCGGCTCGATCGCCACCAGTACCCGCATCTGCGCCGTGACATGGATCATCGTTCTGCTTCCCGCCAGGCGCGAAGAAGGCCTGCCCAGTCAGGTGTGGCAGATCCCTTCCACTGAATCCGCATCTTGCTGCCAATCGAGGACTCGAACTCAACAAGGTATTCCGGCACCGCCGCCGGATGAGAAGCGATCAGTTCGACAAACGCCCGCGCCGTCGGCTTCTGTTCGATACCAGGCGCTCCGTCAAGCCGCTTCTTCAGCTTCGTATGGTCCAGACTCAACGGATGAGCAACCGCATAAACCCCGTGTTGTCGGGCCAGTTCCACCGCCGACTCCCAGAGCGACTCAGGAAGCTTCGTCCGATGCGGACGCATACTTCGAAACTGATCCAGTTCACGCTGTAATTGGACGATTGGCTCGGGGATGGGAGATACGCTTTTGCTGTTCAAAATCAGCCGACCTCAGCGGCTGATTGAACTTAGCAACGGTACTCAGATGGCGTCACGCATACTTGCCGAAAACTCACTGTCCTGCTCGGCGAATGCCTGGCCGCCGCTCCTTTGAAGATGCAGTGGAGGTATAGCGAAAGTTGCTCGACATATCGACTGCGTCTTCATCCCTGTCGGCGGCCCGGAGGGCCATGGGGACTCCTTGATGGTCGCGTCGACTTGAATGCGCTGCCTTTGGGATACACCAACTCTGGTCCTGCTATGAGATAAGCCCTCGGACAAATAACCGGCATTCATTCGAAGATAGTGGGGTTCTATTTCTCAAAAACAACTTGCGTATTATCTATCCACCGTCTTCATAGCAGCACTCGGCTGGCTCACACGCGTTTGGATCGGCTGATCAGGTGCTTTGGGGAGCGTTCAGGTGGGTGATCCCCGCGTGGTCGAGAACCTGCTGAATATGTACGTCTACCTGCCGGAGTACAGCAGGGGTTACGGCGCAAGCGTCGGTTTCGTAACTGAGAAGGGGCATGCTGTGTTGAATACTGGCAGGCTTGAGAATCGCTTCGGAGATCCTGAAGGGAAGACAGTTGAATGGTCCGATGACGATGATACCGTCATAGCCCTCGTATTCGGCATTCAAGCCCTTCCCCACGGTTGGGATTGCCTCGCCGAAGATCTGCGGTGAGATGCGAGTCGAGCTCTTCTCGAGCACAGTCGCAACGTCATTGGGCCTTGAAATCAGGAGTCCGGTCTTCATGAAGAGTTCGCGGTAGTGTTGCTCGGTCCTTCGTCCGAGCTGATATTCCCACCACTGTTGCAGATATTGTTTGCCGTCGGGTTCGAGCACTCTGGTGCAAGCTTTGGCGAAGGCGAAACCGCCCGGTTTGAGGCCCCAGTTATGGGCCATTTCCCTCATTCCGTCGTAGGTGACATAGAGATAGAGTTCAGCCAGATCGACGGGCTTTAAGATAATTCCCCGCGCAGCGTACAGGTCACGGACACCATCCATGAAGAACGGGCTGAAGCGGGCAAAGAAGTCACCCGTAACGACTACCTTCGGGCAATCCATGGGGTCCCGCCATCGCGGCACGGCCGCCAATTTATCAACAAATGCAGCCAATTGGGATAAGAATTGATCGAGCGATTTGGTCTTGACTCGAAAACGGTTCCACTCCTGCTGGAACTGCTCGATGCTGCCGGGAGCGCCTACGACGCGCAGCACATAATCGATCTCGACGAGGAGGTCAGCGAGAAGCATCGCGGGCGAGAGAGTCTTCATGAGAACAGAAGGCTCGAATCCCAGGAAGCTGTTTTCCGGCGCAGGATTGATCAGGAAAACATCCTCCAGCCGATGCTCGAGGATGAAGCGCTCGAAATACTCCTCATAAGCGTCTGCGGCGCAAGGGGCTCCACCCCGAATCATAAAGAAGCCGGTGATCTCACCGGGCTGACGGTCGCGCAGAATATTGAGGAGCTGTCCGATGGTGACAGGGAGAGGAAGGCACTCGCGTCCGGAAGTGGACTGGAGGCCAAGGTCAAGCTGTCTGCGATCGATGGGAACCTCCTTACCGGGATGCAAGCCAAGCCAACCGAGGGCCATGGTCCCAGCCTGCTCGTGGTACGGCGAGAAATTCATCAGATGGACCTTGACCCGCGGGTCGGTGAGCGGAAGTTGGCAGCCATGGGAATCGATTACGGCTCCGCCTTTGAGCAGTCTGCACTGCGCAAAGGGCTGCGCCCGGCTGGGCTGAGCCGCGCGGTAGTTTTCGATCACGTCAAGAAAAGCCTCAAGCCGCGTTTGCACACCTGCGTCGGCGGTGTGGGAATCGATTTCCAGAATCAGGTACGGCTTGGATCCCAACTGCGATGCCAGGAGCGAATGCGTGAAGGCATCGATGGTGCAACTGAAATTGCTGACACAGAGAAGGAACAGATTCGGGTGCTGCTTGGTGAGGGATGCAGCATTCAATATCTGGTTGGCGAAATGCCAGGCCGTGGGTCCCGCGCCGACAGATTCGAGGCAATCGGCAGGAATTACGGCCACTCCCATGCTGGAGAGCTTCTTGCCTACCGACTGAGAAGCTTCGGGCGTGTAAGCATTGTAGCTGTGGCCGGCCAGGATAACCGCGGGTTTGCCCGCTGCCAACGCACGGGCAAGAGCTTGCTGCCCCATCTCCGCGAGAGTTCGCTCGGCCTCAATCTGATTGTGTACGGCTACTCGCCAAGCTTCGTCGGCTGACTCTCGCGAGACCCCGAACTCGCGTACGGCCATCTCGGTCATCGCCGTGTTGTTCGCGTATCCGTCGGAAAAGTCGAGGATAGGCGTCAGAAATCGGATATTGGGAAATGCCGCGGCCAGGAAGTATGGACCAGCTTGCGTGATTGGACAAAGGTACGAGTCCTTGGGAGAGTCGTTTTGCGGCATGCGCGCCAATTGCGGGAGGAACACAAGGAGGACATCCTTCTGCGCCAAGTCGAAGACTGCGCCGTGGGCAATCTGCGCCGGCAGACAGAAGCCGGAGTTCGACTTCAAATCGCCGCGAGAATCGACGGCAGACAACACGACATCCATTCCCAGAACTGAGAAGAAAGTCGAATAAAGGGGGAACAAGGAATGAGTAGTCAGAGCGCGAGGAATCCCGACGCGTGCCCCTGAGATTTGCGGCTTTGCATCGGGGCGGCCGAAGGATTCCTCCAAAAACGCTCTGGCAGACTCAAGCGCTTGTCCAACGTCCCAAGGATCGCGCTTCTCAGGCTTCTGTTTCAATTCTGTGCCGATGTGGTGGGCAACGCCATAGATGACCGCGGCACGCTGTTCCACCAGGTCCGGCGCAGGAGCAACGCGGGACTTGCGCTTCCATACATTTTCATAGAGGCTGCAGCGGCCGCCGAAAGGAAACTTTCGGCCATCTACCTCGAAGCGTTCGATGCTGCAGTACATCTTGCACGCCCGACACTGGAACCGGCCGACGATTTTCATCTCGGTGGAAGCTAGAGCCTCAAGATCTGTGACTGTAGAGGGTTCAGAGCGTGCCCGCTTAAGCGCCAGCAGCGCCACGCCAAGGGCACCGAGCAGTTCCGGATTGGGAGGGATGACGATGGGGCGCCCGACCCGCTGGGCGAATGCGTATCCAACAGCCCGGTTAAGAGCTACACCCCCTTGCAAGAGCACCTTATTCCCGACGGGGCGCTGCCCCTTGACCTTCGTGAGGTAGTTTTCCGCGATGGAATACACCAACCCGGCAAGAATGTTATCGCGCTGCTGGCCTTGCTGCTGGGCGATGCGGATGTCGGAGTTGATGAACGCCGCGCAAGTGGCTTTGAATTTGACTGGAGAAGGCGCAGCGGCGGCGATGTCTGCGATGTCGGCAACACCGACGCCCAGATCGCTCTGTGCGCTCTCTTCAAGGAAAGAGCCTGTACCCGCGGAGCAGGCATTGTTCATGGCATAACCGATGGGCACACCATTGCGGAGATAGATATACTTGGCGTCCTGGCCGCCGATCTCGAAAATGGTGTCTACGTCCGCGGCAAAGTGCGCTGCGCCTGCGGCTTGGGCCGAGATCTCGTTGTACACGCGCTCCGTTCCCAGACACGCGCCTACCAGTTCGCGGGCCGAGCCCGTCGTGCCAACCAGGCCCACGATGCGATTGCCAACCTGATCGATAAGCGCCCTGATGCACTTGCGGGCGGCTGCAACAGGGTCGTCGTGCGTGCGCGCATAATGCGAGGCCACAAGGCTCTGCGTCGCAGGATCAATCAGGGCCGCCTTCGTTGTGGTCGAGCCGGCATCTACTCCCAAAACCATGTGCCCTGCGGGTGGCACCTGCATGGGTGGGGCCGCCATCACCTGCACCTGATCCGCAAATTGACCGAGCGGCGGAAGCGTATCGAAGACCGGCGTTTGTGCAGTGTGCGGAGATCTGTAAAGCGGCTCGTCCCGCGTGAGCAACGCACTTCCCCACGCTTCAAACCATTCGCTCTGCGGCAGCACGACAAACTCCGTGGCTGGAAGCTTCTCGCGCAAGGCCTTCAACAGAGCAGCGTTGCGTGTCACGCCTCCGATCAGCAGCACGCGCCGCAGCGGGGATTGGCCCTTCTCAAGAAGCGAGGCCACTTTGCCGGCCATGCTTTCGTGTAACGTCTTCAAAATGTCCGCGGGAGTCGCTTCATGGTGGTTGAGCTTATGCGTCACGTCCGATTTGCAATGCACAGTGCACCGCGAAGCCAGCGGCACAACCTTTCCGGAAGTCGAGAGATCGATGGCTTCGTCCATTTCAAGCCCCATGCGGCCAATCAGTTGCACGACAAATTCACCGCTGCCTGCCGCACACTTGTTGTGCGATAACACATTGGTCACTCGTCCGTCTGCGAGAGTATAGACAAGAAACGATTCGCCGCCCAACGAAGCCACGGCGTCAAACTCGCCTTTCGTCTCGCGGAGAGCGCGTTGAATTGCAGCAAACTCAGAGATGTGGCCTAGATGACCGGAAACACCGAAGTACTCGGCATCGGCGAACTCCGGCAGCGCAAGCAACTGCGCAAGAACTTCGCGGGGACGTCCCTGATGGGCGATTACCCGCGCGTTTGTGATACCGGCCCCAAGTGCCACCATCTTGACTGTAAGTGCGCCGATGTTAATACCTGCATAGGACATAGCGTCTCCCCAAGTGTCGATCAAGCGAGGAAGTACCGCATGCGCCCGGCCGTTGAAAACCGGATCCGCACCAATCGGCGTGCGAATGAACTGTACGCCTAAATGAATGGGGAAGATAGATGCCGCCTCGGCGTGATTCTCACCATCCAGAAGGGATTTCGACTTGAAGCTCTTGAGCTACATTTCCGCTTCTGAACATTTCTTTCGCTTGCTTGAGGTCGAGCGAGGGGAAACCCGATGAAACTCGTGGAAGAGATTGTCTTTCGGGAATCCAATCGAGCTGAAGAACAATGCGTGCCCGGAGATGTGAACGTGCAATTCAGCTACCTTCCACTCACCTGGTTCCGCTCCGACCCGTGAGACCTGGCAGGCTCCGCCGGCGTCAAGTTTGCCGAGCAGTCTCCATTCGAATGTAACCGAGTGATTTAGCTTCAGCCGCCGGGTCTAAGCCCTCGGCCTTGAGGCGGCTCTGCGCCGGACACTCTTAAGGCGGCTTGAGCCGCAAACCGGCGACTTCCAGTCGCTTCCAAACCTGCCGGGTTTCAGCCGGTATTCGTTTAGCCGCGGCGCCTCTTGTCAACCGCTTACGGCGCGGCTGAAGGCGTGCCCTTTCAAAACATCGACTTGATCAGAGGTCTCTCGATCTGAAATCCTGCCGATGAGTTTGCGCGTCGCGTCGCCCCGATTCCCGGCGCCGTGCGCCTCCAACTTTCGATGGAGGACAGCCACACCCTCCCGCCTGCTATTGTTCAAGTGTTTCCCGGGGTTTTCCCGGATTGAAAGCAGCGGGCAAGCAAGCCAATTCCCTGGGAGATCGCCCGACCATGTTCAAAATCAAGCCCAAGACGGCGTCTCCGACCCAACTGCGCCGCTCGCTGTTGGCAGCCGGCCTGGTTCTCGTTTCGCTAACTATCACCTGGGCAGTACGCGCCGCAACAGGTTCCGGCCTGGCCTCGGACTCCGCTCCCGGCACAACACCCTCCCCCGCAGCCACCACCTCGAATACTCCCTACGCAGTCCCCGCACGCATCACCGGACCCACTACGGCATTCCATGACTCCATTGCCGCGCGGTATAACTACGCCTTCGGCAAGGACTCGCCTTTCCTGCCCTCGAACGCCACCAGCGCCAACGGCCAGTTTTTCAGCCCTAAAAGCTTCCCGGCCGCCCAGTACTGCGGCCACTGTCACCGGGAGGCGTATCACCAGTGGCGTCAGTCGGTCCACTCCAACAGCTTCCGCGCGCCGTGGTACCTGAAAAACGTCAACCTGCTCATCGACGAGAAGGGCGTACAGTACTCGCGCCACTGCGAAGGCTGCCACAATCCCGTCGCCCTGCTCTCCGGCGACCTGTCGCAGGGAATGCCCAAGAAGCGCCCCTTCGAGGACGAAGGCCTCACCTGCTCGGTGTGCCACTCCATCCAGTCGGTCGATACTACTGGCACTGGCAGTTACGTCATGGGCACGCCCGCCGTTCTGGTGGATGAGAACGGCGCACCCATCACCCGCCCCGTCTCAGACGCCGAGATTCTGGCCAATCTCGATCGCCATTCCAATGCCGTGATGCGTCCCTTTTACCACACGGCGGAGTTCTGCTCGGCCTGCCACAAGGCCGCCATTCCTCGCTCCCTCGACGACTACAAATGGCTCCGCGCCTTCACGGTCTACGACGAGTGGCAGGGCGCCAGCTTCACCAAACAGTCGCCGCTACCCTTCTACCGCAAGGACGCGGTTTCCACCTGCCAGACCTGCCACATGGTCCGCGAAACGCTGGCCTCCGGCGCCATCGACCCCGGCGCCAAGGACGGGCAACTGGTGTCCCACCGCTGGCTGGGCGGCAACACCCTCATGCCGGCGTACTACAAGTACGACGAGCAGGCTGAAAAGCTCGTTGCTTTCCTCAAAAACGCCGCGGACGGCAAAGGCGTGCTCAACGTGGACATCTTCGCCCTGGAAAAAGAAGACGCCGCGGCCACCAAGGCAGACCAGGTCCTCGTGGCCCCGCTCGGCCTCACCGGCTTTTCGCTCGTTCCAGGCGAAACCCTCATCGCGGATGTGGTGATCCAGAACAAGGGCATCGCCCACTCCTTCATTCCTGAGCAGCGCGACTTCTACGAGGCCTGGGTGGACTTCGCCGTGAAAGATGCCTCCGGCAAGGTGTTGGCCGAGAGCGGCTTCCTTCAGCCCGACGGCAGCCTCGACCCCGCAGCCCACTCCTTCACCAACCGACTGATCAACGTGAAGGGCGAGTTGAACGACCTGCACCAGATCTGGCACAACCGGGTGCTGGCCTATAACAACGCTCTCCAGTCCGGCCGGTCGCAGTTGGTCCGCTACCGCTTCCGCCTGCCAAAAGACATAACGGGGCAGGTCTCCATCACCGCGACCGTCCGCTACCGCCGCTTCAATCAGCACTTCATCGACTACGCCATGGATCAAAAGGCCGGGCAGCATTATCCCCAGCCGATCGTTGACATAGCATCCCAGACCCGGACCCTCAACCTTGGCCAGAACGCGCCTCAGCCACCGGCGTCTGGCGAGAATCCAGCCTGGATGCGCTGGAACAACTACGGTATCGGCTTGCTCGACGCCCAACAATACCAGGCCTCCGTACAAGCTTTCGAGCGCGTCGCAACCCTGCGTCCTGACTATGCCGATGCCTACACCAACATGGCGGTCGTTGAAATTTCCTGGGAAAAGTACGACGACGCCAAGTCCAACCTCGCCAAAGCTCTGGCCCTGCTGCCCGGCGATCCGCGCGCTCTCTACTACCGCGCCTTGGTCGAGCGCAACGCCGGCCAGGTGAAGGAAGCCATCGCCGACCTCGAAGCCACTCTCGAAAAATATCCCCGCTCCAAGGACTCCCTGCGTGAACTCGGCTTCAGCTACTACCAGCAGCACGACTACGCCGCCGCGCGGACGGCCTACGAGCGCCTGCAGGCAATTGACCCCGACGACCTGGCTGCCCACTACCAGCTCGCCATCCTCTACCGCCGCCTGGGCGAAAAGCAAAAAGCCGCCATCGAGTCAGCCAAATTCGCCGACCAGAAAGACGACCCCACTGCCTCGACCTATGCCCTGGAGTTTCTCGGCAAGCATCCTGAAGTCGCCGGCGAGAGCGTAGTCTGGCACACGCACGACATCACCGGCGACCCGGTCAAGCCGCCCGCAAAGATCGAGTACCACTACATCCCCGGCGCTGGAGAATAGCCTGCCTCACAAATTGAAATAAAACACTGGAGTCATGGATGCCAGCGCCGCACATGCCTGCAGCGCCAGCACGCCCATCGCCTGTCTTGGAGCGAGCGGCAGCCACTTGATCGCAAAGAACAGCAACACCGGCAACTGTCCAGCCATGAGAATCTGCCACAAATGCGCAATTGCCCCCTCATCTGGCTCACGCACGGGAGGCCCATATATCGCAATTGGACCGAGCACAAGCGTCAGCGCGATCAGTGACATGGCCATTGGGATCAAGGCGCTGGGACGCATTATGATCGCGCCAAAAGAAAGAGGATCCGGGTTCATCTTCCCTCCTTGAGTTGGAAACAGACGCTCCCCAACGGCCGAACAAACCAAGTCTACCGCCGATTCGTTTTGCGTTCTTTGCCCTGAACCATCTGAAATTCCTCGGGTGCTCCGTCCAGGCGTTTATATTCCGGGCGGAAGGACGGGAAGCCACGAATCTCACCAGTTCTAGAGCGTTTTAGTAAATCGTGTAGACTGTTTTTGGCGAGACTCTGCGACGAACACAGCTATGGGTAAACCCCTTGGGGATGATCTGCGCCGCAAGTTGCTCTTCGCTTACGATCAAGGCGA
>Ga0181520_10004709_pt1 | contig 22510 bp, 18 predicted proteins | sample PEATcosm2014_Bin_29_FD_132451 | JGI IMG/M metagenome (GOLD analysis project Ga0181520, IMG submission 132451) | Peatland microbial communities from MTU Mesocosm Facility, Houghton, MI, USA - PEATcosm2014_Bin02_30_metaG | ecosystem: Environmental > Terrestrial > Soil > Wetlands > Peat | place...
AACAGCAGCGTCTGGTCGACCGTGTCTGGAATGAAGTTCTGTCCCATGGCTCGAACTTAAAGCAGAACCCGCAGCCTGCGCTGTAGGCCCCGTCACGAATCTATGCCCGACACACACCTAGTGGGTTCCAATTCAGCCGTCCATGGCACACAGTGCACGCGACGCCAAGGTTTCTTACGGTGCCCAGCCCCCTTGCGCCATGATGCCTCCATCGACGGTGACGCACTCTCCGGTCATGAAAGATGCGCCGCTGCTTGCCAGGAAAGCCACCACGTGCGCCAATTCCTCGGGTGCGCCGAATCGCTTCATCGGATAGGCACTCCTTAGTCTCTGCATATAGGTCTTGTCCTCTATTCCCTTCGCAACATCTCGCAACAATTGCGTGTCGAAGGTGCCCGGAGCAATGGCCAAAACGCGGATGTTGTCCTCGGCGTACTCCAAGGCAAGTTGCTTCGTCAAGGCGATCACCCCGCCCTTCGAGGCCGCATAGGCGGCCGCCCCTTTTTGCGATTGCAGTCCCTGAACACTGGCCGTGTTGATAATGACACCACCGTGACGGGCCTTCATCAATGGAACGCAGCGCTTGACCATCCAGAAGTACGACTTCAGATTCACAGTGAGAATGGCATCCCAGATTTCGTCTGCCAGCTCGTGTGCCGGAACGTGGCTCGTTGCGGGCTGAATGCCGACGTTGTTGCACAGCACGTCGACGCCGCCCAGGCGGCCCGCCGCCTGGGCGATTCGATCACAAGAGCTTGGCTCGCTCATGTCGCCTTGAACGAAGTGTATGCGACCCGGAAAACTGGCCGCCGCCTCTATGATCACCTGCCCGGCGATCGGATCGATGTCTGCACAAATCACTGCGGCACCGCGTCGCGCAAATTCCAGGGAGAATGCTTTCCCCAGTCCGCCCGCTCCGCCGGTAACTATTACAATCTTGTCGGCAAATTCCGTATTCATCTCAATACCCCCAGACCCTCGCGGATTCGCACCGGCCACATCGATGGCCTGGTCATTTCCAGAGCGAGACGATCTCCTCCAGCGTCATTCCTTTTGTTTCCGGCAACTTCTTTGCTACTACGACGAACTGAATGACCAGGAACAGCGCACAGGCAAGAAACATCGCCGAGATTCCAAAGTGATCGCGAACGATCGGAAACATCTGATTGATGACGATATCTGTCAACCATAGCGCCACGGTCGCCACTCCCATGGCGCGTGCCCTCAAGCTCGTGGGGAATATCTCCGAGATCACGATCCACTTGATCGGACCCAGCGAAAAAGCAAAGAAGGCCACGAAGGTGCAAAGTAGCGTCACGATGGCGACCCCGTCGGTAACTCCCATGGCGAAGCACACGCCCGTCAGCAACAGGGCCACGCACGCTCCTGCGACCCCCGTCAACAGCATGCGACGCCTGCCCACTCTGTCCACGAGTAACACTGCCAGCAGAGTGAACGCAGCTAGGACGATCCCAATGATTGCGTGTCCGTTCAACGAGGATTTTGCGGAGGCGCCGGCGTGCTCCAGGATGGTCGGGCCGTAGTACATCACCACAGTGATACCGCTCAGTTCAGAGAAGACCGCCAGGAAGACTCCCAAAAAAAGCGCCTTTCTCAATCCAGCCGTCTGCCAGCCTTGCGGCGACCGTTTCTCGGTGCGCACGGCAGCCTGAATCTTTTCGAGCTCTTCGCTCACGGACCGGTCATTCCCGCGGAGCTTCGCGAGAACATTGCGCGCTCGGTCAGGCCGGCCACGCAAGACTAGCCACCGCGGGCTCTCTGGCACCATGATCGCGAAAGCAAAGAACAGCACTGCGGGCACAACCTGTCCGAGAAACATTCCACGCCACACTTGACCTACCAGCAGCCAGCCCCACAGATGCCTCCGGACCCGTGAGCGCCCGTCGAAGCAATTCCGCGTTGATCAGCATGGCGGCGACAATGCCAACGGTGATGGTCAACTGAAACAGCGACACCAGGCGACCTCGAAACTCCGGTGGAGCCACCTCAGAGATATAGAGCGGTGACACGATGGAAGCCAGCCCGACACCGACCCCGCCGGTGACGCGCGCCACAATCAACCAGGAAGCTGAAGGGGCGAAGGCACAGCCGAGAGCTGCCGCAGCCAGGAGAGCGCCGGAGAGCATCATCACTCTCTTTCGGCCGATCCTGTCACACAGCGCACCCGCCACGACAACGCCCACCACGCAGCCAACCAGGCCGGAACTCACGAACCAGCCTTCCATGAATGCGGAAAACTGAAATTGCTCCTTGACCATGGAAATGGTTCCCGCGATCACCACCGTCTCATAGCCAAACAGAAAGCCACCCATCGCCGAAACGATGCTGATCAAAGTTACAAACAGCAGATTGCTGCCGCCGTCCAGAGCTCGCGTGTGACTCCCGCCGTCAGCTATCAGACCCACTATTCTCTCTGTCCGGTCGATCCTCTCTCGTACAGCTCGAATTGGTGTGAATATCCCGGAGGGCCCAGATACGCGGCGGTGGCCGTGCTGGTCCCCCACGTAGTCGGGTTGACAAAAGTCTGCGACGGAGTAGTAGAGACACAGCGGGAGCTTGTGCTTCTTGCAGGCGACCGAAATCTCCTTCAGAACATACCTGCGAAAGGGCGAGTTCATAATGTTGTGATCCGTGGTCTTCTTGAAATACAATGTGACTCTACGTGACTCAAATAGACACTGTCAAGTCGCATTGTGGAACTAATAGTTCGTTATAATCCATAATAGTCCTTGACATTCCACCTATCTGGCCCGTATAAGGGGTCTGATTACCTGCGTCCCCAGTTGATCGTGCGGCCTTTTTGAGATCCCCGGAAATTTCGAGCGCACCGGGCTTAGCTCAGATCATGTTCGTGGGCGTGCGCCCACGGCACTCCTGGAGCGTCCTCGCCGCAGTCTCGGTAGTCAAAAGGAGGCTACACATAAGGTGAAACCAACGACAGATTCATCAGAAGGACTCTCGAACAAGATAGCCGGCGACATGGCTTCCCGAGCCCAGGTCGGCGCAATAATCTTGTTTGGCGCGCCAGGTGTGGGCAAAGGAACACAGGCAAGAGCGTTGTCGAAGTTGTGGGCAATCCCGCACATCTCAACGGGTGAACTGTTACGAACCAATGTGGCGAAGGGGACCGTCCTAGGAAGTGCAGTAAAAGAGATCGTGAATCGCGGAGATTTGGTGCCCAATTCTTTGGTCAAAGAGATGGTTGAACTTCGGCTTCTTGAGGCCGACATTGCGCGCGGTTACATCCTGGACGGGTTTCCCCGAACGCTGGAGCAAGCGATGTGGCTGACCGAAAGTGTCGCGACGTTTTGGAAAGAAACTCCAGTTCTTGTTGTCAGCATCGAGGTGAGCCGAAGTCATCTACTCCATCGGATCACTGGGCGAAGGCATTGTCTACTTTGCCAGGCTACCTTCAATATTCATGAGAACCCTCCCATGAACGAAGGGTTCTGTGACTATGACAATGCGGAGTTGATCCAGCGGTCCGATGACACGGAAGATATCTTGAACAGGCGCCTGGATTTATATGACAGGCTTACATCGCCAGTCATCGAACACTTTCGAACTCTCGGTCAGTTTGTTGAGGTGTCAGGTGACGGCCCTATCGAGTGGATCACGCAGAGGATTCTCGGAGCTTACTATCTTGCGGCCTCCGAAGCCAACGGATACGAACCGCGCCGGATAACCAATGAAGATTAGGAGTTTTTGAGGACAAGTGATCACTACCCTGCAGCAACACATTCTGCACCACGAGACTCCCGGAGCCACGGGCAACTGTTCGTCGCTGCTTTCCGGAATTACTCTTGCCACAAAAATGATTGAAGCCCGACTCCGCCGCGCCGGTCTTTCCAATGCACTTGGCTCGATAGGCACGACCAACATTCACGGAGAGGCTCAACAGAAGCTAGATGTCTACGCCAATCAGACACTGCTACATTGCCTCGGGGCGCGCGAAAATGTGTTCGCATTGATCTCGGAAGAAAACGAGGAGCCCTTCATCCTGGATCGATCTTCCAATTCGGGAAAGTATGTGATTGTATTCGATCCCCTTGACGGATCTTCAAACATCGATGCGAACGTCAATATCGGCACAATCTTCTCGATTTTCCGGAGGATTGATGGGGCTCAGGATGGAGAGCGCCAAAGCATCTTGCAACCGGGTCGAGCTCAAATCGCGGCCGGGTATGTTCTTTACGGTCCGTCCACAGTACTCGTCTACACATTTGGGCAGGGCGTATGTGGATTCACTCTCGATCCCGCAATCGGGGCCTATGTTATGAGTCATGAAAACATGAGAATGCCGAGGCAGGGCAAGCACTATTCGTGCAACGAAGCCACCGTTTCAAGTTTTCCCCGGGAATACCAAGAGTATCTGCGGAAGCTCCGCAATGGAGAAATCGGAAGAGCATACGACTCCCGATATATTGGATCTCTGGTAGCAGACTTTCATCGCACGCTCCTTCATGGAGGCGTTTTCCTTTATCCACCAACGCGTTCTCATCCCTCGGGTAAGTTGCGCTTGCTCTACGAGGCCAATCCACTGGCCTTCATCGCTGAACAAGCCGGAGGTCTGGCCGTCGATGGCGAACTGCCGATCCTCTCTATTTGTCCGAGCGAAATACACCAGAGAGTTCCCTTGGTAATTGGCGGCCAATCTGAAATCCAGGCATTTCTGGAATGCGCGGTTCGTCAAGGAGACTAAGCCAGATCAACAGTGGAGTTTTCCAATCCGGAGTGATTCTCAATACGAGGTAAAACCATGAAATTGGTTCGATTTGGAAATCCCGGCTCCTTGCGGCCGGGCAGAGTCGATGAACAGGGCAGAATTCGGGACCTGTCATCAGTTGTCGACGACGTGGCGGGTTCTAGCCTCGCTCCGGCCTCACTTCTGCGGATGAGTCGGATTCCTTGTGAGGATCTTCCTTTGGCGCCGAAAGGCGCCCGCATTGGTCCGTGCGTAGGCTCAATCGGGAAGTTCATCTGCATCGGCTTGAATTACTCGGATCACGCCGCTGAATCAGGGATGGCCGTGCCTGTGGAGCCGGTTGTGTTCATGAAGGCTACTTCCGCGATATGTGGCCCAAGCGACGATATTGAATTGCCCAAGAATTCGCAGAAATCGGACTGGGAGGTTGAACTCGGTGTCGTAATCGGAACAAGAGCAAAATATGTGTCCGAAAAAGATGCTCTCTCGAGTGTGGCTGGCTATTGCGTTGTTAACGATCTCTCGGAACGTGCTTTTCAACTCGAAGGAACCGGTCAATGGGTGAAGGGCAAGAGCGCTGATACATTCGGCCCAATTGGTCCGTGGCTCGTAACTGCGGATGAAGTACCGAACCCACAAGACCTGCACCTGTGGCTCGAGGTAAACGGGCACAGGTATCAAGATGGATCAACCCGGACTATGGTTTTCGATGTTGCCTACCTGGTCAGCTATCTGAGTCGCTTCATGACGCTCAATCCGGGCGACATCATCTCGACCGGTACGCCTCCTGGTGTCGGTTTCGGCCAGAAGCCTCCTGTATACCTCCGCCCCGGGAATGTAATCCGGCTTGGGATTGATGGATTGGGGGAGCAGCGGCAGAAGGTAATCAGTTTGTACGAAAGTTGAAGCCAGAGTGTTGGTGAATCCCAGGACATCCTCACCAAAATGAATACTGGATTCGCAGGAGCCGATGCCATTTTTGTTAGAACCGAACACGGACCGAATCGCTCCCGGGGGGTGCTCACCTACTCATGATTGCGCTCCCGAGAAACTGGCTCTCGGTTCTCCCAAATGGCTGAAGCGTGATCTCAGCGCAATCATCGGCCCCCAAGAGGTTCACTCCCGCACTATCGATCTCATCAAGTACGCAAGCGATGCAAGCCCTTATCGAATGTTTCCGAAGATCGTTGTGACGCCAAAGGCGACCGATGAAGTGGCGAATATCTTTGCCTATGCGCGGAAAAGGAGTATCTCCGTGACCATTCGCGCTGCGGGATCGAGTCTAAGCGGTCAATCGCAAGGGAAGGGTATTCTGCTCGACGCCTGCAAACACTGGGCTGGCATCCGGGTGGAAGACGACGGCAGGCGGCTTCGTGCTCGCCCAGGTACAGTGATGTTTCGTGCAAACCTTGAGCTAAAGCCCTACGATTATCGCCTCGGTCCGGACCCTGCGAATTCCGGGGTAGCGACGATCGGCGGTGTTATTGCGAACAACTCGAGCGGAATGTGCTGAGGAACCGTTCAGAACTCCTATAAGACGCTTGAGTCGATTTCATTTCTGCTCCCTTCAGGAACGCATATCAATACTGCCGAGCGTCAGTTCGTTCAAGCCGAGGCAGCCCTGGCTTCGGGGCTCTTGGAGATTAAGAGCACGATCGAGGCGGACCCGCAATTGGTTGCGAAAATCAAAAGGAAGTACAGCATCAAGAACACCACCGGCTACCACATGGAGGGGTTTGTCGATGGGTCGACGCCGCTCAAGATCTTCCGCAAACTGCTCGTAGGATCGGAGGGTACTCTTGGCTTCATCTCCGAAGCCGTTTTCCAAACGGTGCCGGATGACAGATTTCAAATTGCAGTATTCCTTCTCTTTGAGGACATGCATTCTGCTTGCGCCGCGGTAGCCCCCTTCATGAATTTAGGGGCCGCGGCGGTTGAACTATGCGGCCGGGAGTGTCTACGCGTCGTAGATGGGAAGCCTAGAGTCCCGAACCGGTGGAAAACCTTGCCTGACCGGTCAACTGCGCTGTTGATTGAGTTTCAGCAACCGACTCTGGGAGATCACGAAAAGGTGCAAGAGAGGGCCGATGTGCTGGTCAAAGAACTTTTTTTGTTGGAGGAAGCTGTGTTCACGTCGGACCCAGAACTGATCGAACAATACTGGGCAGTCCGGCATGGCCTTCTGGCATCGATCGGAGGAGCACGAGCGGGCGGGACTTCGCTCCTCCTCGAGGATGTCTGCTCCCCCCGAGGCGCTTGCTGACGGTGCATTGGTGCTACAGCAACTCTTCCAAAAGCATAAATACGCTGGCGTCGTCTTCGGACACGCGTCCTCCGGCAATCTCCACTTCCTGATTACTCCCTCGTTCAACTCAGATTCTGAGATCTAACGATTCGATGCATTTCTGCAGGACGTTGTGACGGTTGTCTCCGACCATTACGGCGGATCGCTCAAAGCAGAACATGGCACTGGAGGAAAAATGTCCCCTTCGTGGAGCGAGAATGGGGTACAAAACTGACCGAGATGATGTGGCGTGTAAAGGCCCTCGCTGATCCGGATAACATTCTTTCGCCAGACGTTTTGCTGGCTCGCGACAAGAAGGTGCATTTGCGCCATCTTCACTCCTTGCCGGCTGTCGAAAAAGAGGTGGATCGCTGCATCGAATGTGGCTACTGCGAACCGGTTCGCCCGAGTCGCAATATTTCCACGACTCCTCGTCAGCGGATCGTCCTGCGTAGAGAGATGGTCCGTTAACCGATCGGATCCCCGGTAACAAAAGCTCTTCTTCGTGAATATGAGTATGAAGCAATCGAAACGTGCGCCGGCGACGGGACTTGTGCGATTGCATGTCCGGTAGCCATTCAGCGTGTGTAATTGTGTCCGCCCAACTCACCACACCATGGTTCTGGAGAAGAATCGTGTTGTGTTGCCTTACCACAGGCAGAACGGTCCGGGCGAATTCAACAGGTCCGGGCGTTTCATAAGTTGTTAATGTGACTGGCCCAACAAACACAACCTGCTCCGGAAGCAGGTTGTCCTGCGGAACCATGCCAGCCACTGCATGGGCGGTTGCGTAAGGCGGATGACAATGGATCACAGCTTTCGCCTGGGGAACCGCCTTGTAGATCCCCAGATGGAGCTGAATCTCGCTCGTCTTTGGACGGTCGCCGAGGATCCGCACATAGTGAATTGACATGAGACAAGCCGAACGGATTCTGAAGGTTCAGGAGCTTTTTGCTCGACAGGAGTTTGCAGATTTCGATCAACTCTGCGCCATCTTCAGGGCATCGAAATCCAGCATTAGACGTGATTTGCTGGAACTGGAACAAAATGGTGTAGTACGCCGGGTACATAGGGGGCGATATCACTTCAACTGCGTGATGAGGGCGTGGATTTCAGTCGTCTATCGGGAGCGTTGCAGGACGAGAAGTCCCGGATCGGCAAGGTAGCCTCTGCTCTGGTTGCAGACGGACAGACCATCATACTTGGTGGTGGATCGACTTGCGTCGAAGTAGCGAAGAACCTGGTCTCGAAACCGATCCAAGTGATCACCAATTCAATTCCCGTCGTCCAAGTTTTTTGGGACAGCAAGCAGGTTGAACTCACTTTGACCGGAGGCTATTTCTATCCCCGATTGGGGGTCCAGTTAGGTCTTGTTTGCGAGAAGATGCTGAACAGTATCTCTGCCGACATGCTGATTATGGGAATCCGCGGTATCAGCGCCGCGGGAATCAGTGACCATAACACCCTGATCGTCGAGTCTCTGCGGGCCATGATCAAATCGGCACGAAAAGTGGTGCTCGTAGCCGATCACTCTAAGTTTGGGACTGACAGCATGGCTCACGTTGCACCTCTCACGGATGTGGATCGGATTGTCACCGACAGCGGCTTGGACCCGAGTTTCCAGCAAATGTTGAAGGACAATAGCATTGAAGTGCTCCTTGCGTGATTCCTAAACCTCGCCGGAAGAAATGTCCTCGTCGCTTCGCGACACATATTCGAGCAGATGCAAATAGGATCGGTATACTTCGCCCGTTGCTCGGGTCAACGCGATCTCGCATGTTTTGCTACTTGAAACATATTCGTTGCACTTGGTGAGTTTGACTTCATTTGCTTCTGCTGCAGTTGCCGAGTGGGTCAGTTCCGGAAAAAGGAATCCGCGATCGCCGGCGAAACCGCAACAACCTGCTTCCTCTGGAATGAGCGTCTCGATACTGCACGCTTTGGAAATCGCTTCTAATTTCCTGAGAATCCCCATTTTCACGAGTGAACACACCGGATGAATCGAGACGAGAGCTGCCTTTTTCTTGATGGTGAGCCTGGGAAGCACACGGTCCGCTATGAATTCGATTGAGTCCAGAATTGTAAGTTGATCGAAACGGTCCTGGTTGGCTTGCGTAAGATAGGGACGGCACGTCTTCAATCCATACGTGCAAGGGCTCGTATCGATCACGATCGGCACCGCTCCGCCGTTTGACCATTTGAAGAAACTCTCAATGGTCCTGTTCACAGCGAGTCGGTGGGCAGCGTCAAATCCTTTTGAAGAAAAAGGAACGCCACAGCAGTGTCCCTGAACATCATGAGGTACCAAAAGCTTGATCTTGGCACGACGTGAAATGCGAAGCATCGCCTCCATCGTTTCGAATTCGGACCCTTCACCAGGAAGTAGGCCCATGATGCGGTTGATGCATGCAGGAAAGTAAACGGCGTCAGGATCAGTTACGATCTGCTTCGGCATTTTGCCGGCGCGAGGAAATGGCATTTCACGACTCCATTTCCAGAACGGCTCTCGTGCGATTTTCCGGGAGACGGAATCAATGGCCTGTGTGATTGATATCATTGTGCGGACACCGGCCAAAGACTGAAGCAAATGCCCGGCTCCAAGTGCCATGCGCGCTGCAGCCTCGATCAGGCTAAATTGATGCGAAATCAGGACCGCAATTCGCTGAGCAATCGAGGAGTGTCCTGTCTTCCTGAGGCGCTTGATCAAGGATCCCGTATCAATATTGACTGGGCATGAGATTGCACATAGTCCATCGACGGCGCAAGTATCAATTGCCATGTAAGGAAAGTCGCGTTCCAAGGCTTTCAGAGTTTCCGACGCGCCAACGGAATTTCTCAACTCCTCGATTGCCCGTCGGACGACTATGCGCTGTCGTGGAGTTAAGGTGAGATCGCGGCTCGGGCACTTGGGTTCACAGTAACCACATTCGATGCACTTGTCGACTTCCGGTTCTACCTCGGGCAGTGACTTCAAATCACGGATGTGTGCGTCAGAATGCTTGTTCAGGATAACACCGGGATTCACGAGGTCTTCAGGATCAACGAGGCGCTTCAATTCATGCATGATCGCAAGCGCTTCGGGGCCCCATTCAGTCTCGACAAATGGAGCCATGTTACGCCCTGTGCCGTGCTCCGCTTTTAGAGAACCATCATAACGATGTACCACGACATCTACGACGTCTTCTATGAATGCTTTATATTGAGCTATTTGCTTTGGAGAGCCGAATCCCTGTGAGATCACGAAATGCAGGTTTCCATCCTTTGCATGTCCAAACAGGATCGCCTCATCATAACCATGCCTTTCGAAGAGGTGCCGAAGGTGGGTCGCGGCATCCGCCAGTTTATCTTCCGGGACGGCGACATCTTCGATGATGACACTAGTGCCTCGCGCGCGGCTCGCGCCGATCGAGGGGAACAAACCTTTGCGAAGGCTCCAGAGGTGTGCTTGCTCTGATGCATCCGAGGTAAACCGTGGAGGATGCAGCAGCGTGATCATATTTGTCGCCTCGGTGGCGGCGACTCGGTTTAATTTGAACTCTTCGTCACCTCCCGCCTGGAACTCGACGAGCAACCCTGTTGCACTCTGTGGCAGTTGTCCTGGGCGCACAGGCATGCCAGGCTTGTTCTCCACTGCGCGGAGGGATGCCCGATCCATGAGTTCAATCGCAGCCGCGCCAGCCGCACGCAATACGGAAATCGCCTCACACGCGGCATGCATGTCGGCAAAGAGCAGTAGGCCGGTATACTTCAGCGGTAGATCTGGAATTGTCCTAAGTACGGCTTCAGCAATGAATCCGAGTGTCCCTTCGGCACCGATCAGAAGATGACTAAGAATTTGTGTTGGTGTATCAAAATCCAGAAATGCATTCATCGAGTAGCCGGTGGTGTTTTTGATCCGATATTTCGTTCGAATCCGCGAGGTCAGTTGAGCGTTGGATCGAATGCGCTCTTTGAGATCCAAAAGTCCAGCGTAGAGCTTTGGCTCTCGCTCGAAAAGCCGCAGATCGGCATCAGGCTGGGCCGTATCAACTACAGTTCCTGAGGGGAGCATGAACTTCATCGATTGCAACGTGTGATAGGCATTCTTCGCGACACCGCAACACATTCCACTTGCGTTGTTCGAGAGGATGCCACCCAAACGCGCCACTTCGATTGAAGCCGGATCAGGTCCAATCTTTGCACCAAATTTCTTAAGTGCGTCGTTCGCCTGTTGTCCGATCACTCCAGGCTGGACACGAATGAAACGCCCTTCATCCTCCACGCGAATGCCGCGCCAGTAGCGCGCAATGTCAACGAGAATTCCGTCCGTAATGGACTGACCAGAGAGACTTGTTCCACCTGCCCGAAAAACGAGCGGAATATTGCGAGCTCGACTGAGGACAAATAGTGCTTTGATTTCGTTGAGCCCTGCAGGTTGCACGACAGCCCGGGGCACCAGACGGTAGAAGCTTGCGTCTGACGAGAAGGCAATGCAATCAATGGGTCGGTCCAACACGCGCTCATGTGCGAGCACAGAACGCAGCTGGCTCCCCAATTCTCCGATTCCTCCCTGCTCTGAATGCTTTTGGTTGTTCCCAGCCGGAGTAATTCTTGCGATTAGTTGTTCCAAGCCTCGCTCCCGCTTTCCCAGCAAATCATCTCTTCGCTACCGGACAGATGCATCCATGCCCCTTGATTGACTTTGAGTGAGTTACCACGAGGGATCCTGGCGAATGCTGGATCACCGAAGTAGGTGTGAAGCTCTAGGTTTCTAGATCCCGCAATGCATAGAGGTTCACGGAAGAAAAACCAATGACCTAGTGCCACTCTCTCAGCGAATCGGGCTAAATGGGACGGACGATGGATTGGGGGCGGAGATAGTCAAAGTAAGTGTCAGGACCAAGAACACCCCCCCCCAACCCACTGAGGTTGCATCCGCCATAAGGAATTCCGTGCTTGAATACGTTGTGCGCATTGATCCAACTGTTGCCGGCAAGCAGGGATTCGGCCACCCTAGTAGCACGCCCCAAATCACTGGACCATACACTGTTGGCAAGTCCATATCTTGATCGGTTCACCAGTTCGACGCTCTCAACCTCGTCCGCGAATTTCATTAGGTAGGCAACAGGGCCAAATATCTCTTCTCGAGCGCATATGTTCTCCGGCTCACCAGCCAGCAAACTAGGCCGCACATAGAATCCGTTGCGACCTGCAACTTCAGCCTCTCCACCTCGCAAAATGACTTGGGCTCCAGCCCGCTCTCCTTCATTCAAGTACCCAAGTACTCTCGCCTTTTGCTTTTCACTCACCATTGGGCCCATCTGCGTAGTGGGCTCCAATCCGTAGCCGATTCTTGTCTCTAAGAGGCTAGTTTTGGCCGCATCAACAAAGCGATCGTAGATTTTCTCGTGAATGATCCATCTGGTAGCGGTACAGCAAACCTGGCCAGAGTTCAAAGTGATCGCTCCAGTAAGTGCCCGAGCGGTACTCTCGATGTCAACGTCGGGAAACACAATCGCAGCACCCTTTCCACCAAGTTCGAGCTTGACCGGAACAAGATTGCGCGCACATGCAATTCCCACTTCCCTGCCGACTTCTGGGGAACCAGTAAACGACATACGGCTGATTCCGGGATGTGCCGCTAGTGCCGCCCCGGCCGAGTGTCCGTAACCTGGAATCACATTGATTACGCCGGGAGGTACCCCAGCCGCCTCAGCAAGTTTCGCGAAGTAAAGTGCCGACAAAGGCGTATCCTCGGCGGGCTTGATCACTACAGTGTTTCCTGCAGCGAGCGCCGGAGATACCCCCCAGCCCACGAGCAACAATGGGAAGTTCCAGGGAATGATGAACGCACAGACGCCGTATGGAACGCGGACCGTATACGCCTCAAAGCCCGAAACTGCGATCGGTTGACGGCGCGTAGTATGGACGGACAGATCAGCGTAATAGCGCAAAGTTTGCGCGCAATTGGGCACATCAAAGGATGTCGGTTGCACGAGAGGTTTACCGACATCAAGTGATTCGATCTGCGCAAGGATAGCCGAATGCTTATCGACCAAGTCAGCCAACCGATGTAAGATTACGGCTCTTTCATTGCTCGGCATCTCGGCCCAACCACTGTGGCGAAAGGCATGATGCGCTGCCCTGACTGCGTCATCTACATCCGCCGCTTCAGCGGCGGCGACGCGAGCAAGGACCTTACCATCACCTGGATCGATGGTTTCAAATGTGCTTCCGCTTTTGGCGGATACCCACTGCCCGCCGATGAACAGCTTGATGGGATTCTGATCGAGAAATTCGTTGACTTCTGGCAATGTTGGACTTGGGGCTGCGATGGCCATTGATATCTCCTCGTCGGGCGTCAGCGATTGTAGAGAATTTCGTTACGAGAGCGGGAAGGATCATCCATTCCTGACCTCAGATCGCATCGTCTTGAACTCTCAAATAGGACGACCCAACACGCAGGGCGCTTTTCCTTGATCCGAAGCGGGCTGTTTCAAGATTGAGCCCGTCTTACGCCAAGCGAATGCGCGCACAGAGCAACACATCTGGGATTTTTTGAGGTTCTTTGAATCGTGCAATTGGAATCCCGCACACCACAAATGAGCTTTCATGACTCAATTGAGTCATGGCGTTTAACAAATCATGATTCTATGTCCCGGAAACATAAACTGTCAAGCACATTTGGAGCATTTTCTGACTTATGTGGTAACATGTGAACTATTGAGAACTATTTGATCCAATATCAGCGCTCCTTCGCGGCGGTGACCCGGAGTCGTCCTACGTGAATGGTTGGGTTCCGCGCAACGATTCATGAAAATGTCGAATGCCACATCAGGAAACTGAGACCGCCATCGCAGCGATCAATGGCGACCTGGGGCAATGATGAACTGCTGGACTAATCACAAAAACCCTAATCGAGGAGATCTTCCATGTCCGAATATTCAATTCCTGAGGTTCAGACCAGAGTTCCTGTCGGATCCAAGGAAGTGCTGCTGGTGGCCAATGGTGACCTAAGACAATCGGCAAACAAAGTCTGCTGGCCAACACAATGCGCAATGGAAGAAGGGCTCTCGTCGGCTTTCGCTGCCGAGGGCTTCAAACTTAAACGTGCGCATCCCTTTGACGCTGAGCTTCAACATGGGTTCATTAACAGTCAACGAATGGGTATGGATGTATTTTCGAGAATCCATAAATCTGCGCCACTGGTGGTTGCAGAATCAGTTTGGCAATACAGCCACCATCTCCTTCCCGGGCTTCAACACCACAGTGGGCCGATCCTCACCGTCGCGAACTGGTCTGGCCGGTGGCCGGGCATCGTTGGATTGCTGAATCTTAACGGCTGCTTATTCAAGTCCGGAATTGAATTTTCTTCGTTGTGGAGTGAAAGCTTCGACGACGAGTTTTTTCTGAGTGGGTTACGCCAATGGCTGAGGGAACATCGCATTTACCACGACACTCGCCATGTCCATGAACTCGACCTCTCGTTGCTACCCAAAGCAGAAGTTGACTTGGGCCTGGGATTAGGTCGATTGCTGAAGTCACGTAAGGCAATCATGGGCGTTTTCGATGAGGGTTGCATGGGTATGTACAACGCGATCATTGAAGACCATTTACTAAACCCTACCGGCGTTTATAAGGAACGCCTGAGTCAGTCTGCTCTCGTTGCCGCAATGCGCTGGATCTCAGATCTTGAGGCACAACAGGTTCGAAATTGGCTCGATGCTGCAGGTGTTCAGTTTCGAACCGGTCCTAACGAGGAAACCGACCTTACCGATGGACAGATTCTCGAACAGTGCAAGATGTATATCGCAGCCATTCGAATTGCCGACCAGTTCGGCTGCGATGCGATTGGCATTCAGTATCAGCAAGGTCTCAAAGACTCGGCCCCTGCATCGGATCTGGTTGAAGGACTCCTGAACAATGTCGACCGTCCTCCCGTTTTTGCTGCAACTGAAAGCGGAAAACGCCGGGAACTCTACCGGGGAAGTCCTCTCCCTCACTTCAATGAGGTCGACGAATGCGCGGGACTCGATTCGATTGTGACAAATTGGGTATGGAATGCTCTAGGCATCGATCCCGCGACAACCTTGCATGACGTTCGCTGGGGCGAGCAATACTCGGGCGAAGGGATCGATGACTTCGTGTGGCTCTTCCAAATATCGGGCGCCTCGCCAGCGTCACATTTGATCAATGGGTATCGCGGAGCAACCAGTGAGCGTCAGCCCTCGATGTACTTTCACCTCGGCGGTGGAACCCTTAAGGGCGTCTGCAAGCCGGGCACGATCGTCTGGAGCAGAGTGTTTGTTGAAGGAGGCTGCCTGCAAGTCGATCTTGGCCAAGCTGACATAATTAGCCTTCCCAAGGAAGAGACCGAACGTCGCTGGCAGCTGGTCACCCCCCAATGGCCAATCATGCACGTTAGACTTCGTGGCATCACACGTGACCAATTCATGGCACGTCATCGCGCCAATCACTTGAACGTTGCTTATGCCCCGGACGCGGAGACATCCGAGAAAGCACTAGCGGCTAAGGCTGCAATGATGGCGGAGTTGGGGCTCAAAGTTCATCTCTGCGGAAAGACCGCATGGTCCTAGCCGATGATTCGGTCGACTAAAGCTATTCCCGTGAAACTAACCAAAGCGCGCCGCCTGGCGTGGTTTCGAAGCATTGCAGTCTCTATTCTCTCCGTTGCTGGTGTTGTCAACTACCTTGACCGAGGCTCGCTCGCGGTTGCCAATACCACAATCCGCGCCGACCTCGGGATTTCAGCTACTCAAATGGGCGTATTGCTGTCGACGTTTTCCCTTGCCTACGCCGTCTCCCAACTTCCCGCAGGTTTCCTGTTGGATCGATTTGGCGAACGCATCATCCTTGGCACTGCGATGTTTCTGTGGTCAGCGACTCAAACAGCAACTGGCTTGGTCAGGGGCTTTTCGTCCTTCATAGTCATGCGAATATGTTTAGCAATGGGCGAAGCTCCATTTGTAGTTTCCGCTGTCAAAGCTGTCAACGAATGGTTCGACGACCGCAATCGTGCAACGCCTATGGGGATAATCAATTCCGCGACGACGATGGGGCAGTCTCTTGCGCCTCCAATCCTTACTGTGATCATGCTCGCGTTTGGCTGGCGCAGGATGTTCATGTTGATCGGACTTCCCGGAATCCTACTCTCAATTGTATGGTTCGTCTTTTACCGCGAACGTAAAGACCATGCTCGGGACGACGAGGAAGAGGTCCATGCAGAACATCCAGAGGCCTCCCGTTTGCGTTCTACAATATCCGCCTCCGACTGGATCGGACTATTTCGGCAACGCACTGTGTGGGGACTCATGCTTGGATTTGGCGGCATCAACTACACGGTTTGGCTTTATATGTCGTGGATGCCGAATTATCTCGAAGCCGAACACCACTTGACCGTGGCGGCAACCGGGTGGATTGCGATCATTCCTTTCACTTGCGGCGCGATTGGCATGATGTTGAGCGGCATTATTGCAGATTTTCTTGTGCGTAATGGAGCTACCCCGGTCCAGAGTCACAGGAGCCTACTCATAATTGGCATGATTTCTTCCGGAATCTGCACCCTTTCGGTTCCCCACATTTCCAGCGCAATCGGTGCCGCCTTTGGTATGGGAATGGCGCTCTTTTTTACCTATCTGGCCGGGAACTCAGGTTGGGGACTCGTACAGGCGATTACGCCTCCCAGAATTGTGGCATCGGTCGCAACGATACAGAACTTTGGTAGTTTCGTCCTTGCCTCATTTGCGCCTTTCATCACAGGGTACCTATTTGATCGGGTTCATTCTTTTCACCTCACGCTAGTGATATGCTCAATGGTCTCGATTATAGGTGCGCTCTCGTATCTCATAGTAGTGAAGGACTCGATCACTCTCGGTTCTTCTGAATTGCCTTACGGAACTTGAGCCTCGGTAAAAAGCTGCGATTCTTGCCGGACCGACAGTACGGCGGATCTTGAAAATCCTAACGTTGCAAACTCAAACCTATCCAGCAACCTGGTAATTATGATTCTGCATACCGTCATTCAAATGCTGAGACAAGGCAGCCAAGGGAATTGCGATCTGATGACACCGGCCTCGGGTGGAGTTCGAACAATCCGTCGAGCTCAGGCTAACGGCGCGGCAGAGGTTGTTGATGGACGGGCCGGATGCACCGCCGCTGCATAGGACGTGGAGTAAGAAGCGCAGTGTCTGCACCGAGAACGCGCTCAAGAAGCGAGCTTTCCCAGCACCTTGATGAAGTTGAACGTCATACGCGTCTCTCCGGTATTCCTCACGCCATGCAGCACATTGGCTTCGGCAAACACCATGTCACCCGTCTGTACTTGCGCGGAGGCGCCGTCGGTGAGGAACTCTCCATTCCCTTCGCCCACAATCATGATCTCTTCCTCAGGATGACGATGCGGTGGATGGGGCTGCGCTTCCGGCTCCAGCGTCACCAGCCCCGAGGCAAGCGCAGAGAGTTGCTCCGTCGGACCGTTGAAGTGCACGTAGGCTTTTGCTCCGGGCGTGGCGCCCTCCGGCCAAATGCCTTCAGCCTTCACCACACTGCTACGCAACGGAGCGCCACCAGTCTTGGTGTCCACATGAGTAATCTTTTGTTCGGACTGCGCCAGCACTTCCGGAAACATCGTCGCTCCAGGCAACGCAACCGCTGCGATCAGAAATCCACGTCTGTTCATCGTCCCTCGCGGCAGCAAGTCTATAGCGCTACGCGATCCATTTTCAATGTAACTGGGCCCGCAAACAAGCCAATGTGCACATCCCAAGTCTCTTCGCAGATTCTTGACGGCTCGTCGGAATGTTGCAAACGGTCGATTGGTTAAAAGGAGAGTGTTGTGGACGTCTCATCAGGAAACCCCGGCCAAAGGTACTCAAATTCAATAAAGATTCTAGATATTGACAATCCTCTTCTGCTGCTTGCAGCGCAGTCATGCCAACGAAGGGCGGTTTATGCTCAACATAGAAACGCACAACACCAGCTAGCTTCGCTGGCAAAAATGGGGAACACCGTGCCACAGGGTTCACGCCGAAACATTCACGGATCGTGGGGTCTAATTTTTGCTCAACTATAGGGCTGTTTGCGCACGATACTCCTACCACCAGTCAGTGGTCACGACCTGATTCGCCCGCACTGAGCTGATCTCTTCCACTCTCCCGTCAAGCCATCGGATTAACACTATCGCTTCTCTGGCAAGTCCCAAACCAAAGCGCAGTCGAAAATCATTCTGGGAGAGATATGACCCACAACTTTGCACTTCATCCAATCGCCGATAATCTATCTCGATCCTTACCATGCCGGATTTAATCTCAATGTCAAAAGAACGGCCGTGGTGGTCAGGCGTGCTCATCCGCCAATTGATGACGTGCATGTTACTTGGTCTTTTCGGGAACCGTGCAGGGGTTTCCGCCACACGTCTCGCCAGTGATTCCCTCGCCCTCAGTGATGGTAAATATCCGATCGACTGGAAGTTGTTTCAGCGTATCTTTCCTGCCGGACGGCCAATGAATCTCGACGGTATCGATCTGTGTCGTCTGACCAAGTCCAAAGTGAACGCGCATGTCATTCGACGAGAGATAGCTTCCGCCACTCAGCACGTCTCCACGTTGCCGTACCCCCCCGGCTCTGAGATACACCGTGGACCCGACCGCGTCGCGGGGGCTTCTTGAACCACCGACGAGCCGCAAGTCAACCCAGTGATTGAAATCGGGGTTTACATTCCGCAAAAGCAGTGGAGGGCCATCGAGATTGTTAATGACTACATCAATCTTTCCGTTGTTGAAGAGATCTCCGAATGCCGCTCCGCGCCCGACACAAACCGTGGCTAGGCCGGTGCCTTTCACAGCCGGCATGAATTCGAATTTTCCATTTCGCAGATTGCGGAACAACAATGGCCGTTGTGCGTAGCTCATACCCCATTGGGGATGCTGATCGACTTGGGGATATACATGTCCGTTGACAACCAGCAGGTCTTTCCAACCATCGTTGTCGAAATCAATAAACCCATCGCCAAAACCTACAAACGGCATGGTTGGGAGCCCGAGCCCGGTGCTAACGCTAGCATCTTCGAAGTTGCCGGTTCCGTCGTTGCGAAAAACCACATTGGTGTCATCGGAGAAGACGGTGTTAACAAAGTCCATGTGGCCATTATTTTCGTAGTCTCCACTGGCAATACCCATATTGGAAACCTCACGGCCCTCGCCATTTAGAGCATAGCCGCTCATATAGCTTTGGTCGGCAAATGTGCCATCACCCTTGTTGATGTAGAGGTAATTTGGTGTCGAGTCATTTGCCACGACGAGATCGGGTTTGCCGTCACCATTCACATCTACAAAGAGAGTACCGAGTGCATAATACCCGCTCGGATCGTTGACGCCCGCCTTTTCGCTCACGTCGGTGAATGTTCCGTCGCCATTGTTGTGAAAGAGATGATCGCCCGCGCCCTGCAGTCCGCGGGGACCGCACATTACATCGACTTGACGGTATTGGCACGATCCCGCAGCGGCCAGAGGCGGGTTGGCGAAGTCGTAGTGGATATATCCCCCGACAAAAAGATCGAGTCGACCATCCCCATCGTAGTCACCGAACGTCGCGCCTGTGTGATCCACGACAGTTGTACCCGAGCCCTCATCGAGGGCCACACCGGCCCTTTCGGCCACATCGGTGAACGTTCCGTCGTGGTTGTTATGATAGAGGCGATTCTTGCCGAGATTGGTTACGTAAAGATCGGACCAGCCATCATTGTCGTAATCGCCCACGGCGCAACCGAGACCCCAGCGGTCGTTCGCCACGCCAGCTTTCTGGGTCACATCAGTGAAAGTTCCATCGTGATTGTTTCGGAAGAGCGCTGCATGTGGAATGGGTCCCTTGCCCGCGAGCGCATCCAGGGTTGAGCCGTTCACGAAGTAGATGTCCAGCCATCCGTCGTTGTCATAATCGAAAAGGCACACACCTGCGCCCTTGGCTTCGATAATCAACTTTTTTTGTGGTGTGCCGGCGACATCGCGCCAAGTAACCAGGCCAGCCTGCGCCGCCACATTTTGAAAGACGATGGGGCCGGTTTCAACATAACCACCTGCGGTAATTGGCCGATTCTGCTTATCGAACTGTCCGCTTTGCGCCACACCTGTTGCCATTCCCGATTGGTTTTGCGCTGTCGACGATTGCAGTTCGGCCTGGGTCTCCGCCCTCACTGAAAAAAGAAGGAGAAGCGTGGCGAACGTGGCATAAAGTGCTACGCGAGCGAATGACAACGAAAAGCCCTCCATGGGTAGCAGTGTTCTCACTCGGTTCCAAGTGCGATAAAACCCTGCGGGGTGCAACTCAGGGCACAATATTAGCGGTCACTTGATGTTGTTCGGTCGCCGCCCGCAACTTCGGGTTAAGGATGTAGGCCTTGGCCAATTCGCTTCTACCTCGTTCTACCTCTCCCTTTGCCACTAGCAGCAAGCCCAAGTTGTAGTGGGCCTCCGCAAGGTCCGCCTTTAGATAAATCGCGCGCTCGAATTGGCTAATCGCCGCATCGACGTTGTTTCGTGAGGCGAGGACACCACCGAGATCGTTGAACGCCGCCGCGTTGTCCGTGTCTAGTTTGGTTGCAGCTTCGAACTCGGCTGCCGCGCCGTTGGCGTCCCCGAGTTGCGCCAGAGCCACCCCGAGATGATTATGGGCGGCGACGGAGTGATCGTCGCATTCCACGGCTGCCCGAAATTCCTGCGCGGCACTCTTCAGGTCGCGAGCGTTCATCGCTTGAAGCCCTCGGCCAAGGTGCATCGACACCTGGGTCGCGATCCAATTCTTGTGCTGATTCTGCTCCGACTCGACGGCCACCAACTTGAATTCCCTAGCCGCCGCCTCTTGATCGCCCTCTTTGGCTAGGAGGCGAGCGAGATTATAGTGAACGCCAGGATATGCATCATCCAGGCGAAGAGTTTCGCGGTATTCGCGGATGGCCTCTACAAAGTCGTATTTCCGCGCGAAAGCTGTCGCGAGGCGATAGCGGACTTTCGCTTCATTGGGCTTAAGTGCTTCGGCCTTTCTCAGCTCCGACAACGCTTGGTCAATTTTGGGATCGATGAGCAATAACACCGTGCCCAGGTTGTAGTGAGCGTCGAAGCTGTTGGAATCCAACTGAATCGCCTTACGAAACTCGTTGGCGGCATCCGACAGCTGGTTGCTCTCCGCCAGCGCCGCCCCCAGCCGGTTCCGCGCTTCAGCAGATTGGGGATTCATCTCCTCGGCCGTTTTCAACTCCGCGATCGCGGCTGGCGTGTCTTGCGCCTTTAGCAATGCCGATCCCAGTAGGATCCGCGCGTCGAAATCGTGCGGCTGAAGCTGCACAGCGGTGCGAAGTTCCTTTATCGCCCCATCCTTGTCGTCTCTGGCGAGGAGGGCGGCACCAAGTTCTCGGTGCGCTGAGCCGGAGGCTGGAATCTTTGCGACAATTTCGCGTAATTCCGCGACGGCCTCAGAGACCGCTTGCCTCCGCAGCAAAGCGCGGCTTAGATTGAACTGCGCTTCCACATACCCGGGCCGCAGAGCCAGCGCTTCCCGAAATTTCGCTTCCGCCGCTTGTAAATCGCCGGCGGCGGCCAGCACGACTCCGAGATTGTCGATCGCCTCGACAAACTTTGGATTCAATTCCACGGCCCGTTCCAACGCCTGGCGAGCACCTTGCGAGTCCCCGACGGAAAACAGTGCGAGTCCAAGACGGTATTGCACCTCGGCCGATTGTGGAGCCAGCGCAGCCGCGGCCGCCAGTTCCCTTTTGGCGCCTGCCAAGTCGCCGCTCCGGAGCAATCCTAGACCGAGGTTCGATCGGGCGTCGGCCAAATCAGGGCTCAAGGTCACGGCCTGTCTGAATTCCCGGATCCCCTCATCCAGCATCCCGCTTCCAATCCAAGCCAGCCCAAGCAGGTTGTGGACTTCCGCGTCCTTCGGATAGAGCTCCGCAGCCTCCTCCAGCACGATGCGAGCGCCATTGAAATCGTGAGCCGCCAGCAACCGCTGTGCCGCGGAACAACGAACACCCGCGTCGCCAGCATCCACCCCCCTCGCGATCTCGGCACAGCACAACACTATCAAGATCAGCAATCCTGCGCTGAAAGTGTTCGTGATTCGACCCATGCAGGCACCCATCACTTCTCCGTTATCGTTACCACCTGGCGGGTCGGTGGATTTTGGATGATCTGTTTTGTTCCGCTTGGCCAATCTACTTCGAGTTGGTTTATACGAACGTCGGCGCCAAGCCCGAAGTAGACACGCTTATCGTTCGCGGACAGATAACTCCCCGCTGTCGATACGAATCCATGTTCCACCTTTCCGCTGGAAAGAGTCAGCAATAGCTTTGCTCCGATGCCGTCTCGGTTGCTTTTGGTGCCCACTAGGTGTCTGTCGGTCATAGCATTCGCCAAGGCCGATTCATCGGTTTTCAGGTCAGGATGCCGGATGTAGGGCGTGCAGGCAGTAGTCCCGTTGGTAGCTTATAGCGAGCCATCTCTGCC
>Ga0181520_10004710_pt1 | contig 22507 bp, 16 predicted proteins | sample PEATcosm2014_Bin_29_FD_132451 | JGI IMG/M metagenome (GOLD analysis project Ga0181520, IMG submission 132451) | Peatland microbial communities from MTU Mesocosm Facility, Houghton, MI, USA - PEATcosm2014_Bin02_30_metaG | ecosystem: Environmental > Terrestrial > Soil > Wetlands > Peat | place...
AGCCGTGCCGTGGGAAAGTGGGAAACGCTCTTTGTTTTCCATCTTTTCCATGGCTTCCTACCAACCATCTCCTGTCGGCTCTTTGCGATGTGTTGTTGCACTTGGACCTTGAATCCGCCCACCGTGCTTCTGGTGGAAGATCGGACCAAGAGGCTGGTTCCGAAGCGAACCGTAAAAGACCTAGTTGTCTACGTGCTTGATGGCGCTGGTGATGACGGCAAAATTTTCATCCACCACCATGCCCACCACGCCGTTTTCGGTGAACAGGGGCGAACCAAAGGCGCTGTCGTCCACCTGCTGGGTTAGATGAACCTGCTTGGATTCCAGGTTGGCGGGCACCAGAACCACCTCGACCTTGGGATCGCCGCCGATGCTGGAGCGCTGCAGACGCAGTACGCCCAGCCGTTCCCAATCCTGCGCGCCGGGATCGGCAAACTTCACTGGATTGCCCGTAATGCCGTCGCGGAAGCGGAGCAGCGCGTAGTTGTTGGCGGAGCCGCGCTCGCGGATCTGCGTGGTGCCGCCCTTGGCGGTGTTCACCACGCTCTCCTTGGCCGGAGAGCCGTCGTAGGTGATCTTGAAGTCCTTGGCCTGCAGGCTCCACGCAGTGGGCTTGCCGGCATCGGCCACCAGCGGCGTCACCGTCAGCTCAATGCTCTTTTTGTCCACGGTGGCTCCGGCGCCCAACCGCGCGGAGGCGTCGGGGTCAAAATCCCACGGGCGGATGGCCTCGGCAGGAACCACCACGGTGGTAGGCGAGATCCAGAACCCCAACTGGATGTAGTCCAGCGGAATGGAACCATCGGTATCGGTCAGCACGCCATGGGTGCGTACCAGCACCAGGTGGCGCACTTCCTCGGTGGCCAGACGGTTGCGCCAGGGCGCGTCCTTGCCCGGAGCAATGGTTCCCAGCACCGAGCTGGCAAAGGGGCCGGCCTGGGTGGCCATGTCCAGCATCGCCAGCGCGGCGGTTGCGCCCAGCGAGCCTCCGGGCACGGCAACCGGAATGTCCTTGGAGAACGGCACCACAATCCGCGGATGCAGCGAACGCAGCGCGATCTTCTCCAGGGTACTGGCGTCAATGTCGGCGGCAATCTGGCCGGTCACCGAGGCCCGCTGGTCCTGCACCATCTTGCGGATCGGATCGAGCGACGGAATATCGCGGAAGTAGACGGTGATATGCAGGTCCGGCAGCATCAACATCTCACCCTTCTTGAGCTGGAACTCGCCGTAAAGCGAGGCCACGTAGACAGGGATTTCGTTGACGCGCATGGCAAAGAAGCCCAACTGGTGGGTCTTGAACGAGCGCTCCGGATACAAGCCCAGACGGGCCACCATTTCCACTCGGTCGGACTTCACATTCTCAATGCCGAACGACTCGACCTTGACCGTGGCCGGCAGAACGGTGTTTGCCGGTGGCTGCGCGGGGGTGACCACCGGCAGAATGGCAAGCAGGGCAGCAAGCAGGCTGATGCGTTTGAGTTCCACTGTCTTCTCCTTCGCTTGATTCAGCGCAAAGATGCGGGCAAAATGCGCAGATTGGGGAAAAAAGTTTTTCCGGCCCGTCCGGGGAGCGCATCCGGCGGCTAATTTTGCGCTAACCCAGGTGTAAGCTGATCGGGAGCATCTCCCCGGGAGGAAGCAATGGATACCGCCCAACAGAAGAGGATTCGCGACCTTTTTGACGCCGCCGCTGAATTGCCCGCCGAGGGTCGGCAGGAGTTTGTCGCGCGCGAAGCCCGTGGCGACGAAGCCCTGGCCTCCAGCGTCCTGCGCCTGCTGCGCGCGGCCCGCTCCAGCGACCGGTTCCTTGAAAACCCTCTGGCCCAGCGCGCCGACCACAACCAGCTGGTAGGCCTGGAGCTGGGCCCGTATCGCATTGAGCGGCAACTGGGCGCGGGCGGGATGGGGGTGGTATACCGCGCCGTGCGTGCCGACGACGCCTACAAGCGCACCGTCGCCCTCAAGGTGATTCGCCCCGAGTTCAAGGCCCGCGAGATGATTGAGCGCTTTGAGCGGGAGCGCGAGTTGCTGGCGCGGCTAGATCATCCCAATATTGCGCGCATTGTGGACGGCGGCGCCATGCCCGATGGACGACCCTACTTTGTGATGGATCTGGTGGAGGGCGTGCCCATTGACCAGTTCAGCAACCAGCGGCGCGCCAGCCTGCAGCAGCGGCTCAACCTCTTCCGCCAGGCTGCTATGGCCGTGGACTATCTGCATGAGAACGGCGTGGTGCATTGCGACTTGAAGCCGCAGAACATGCTGGTCACCGAGTCGGGCCAGGTGAAGCTGCTGGACTTTGGCATTGCGCGGCTGATCGGCCCCGGCGAGGACCTGGAGAATGGCTGCATGGCCATTGCCAGCCCCGGCTACGCCAGCCCGGAGCAGCTTGCCAACCAGCCCACCAGCACCTCCAGCGACATTTATTCGCTGGCCGCCATCCTGCACGAGCTGCTCACCGGACAGCGTCCCCAAGTGGAGATGGAGGCCTGCGGGCGGTTGCGTTTGCCCAGCGAATGTTTGCGCGGGCAACCCGGCCCGCCCTCGCGGGACAGTGCGGTGCAGCTGCGCCGCAACCTGCGCGGCGACCTGGACGCCATTCTGCTGAAGGCGCTGGCCACCGACGAGACTGAGCGCTATGCGACCGCGGCGGCGATGACGGCCGACGTGGAGGCCTTCCAGGCGCGGCGAGCAGTGGCGGCCCGTGGACATCGCGCGGTCTTCGCCGTGGTGCGCGGCGTGGAGCGCAATCGCGTGGCCACGGCGGCCGCGCTGCTGCTGCTGCTGGCGCTCAGCTGGCTGGGTTGGGACGAGTGGCGGCTGCATCGTTTGATGGCGCAGATGTCCGCCCCCCCCGGCAACCCGGCCGCGCAGATGGCCTCCGTGCAGGGCCGCGAGGAGCTGGTGCGCCACGTCCGCCAGGTGGGCGCAAACTACCGCACCGTCTTCCCCGCGGTGCTGGACAACCCGCTGGCTACGGAAGCCGCCAAAAAGAAGATCGTCAGCGGCAACCTTGCGTGGCTGGACAAGGTAGCGCCCTTTGCCCACGAGCAGCCTCTGGTGGCCACCGAGCTGGGCCGCACCTACCTGACCATTTCCGAAAGCGAGTGGAGCAACGACCACGCCAGCCTGAAGGATGCAACCGCTGCCATGGCCACCATTCAGAAGGCCGTGGAGGCACTCAAGCAACTGCAGGGCGACGCCGTCAACGATGCCACCGTACAACAACTGGCGCAGGAGATTGCCAAGGAAGCCGCGCAGGTGCCGGTTGGGCAGTAAGAGTTATCATGCTGCGCTCGATTCATGACTGCCAGGTAACTCATGCCTCTATCCTGAGACCTGGAAATGAAGAATCAGTGCCCTGGAAACGAATATACGGGTGCCCCGGGTCCCTCGCATTCGGGGACCCGGGAACGCGGAATCTCCAACTCCCATCAGCCAGAGAGGGCGTTACGCAGCTTTGAAGACGAAAACGCGCTGCCGTCTACCGGAACAGGGGCGCATCGTTTCCCATGTCCCCAAAAGCGAGGGACATGGGGTACCTATTCATCTTGGTGGACGAGCAGAAGATCCGGCTGAACAGGCTGCTGGAAAACTTTCAGGGGAAGGCTAGAAGTATCAGGCCACGACTTTGGTTAGTCGTGCCGCGAGTTACCTATGTCCCGGTACGCACATGGCCTGGAATCGACGAGGGCCTCAGCCCCTGCGGTATCCCTTGCGGGTTTCAGCCTGAATCGCGGAGTTTTCCGCAGCCTGTAAAACCCCTGGGACTTTCATCTTTTTCAGGGACCTGAAGGTCCCTGCACCTTCCGCTGCGGTGGGTGAACCGCAAGGTGCCCCGGAGCGACGGCACGAAACTCGGCATGATCATCGCGAAGCGCGCTGCCGCACCGCAGGTGCCCCGGATGGGCACCACGAAAATAGCCCCAGGTGGACCGGCATCGGAGCGAAAGCGAGGAGGCCGGGAAACCCGGGGAAAGATGCCCTTACGATTTGTCGAGCCCCGTAGGGGCGGCACGAAACCGGCGTGATTCTTCCCACCCTTCCCGGCAAAGAACGCCAGCAAGGATGAGCACCCGACATTCTACTGGAGCTAGGTACATCTTCTCTCCCTGGTCCCCGAACGCGAGGGACCAGGGGCACCCGCTTCTCTTCGCTTGATCGATCTACGGCACGCGCTCCTGCGCTGGAAACAGAAAAAACTACTCCACCACCAGCCGGTCGTAGAGCCAGGCGCGGGCAAACTCCCAGTCGCGGCGGACCTTGGCAAAGTTGCGACCCACAATCTCGGCCGTTTCCTTGTCGGTGTAGCCGCCAAAGTAGCGCAGCTCCACCACCTCGGCTGCCTGCGCATCGATATCGGCCAGCTCCTTGAGCGCGCCGTCCAGGGCCACCAGATCCATGGGTCGTTCGTTGGAGACAATCAGCGCTTCGCTCTCCGGCACCAGGATGGCGCCGCCGCCCTTCTTCTGGTGGCGCGCATGGTCCACCAGAATGCGTCGCATCTGGGTGGCCGCCATCGCAAAAAAATGGCCGCGGTTGTTCATCTGCGGTCCATTCTCGGAGCCAAACAGGCGCACGTACATCTCATTGACCAGGGCCGTGGGTTGGAGCAGATGCCCGGGGTTCTCCTTGCGCATGTAGTGCGCGGCCAGGCGGTGCAGTTCGGCATAAACCACCTGCATCAGCTCCTCAGTCGAGGCCTGATTGCCGTCTGCCGACTCATGCAGAAGCCGTGTGATCTGATGATCCCGGGCCGGTACGCTGTCTTCGATCGGTAGGCTCATGGCATTCCCGCGCTTTTTACCTGGTTTTGGTTTGGTGATTCATTGTAGCGCGCACTCTGTCCGGCGCACATCCCGCCGCGCGCCAACCATCGCAAGTTATTGATCCGGCCTAAAAGAATGAGCCTGGGTGCCCCATCCTTGCCGCGTTCTTTGCGGTCAAGGGTGGGAAAGAACAATCTCACCCAAAAGGGCCGGATCAGTTGGAAAGACTACTCCCGCGCCGCCAGCAGTTTCCAGACAGCATTTCCCGCCAGCCACAGGGCCGCCAGTGCCGCAATCCCTGCACCATAGCCAATGTGGATCTGCTTCCCCATCTCAATCGCCACGCTGCGGCTGAACTCGCCGAAAAGCCCCTGAGCCTGGCTCATCACGCGATGGATCTCTCTCCACACCTCAACCAGCGCCGCCAGTTGGACCAGGAGTGGAAGAAAGCCTCCCACCCGGGCCACGCGCACGCGCCACACCAGCGGCAGCAGCGCCGCAAACAACGACGCAATGGCCGCAATCTGCATCGCCATTCCCGCCGTCGATACGGAGTCCATGGTTTGGAGGGAGTTGAGGGGGACAAAATGGCCAAGGATCTGCCAGAACGTGAACTGCATTTGGCCCAAAAAGAATAAATTTACCATGACCGCCGGCAGTGCAAACCAGCTGAACGCGACAACCAGCACCGCCAGCAGATCCGCAATGTCAGCAGGCTTGGCCATGGTGGCCGCGCCAGACCTCACAAACGTCGGCGGTACGGGCGGTAGCGACGGGCTCACCACCGGCACAATCGACGCAATGCCTACCTCTGGACTGAAGGTCACATCCACCGGCATGCCCACCCGCGGCTCCAGCGGCGACTGCCACATCCGCTGCAGGGTGAAGGGATAAGCGCTGCCCTCCACCACCACGCTGCCGCTGCCCTGGTTGGTATAGCTGGCAATCACTCCGCGAAGTATCATGGTTCTCTCCCCTGCCCCACGTCGGCGCACCTTCATCTCTACGTCACGGAAAAGCTTCGTGAACGTGCCGATATTTTGCGCCTTGCGGGTTTGGAGAATTATACAAAGATTTGATTGCAGACACCCGCGGGCGCTGTGACTTCCCCATCCGGCGGATGCTGACCCGCGTAGTGGAAGCGTACTGACACCGTTTTCTATTTCTGTATTGGATTCTTTTACTGGCAATGGTTCTCCACGCGCTTGAAGCAGATAGGCTTGCCTGCCTTGGCGCGGCTACAACCATCCGTACATGCTGGAAACGCCCGGTTGGCGCGCGCGGCCCGCGCTTGCATCGGCCCGCCATGAGCGCATACTCTGATCGCTGCCTGAGCACCGCAATCAACCGGTGCAGCACGTGGTGCGGGCACTTCCGGCGCGGATTGGTTTGCGCCCGGTGGCCCTCACCGCGCGGTAGCTGGCACTGTTTTCAACCCATGAAGGAGTTTTGCCATGAACTTTGCTCTACGCCTTGGATCCGCGATTGCGCTTGGCGCGGCAATGACCGCCGCAGCCCAGCAAATGCCCAAGCCCACGCCTGCCATGCAGGCCGGCATCGACAAAGATACCAAGCGCCACTTTGGCGATGCGCCGGAGAATCCCGGGCCCCTGGCCACGGATCTTTCTCCGGCCCTGACCACCGCGGCCGTCGATCAGGTGACGCGCAAGGTGGCTGATTGGCAGTTGGAACGCTCCAAGCCCTATTGGGATCAGATCTGGACCTCCAGCGTGATGTACGCCGGCTTCATGGCCGTCTCCGATTCGCTGGGCGAAGCCAAGTACCGCGACGCCATGGCCGACATGTCCAAGGGCTTCAACTACGGCTTCCGCAGCAAGCTGCCGGATGCCGACAACCAGAGCATTGCGCAGACCTATCTTGAGCTCTACCTGCAGGGCCGCAAGCAGGACAAGCAGATCGTGGATTCCACGCGCGAGGCGCTGGGCTCGGTCATCGATCTGCCCACCATCCGACCCAATGATCCGCGCATTCCCTGGTGGTGGTGCGATGCGCTGTTCATGGCGCCGCCGGTGTGGGTGCGCATGTATGCGGCCACCGGCGAGCACCAGTACATCGACTACATGAACGCGCAGTGGGAGCGCAGCTACAGCCTGCTCTGGGACAAAGAAGAGCATCTGTACGCACGCGATGCTTCGTTCGTAGGCAAGCTCGGCCCCAATGGCAAAAAAATCTTCTGGTCGCGCGGTGAGGGCTGGGTGATGGGCGGACTGGCCCGCACCCTGCAGGTTCTTCCCAAGGACGATCCGAAGCGTCCCTTCTACATCCAAAATCTAAAAGAAATGGCAGAGCGCACCGCGGAACTGCAAGGCCCGGATGGCCTGTGGCGCGGCAGCATGCTGGATGCCGAGCACTTCCCTGCTCCTGAGGTCTCTGGCTCCGCGCTGATCGTCTTCGGCATGGCTTACGGCGTGAACGAAGGCTTCCTGGATGCCGCCAAGTACAAGCCGGTGATTGAGCGTGCCTGGCGCGCCATGGTTACCGGGCAAATCTACGCCGATGGCCGTCTGGGTAACATTCAGCAGACCGGCTCCGAGCCGGGCTACTATCTGCCTTCGTCGAGCTTCAACTACGGCGTGGGCGGCTTCATGCTGGCGGCGGCCGAGCTGCATCGCATGGTGACGTCGAAGACCATCACCACCGATCCCGTGGCCAACGTGGAAGCGGTGGAGTACGCCAAAAAGCATCTGCCCCTACCGGCCAAGGCTGGCTTGCGCAATATCATCCTGGTGGGCGACTCCACGGTGCGCAACGGCAACGGCAATGGCGCACACAACCAAATGGGCTGGGGCGACGAGCTGGCGCAGTTTTTCGATACCAACCGCGTCAACGTTGTGAACCGCGCCATTGGCGGACGCAGCTCGCGCAGCTACATCACGGAAGGTCACTGGGCAGAGACGCTCAAGCTCATCCACAAGGGCGACGTGGTGCTGATCCAGTTTGGCCACAACGATGCCGGTCCGCTCGCCGATCCCGATCGCGCCCGCGGCACCATCAAGGGCGTGGGCACGGAGACGGAGGATGTCTACAATCCGCTGCGCCACATTCATGAAACTGTGTACAGCTTTGGCCACTATCTGGAGCAGTATGTGAAGGACATTCAGGCCAAGGGCGCAACCCCGGTGCTCTGCTCGCTGGTACCGCGCAAGACCTGGAAGGACGGCCACATTGCCCGCCAGACCGAGACCTATCGCGGCTGGACCAAGGCGATTGCAGAACGCGATCACGTGGACTTCATCGACCTGAACGAAATTGTGGCGCGCAAGTACGACGCCCTGGGCCAGGCCGCCGTGGAGCCTCTGTTTGGCGACCCCAACACCCACACCACCGCCGCCGGCGCAATGCTGAACGCTGAGGCCGTGGTGAGCGGACTGAAGGCGCTCAAGCATGACCCGCTGGCCAAGGATCTGTCCGCCAAGGGCAAGGCAACGCCCAGGTATCGCGAGTAGTTTTTTATTCTGCTCCGCAGCTAGCGCGTTTTGTGGAATAGTGTTGAACTAAATTTCATAGGCATCCCACCCATTTCCGCAAAGAACGCGGAAATGGATGGGGCACGGAAGTCTATAGCAAAAGGAAAAAAGGCTCTAAAACTACAGTTGAAGTTATCTCTTGCGTCCTTGGTCCGGGCCTAAAGGCCCAGCTTTTCCTGCAATTCTTCAGGGGCCTGAAGGCCCCTGCTTCTTCCGAAGGGCGAATCTACAACTGTAGTCAGCCGATCCGCGCGAATCCAAGGCCCATCAACGCGGCGGTTTTGCGCAAGGTATCCGCCACGTGGCCCACGCCAACCGCACAGTGATGCGCGGGGCCCTGCGCGTTCCAGGCATTTACAAATCCACGCGCGCCCAGCGGAAAGCGGTAGCGGCTGTTGGTGTTGCCAATTTCCAGAATGGGTCCGGGAACCGACTCGCCCTCGGCCACCACCAGCTTGAAGCGATGCTCCGCATCCTCGGCAACGGAGAGCAGCGTGACCGGACCGTAACGAACCGTCATCTCCACCGACAGGCCGTGGCCCACTTTGCCGTGATAGACGCCAAGCGGCCGCACTTTGGTCTTGCCCTCGGCAATGGCAAGGTGGCCGGGGCCGTCATGGCCCATCAGCACCACGCCGTCGTTGAAGTCCATGGCATAGTACTCGGTGAAGGAGCCGCCCACATCGAGCACGTCCATCATCTTCATGGCCAGCGCGTTCTTCACTTCAAACTCGCCGGCTACGGGAATGTGGCGGGCCGTCAATAACGACGTGCCCAGGATGATGGAACTCATCGTGTCGAGGTTGGCGGCAACGCCGGTACCTTTGTAGAAGTAAGCCAGCGCGTCCAGTTGATGACGAGCTACAAAGGCATCGAGCGCCACCGAGGTACGCGCCGCGCGACGCAACTCCTCCGCAGGGCAATCGGGCTGCACGTCGAAGGCGGAGGCAAACTCGGTTACGCGTTGGTCGATCTCCGCTGCCGTAACTTCCGCACCGAGCGCGCTGAGCTCATCCACCTCCAGCACCTCGGCGTGGGTGCCGAAGGCGATGGAGACTTGCGTCACATCGGTCACAATGTCGAGCATGCCGTTGTACACATGGCCGAGCAGGCCGAGGCGCATGGAGGCCAGCGTGGAACGGACGCGAGCCGCGGCCAGCCACTGTTCCATCTCCTGCCAGGTGGCCTCGTCGTTGAGCACGCCGGTGACCTGATGGAAAGGGATTTTTGCGCGCGCTAACAGGTTGGCGATCTCCGGCACCGGACAGGCCGAGCAGAAGGCCAACCAGTCGCCGGTCATGGCGGTGCGGTCTTCGAGCTGGTTGAAGCGGGCGTAATCGATGGCCGCCTCGGGCTGCAGATTGAGCACCACCACCGGCACGCCCGCGCGCTGCACCACGGGCAGAACCGTGCTCGAAAGCGCATAGGTGGTGACGTAGAGAAAGAGCACGTCAATGTCTTCACGGCGACACTGGCGGCCGGCTTGCTGCGAGCGCTGCGGGGTGTCGATGAGGCCAAGATTGACCACCTCCACACCGGGACGCTGCAACCGCTCCGCAACCTGCGCCACATAACCCAGCAAGCGCGCCTCAAGGCCGGCAAACTGGGCCCAATATGCATCCAGGCCAATGCCGCACAGGCCTACCCGCAACATGTTTTTCTGGTTCATTTTCTCTTCTGCCCTTTCAGAAAGAGTTACGTTACCAACTCACAACCGTTACGGCAAAAGGCTCAAGATGGATCTTGCCGTCGGCAAGTTTGACGATGCGCGCCGGGCCGTTGCCGGTGGCGGCGTCTACGGTGCGGGCCGCGGCCGTCTCCACACCAGCGAGTTCGACATCGATAGCCCGGTTGCGCTTGTTGGCGAGGAGCAGTTTACGCCCGCGCGGGGTCAGGTAGGCCTGCGCGGCCACATCGGGCGAGCTGACGGAGGTGTCCACCAACTGATCGCCTGCATGCAGCGTGTCCTTGATGAGCTTCAGCGTCCAGTAGCGCGCATTGGGCTGGTTGGTGCGCCAGTCCATCATGCTGACGGAGGGAAACTGGGTAGGATAGCCCACCAGCTGCGACATGCCGATCAGGTCGATCTGCTGGCGCGAGAAATCCATAAACAGATAGGCGTAGAGCGAGCTGCACAGGTTCCAATAAGCGTCCGGCGGAGCCACATCGTCGCCCGGCTTGTTATCGGTGGGCAGAATCACGCCCAGCTCGTTCAGGTCGGTCTTGGTGTTGGGCGCCAGGCGCTTGCGCACCACTTCAGCCGCGCGCACGGTGGAGATAAAGCCATCGGCCTGATCGAAGAAGGTGTACTGCCAGTGGTCGATGGTCTGCTCGCGGGTGGGCGAGGCGTAGAAGTGGTAGGAGATGTAGTCGAGCGGAATGCCGGGCTTGTGGTTGTTGGCATTCAGAAAATATTCGAAGTACTGGGGCACCTTTTCAGGCCGCGCCAGCGCCATGCCCATGAACTTGGTGCTGGGCGATACGGCGTGGATGGCGGCCACGATGGCGTCGTAACGGGCGGTGTACTGCTCGGGGGTCATCTGGTGCTCGTAGTCGACCTCGTTGAGCACTTCCCAGACGGGAAACTGATAGTGGTAGTCGGAGTCGTGACGCTTGCCGTTCTCGTCGGTAAAGCCGCCCTTCACATACCAGCTAACCAGACGCGCGTAGTAGTCGCCGAGCTGCTTGCCGGAGGGGTCCACCAGCTCATGGCCCTGGGTGTAATTCCAATCCACCTTCTCCGGATCGTCGGGATAGGTGACCGGCTTGTCGGTCTTGAAGAGCCAGGCCGGGATGGTGGAGAAGTTCATCACCGTGGAATGGCCCTCGGTGGCGGCCAGAAAGTCCTTGGTCATGGGATCGATCAGCTCAAAGTCCCAGGAGGTCTTTTGCGCGGTGGGCGGCTCCAACTCGGCCACCGCCAAGCGCGGATAGGGCAGCCAGGGCACGTAGCGAACGTAGTCAGCGCCCAGCTCCTGGACGGCCTTGTAGGCGGCAACGCTCATCGGCTGGCCAGGACGGACCAGGGGATTGACCACCACTTGCAGCGTGGGCGTGGAGCGCGAAACAACCGTTGGCTTATCCCAGTGAATGGTGAGCTTGGGCGCTTGCTGCGCGCTGAGCGCCAGACCTGCGCCGAGCAGAGCCACGCACACACCAACGTGCCGCGCCACCAGGCCCCGACCCCGTTGTGAACCGATGAGGAACATCTCGCTTGATCCTTTCCGTGGGTCCGCGCCGGGCTTTGATGGATGCGCCCTGCACCGCGTTGGCGCATTGCAGCAGCAAACTCCAGCTGCTCAAGGACGGCCCAACATTAGCGCAGTAGAGGCTGCGCTGGGAAGGGGGCAATTTCCTCCGCGCATTTTTCATCCAATGAAATATCACCCAAATGCAGGACTCGCGTTTGAATCTGGGGGTCTCTTGCAAAATCTCATGGAGGCAAGAAGCGTCAGGGCACGACTTCAGTCGTGCCGCAAAATGGTCAAAACAGACCTCGGCTTTAGCCGCTGAGGAACTGCAAGACCTTGAAGAACAAAATGCAGGGGCTAAACAGGCTGCGAAAAAACTCGGCACTTCAGACTGAAGCCCTGGAAATCTTCCCGCAGGGGATGAAGCCGGCATTGATTCCAGACAGCTTGCGGAACGACTAAAAGTCGTGCCCTGAAGCTTCTGGCCTTCCCTTGGAAGTTGTTCCGCAGCCAGCAAAGCCCTGAGACTTTTTGTTGCCCGTGTCGGCAGCCTTCGGCTGCGCTCAGGGCAGGCTCTAAAGTCGTGCACGGACGCTTCTTGCCACAACAATGCAATTTTGAAGGAGGATCGATTTCCTATAAACTCACTTTTGTACCCGCCAGAGCAAACTGGTTTATCTGATGGTTTTTCAGCAGGTAAAATTCCAGCAGGAGGAATGCGCGATGGAGTCGGCTGGAAATCGTTCCGTGCAGCGCGCCTGCGCCGTGCTGCGGTGCTTCCAGCAGAGCCCGCTTCCGCTGGGGCTGGCGCAGGTGGCCGAGGCCGCGGGGCTGAACAAGCCGACCACCTACCGCATGCTGATGGCGCTGGTGGAGGGCGGGATGATCGAGCGCCTGCGCAAGAACACCTACGCTTTGAAGGGCAACACCTTGCGCGGCCGGAGCTACCGCCTCGGCTATGCAACGCAGTCAGAGGAGTTCTCGTTTTCGCGGCTGGTGTCGGAGAGCGTACGGGCCAGCGCCTATAACGCCGGGATCGAGCTGCTGGAGCTGAACAATCGCTACAGCCCCACCACGGCCGTACGGAATGCCGAAACTTTTGTGCGCGAGGGTGTGCACCTGGTGATCGAGTTCCAGACCAGCCTGGAGTCGGCCTCGACGGTGGCTTCCAAGCTGGTGGATGCGGCCATTCCCCTGATCGCCATCGACATTCCCCACCCCGGCGGACTCTACTTTGGCGCCAACAACTATCGCGCCGGAATGATTGCCGGACGGGCTCTGGCGCACGCCTGCAAAGACCGCTGGCGGGGGCAGTTTGACGAGCTGATTCTGCTGGAGCTGAAGATGGCCGGCCCGCTGGTGCGCTCCCGGCTGACGGGCATGATTGCCGGCTTGCGGGAGGTGCTGGGCGATGTCAAGGACGATAAAATCCGCTTTATGAATGGCAATGGCCGCTACGAAACCAGCCTGGCGGCCATGCGCAAGGATCTGGGACGCAGCAAATCCAGAAAAATTCTGCTGGGCGCCATCAACGACCCCAGTTGCCTTGGCGCCCTGAGCGCCTTCATGGAAGCTGGGCGGGGCGCCGATTGCCTGGCCATCAGCCACAACGGAGCGCTGGAAGCTCGGCGCGAGTTGCGCCGCCCCGGCACCAGCCTGATCGGCTCGGTGGCCTATTTCCCTGAGCAGTACGGCGAGGGCGTGATGCAGCTGGCTCTGGACACCTTGCAGGGACGGCGGGTGCCCCCGGCGGTGTTTGTCAAACACGAGTTGCTTGACCGCCAGACCGTGGACCGCTTCTACCCCAACGATCCCGCCCTGGCCGAGCACGACGCCGATTCCCTGCTCTATAGCAGCCGATAGAGGATGGACTTGCTCACCAAGAGTTGGGCGGCGATTCCGCGCCGTGAAGGCGCGGTAGGGACGCGATGGATCCGGCCCTCAAATCGTGCCACTCTACCCCCACATCCCGCACAAAACGTGGGATGGATGGAGCACCCAGTCGTCAGAATGAATGCCGGATCAATCCATGCGCCGGAGCGGACCGATGGCCTCAAAAGATTGCTGCGGCGGCGCGCATTTCGCTTTCCATAAAGTCGCAGATGGCCCGAATCCGCGCCAGCCGATGCAGATCCGCGTGAACACAAAGCCAGAAAGTACGCTTCAACTTCACTTGCTCCGGCAGCACGCACTCCAGTTCCGGGTGCTTGACGGCCATGAAGCGCGGCAGCACGCCCACCCCCGCGCCTGCCAGAATCGCCTCCGACTGGCAAACAATGGTTGAACTTGTAAAACACGGCTGGATGGAGGTGTGAATCTCATCGAGAAAGTTGAGCTGCGAGATGGGGTTCAGGTCCTCAATGAACGCCACCACGCTATGCTCCAACAGATCGGCAGGCTTGCCGATCGGCTTGTGCTTTTGAAGATATTCCCTGGTGGCAAAGAGTTGCAGCGTGTAGTCGAGCAGCTTATGCGCAATCAACCTGCCCTTTGCGGGCCGGGTCAAGGTGATGGCAATATCCGCCTCGCGTTTGGTCAGGTTGAAGATGCGGGAGATGGCCACCAGTTCAATCGCAAGCCCTGGACGCATAGCCGCAAAGTTGGCCAGCCTGGGCGCCAGGAATCCCACTCCCAGCCCGTCCGGCACACCAATGCGCACGGTCCCGGTCAGTTGCAGATCCTTGCCCACAATGTCGGAGTGCACATCCATCATCAGGCTTTCCATCTGCTCAGCGGCACGAAACAGCCGTTCTCCCTCGGCGGTAAGCAAAAAGCCCTCGTCGCGGCGGTCGAACAGGCGCACGCGGAAGGCGTCTTCCAAGGCGGCCACATGGCGGCTCACCGTGGAGTGATCGACCTTCAAACGGCGGCCGGCGGCGGCCAAACGTTGGGTGCGCGCAAGAATCAACAGGGTTTGCAGGTGACTCCATTCCGGTTCGTGCATGCAACCAGAATAGCCCGCCTGCGTATTTTTGCAAGGTGATTGCGAATTTTGCGGCCTTTTGTATGCACAGAATCTCATGTGTAATGGACTTACTTCACCGCACCTTGCTGCATCAGCACAGAGGCAAGCACCATGACCGACTTGACCGCTCCGGGCTCGAACGTGTCCATCGGCAGCTCACTGTCTGCTTCCGGCGTCTCGCGGCGGCGCTTTTTGCGCTTTTGCGCGGCCCTGGCAGCGGCTGCGCCGACACACTCCGCGCTAGCCAGTGCCTCTTCAGCCCGGCAAATTGCGGATCGCATTGCGAGCGCTCGTCGGCCTTCCGTAATCTGGCTGCACTTCCAGGACTGCACCGGATGCACGGAGAGCCTGCTGCACAGCGCCGAGCCGGACATTGCGGAGATTCTGTTCAACCTGATCTCGCTCGACTACCACGAGACGCTGATGGCCGCCTCGGGGCGTCAGGCGGAGGCTGCTCTGGACAGCGCCGTCCGCGAAAACGCAGGCAACTTTATTCTGGTGGTCGAGGGGTCGATTCCGACCGGTGTGTGCGCGGGGTACATGAAGCTGGCCGGCCGAAACGCCATCGACGTACTGCACGAGGTGGCCGCGAAGGCTGCATGGGTGGTCGCGGTTGGCTCCTGCTCCTCCTGGGGCGGCGTGGCCTCGGCCGATCCCAACCCGTCGAACGCGCGATCCGTCGCCGAACTGATGCAAGGCAAGACCATCGTCAACCTGCCCGGTTGCCCACCCAACCCCTACACCTTGCTCTCGGTTCTTCTGGAATTCGCGACCATGCACCGGCTACCCGCGCTGGATGGACTGGGGCGGCCGCGCTTCGCCTATGACCGCCTGATCCACGAAGACTGCCCGCGCCGTGGCCACTTTGACGCCGGCCGCTTTGCCTCGCAGTTTGGCGACTGGGGACACCGCAACGGCTGGTGCCTTTACAAGCTCGGCTGCAAAGGCCCGGTGACTCACGCATCGTGCTCCACACGGCACTTCAACAACGTGCCCAATGCCTGGCCCATCGGCGTGGGCGCGCCCTGCATTGGCTGCACGGAACAGGCTACCGCCTTCCGCACGCCACTCTTCCAGCTAGTCGATATTCATGCGCTGACACCCGCTGCGGCTCTGCCCTCGATAGAACAACCAGCGCGCAGTACCGAAACCGCGGTGGCTGCAACCGTGGGCGTAGCCACAGGTATTGCGGCCTCCGCGGCGTGGGCAGCTTCACGACGATTGCCCAGCCGCGCCCCGCTCGGCGAAGACGAAGAAGCCCGCGAGATTGAAGAGCTGGAGAAGCTCAGCAAACTCACCGAAGACGACCATCGGAAGCCTCCCAGCAACGGAGCGGATCGAGCATGAACGTGACGCGGCGCAACCTGTTCCGCACCATGGCAGCCGGAGCTGCCGCCGCGGTGTTGCCCGGCTGTGCGCGCGCGGAGCAGGCTACCCCGTTGCGCGCCAGCGCAGTGGCCTTGCTCTACGACGCGACCCTTTGCATCGGCTGCCAGGCCTGCGTTGCTGCTTGCGCTGAGGCCAACGGCGAAGCCGGCGACACCAGGCTCGATCCCCAACGCCGCTCCGCACGCGAGTTGAACAGCACTGCACGCAACATCGTCAAGATCTACAAGCCGGTTGATGGCTCTCCATCCTCCTACATCAAACAGCAGTGCATGCATTGCGTGGACCCCGCCTGCGTAGCGTCTTGCATGTTTCATTCCCTGCACAAGGATGAGTCCACGGGCATTGTGCGCTGGGACCCGAGCCGCTGCGTGGGTTGCCGCTATTGCGAGATCGTCTGCCCGTACCACATACCCAAGTTCGAGTGGTCAGGCATCAATCCCCGCATTGTGAAGTGCGAGTTATGCGCACCGCGTTTGGCATCTGGCATGGAGCCCGCGTGCTCAACGGTCTGCCCTACTCATGCCGTGATCTTCGGCCAACGCACCGCTCTGATGGAGAGAGCGCACCAGCGAATTGCAGAACGCCCTGGCACGTACTTTGAGAACCGCGTCTACGGCGCAACGGACGGTGGCGGAACCCAGGCGCTTTATCTGGCGCGCGTTCCTTTTGACAAACTCGGACTTACTCGCCTGGGGCCGGAATCAATCCCCGCCAAGTATCTCAAATGGCAAAAGCGCGTTTATACCTACTTTGCCGCGCCTACGGCAGTTTATGCCGTGTTACTAGGGGTGTTGGTCAAACGCTGGCGGAGCCGCACGGTTCACGAAGCAAAAGTAGAACAAGCCACGGGATTGAGGCCACAACTATGAACAAACACTGGCAGCGTTGCGTTCCTCTCTACGATGTTCCGCTCTTCACACGGGCGTTCCGGGTCCTGTGCGCATTCGGCGCCGTGGCCTGCGTGCTGGCGCTCTACCGCGAGTTAGTCGGCCTTGGCCCGGCCTCGGGCATGAACGACGGCTACGCATGGGGCGTGTGGAAGACCTTCAACATCATGGTCCTCACCGGCCTTGGATCGGGCAGCTTTGCCATTGGAATTGCGGTGTGGATCTTCGGCCAGCACAAGCTCCACGCTGTGATGCGCACGGCCGTGCTGAGCAGCTTTCTCACCTATGCCTCGGGGTTGGCGCTGCTTGGCGTCGATGTGGGGCGGCCCTGGAACTTCTACTCCATCCTGATGCCCTGGCGCTGGAACCTGCATTCTCCCATGATGGAGATCGCCTTCTGCATGCCGTTGTACACGGCAGTTCCTCTACTGCTCGAAAACCTGCCCGCTACGCTCGACTGGTTGCAAGAGCGCTTCCCTTCCATTGCATTCGTGTTTGCAGCCGCTGAGCAAATGCTGCGCAACGTCTATCCATTTGTTCTCGGACTCGGATTCCTGCTGCCTGCCATGCATCAATCCTCGCTGGGCGCTCTCATGCTCCTTGCAGGCCCTGAGGTTCATCCCTTGTGGCAAACACCTCTGCTTCCGCTGCTCTATGTGGGCGCTGCCGGCTTCATGGGGTTCGCTTTTGTCAGCTTCATCTTGCTCCTTGCGCACTTAGTCTGGAATCGGCCACTGGACATGGATGTACTCTGCACCATGAGCCGCCTTGCAGCCTGGATTGTTTCCGTCTGGTTGGCGGTGCGGTTTGCGGATCTGGTTCTGCGCGGGGTGTTCGCGCTGGCCTTCAAGGCCACACAGCCCGCGGCGCTCTTCTGGCTTGAAACTGGACTTCTAGTGGCCACCATCGCCCTTGGCTTCACAGCCTCGCGTCAACAAAACCCGAAGCTTCTCTTCCACGCCAGCCTTGCGGCCTGCCTGGGCGGAATGCTGTACCGCTTCGATCCCACCATGCTTGTCTATCAGCCCATTGCCAGTGCCCACTATTTTCCATCGGTGATGGAACTCGTCATCGGCGCGGGCTTCGTCGCGCTTTCCATCGCGGCCTTCGCCCTGGCCGCAAAACACCTGGCGATTCTGCCTGCTCCGCTTACCACCTGGATGGCCATGGAGCGCGCCCAGACCATCGCGTGGATGAGCACCTCCACGCAGGACGAAACCCTCGGTTGCGCCGCGGCCGACTGATCACTCTTCCAACCCTCCGGAGCCTTTGTTGAAACAGCGTATTACTATCGACCCAATTACCCGCATTGAAGGCCATCTCCGCGTTGACGTGCAGTTAGACGGCGGCGCCGTCTCTGATGCCTGGGTTTCCGCGACCATGTTTCGCGGCCTGGAAACCATCCTCCGCGGCCGCGATCCACGCGAAGCCTGGCTGATTGCGCAGCGCATCTGCGGCGTCTGTACCACGGTCCATGCCATCGCCAGCGTGCGCGCGGTGGAGGACGCACTCAAACTGCCCATCCCGCCCAACGCTCAGTTCATCCGCAACCTCATTCTCATCCTGCACGCGCTGCGCGACCATGCCGTTCACTTTTATCAGTTATCAGCTCTTGACTGGGTAGACGTTGAACAAGCAGCCAAAGCCGATCCTGCGCGCGCCGCTTCGCTCTCTGAATCCCATGCATCGTGGACACGTAACTCCAGCACTGAAATGCGCGCCGCACGCAACCGGCTAGCTGCGCACCTGACAAGCGGCCAGATGGGTTTGTTTGCCAACGGGTACTGGGGGCATCCGCAGATGCATCTGGAACCCGCGGCTAGCCTGGCGATTCTCTCTCATTACATGCAGGCCTTCGAGTTCCATCGCAAGGCTAGCCAGGTGGTGGCCATGCTGGGCGGCAAGACGCCCCACATCCAGAACCTGACCGTGGGCGGCGTGGCCAACGCCATCAATTTGGACGGCGAGTCTGCTCTCGGCATGGAAAGCCTGGAATCGATGCGCGCACTGATCGATGAAGTAACTGAGTTCATTCGCGAGGTCTACTTTGCGGATGCTTGTCTGGTTGCAGGTTCCTATCCCGAATGGTTCGACATCGGCAAAGGAATGGATCTGTACCTCTCCGTTCCCGATCTGCCCAATGGCTCTGCCGCCAATGGATTTGATCTGCCAGGTGGATCCATTCACGGATTCGATGCCGCTCCACACTCCGTCCCACACAGCCAGGCAAGCTTCCAGGACGCAGTCAGCGAAGATACGGTCCACGCTTACTACCATGGAGCGGACGCCCTTCCTCCATGGCGCGGAGAGACGATTCCAGAACTTGCCACATGGGATGAAGAGAAGAAATATTCTTGGGTCAAGGCAGCCCGCTATCATGGCCAGCCCGCCGAAGTGGGTCCACTTGCTGCGGTGCTCATCGGTTACGACCAAGGCCATGCGCTCACCCGCAAGTGGACCAGCATCGCACTCGAAAGAGTATCTTCCGTCGCAGGCCGACGCATTGGACTAAGTCACCTGCGCTCCACCATGGGACGCCATCTGGCCCGCGCCATCCGCGCCGCCATGCTGGCTGAGTTAGCCAGCAAGCATTGGCGTCGATTATTCGAAAACCTCTCCCGCGGCGATGTGGCAACCCATAACGAACCCCACATGCCGACTGGAGAGATCCGTGGCGTGGGCCTGCACGAAGCTCCGCGCGGCGCGCTCTCTCACTGGGTGGTGATCGACAAAGGCATGACGCGCAACTATCAGGCGGTGGTGCCGTCCACATGGAACGCCAGCCCGCGCGACAAGAGCGGAGTGCGAGGCCCCTACGAGGAGGCGTTGGTGGGCACTCCTATCGCTGATCCCGAGCGTCCACTCGAAGTTCTGCGCACCATCCACTCTTTCGATCCCTGCATGGCTTGTGCCTGCCACGCATTCGATGCTGCAGGCCGGCCCATCACCACGGTCAAGGTGCTATAAGGCGCGGATGCGATGAAACCCATTCTTATTGCTGGCATCGGAAATGTTCTGCGCGGCGACGACGGCTTTGGGCCGCTGGCCGTCCAGACACTCGCTGCCCGCCATAACTTTGGTCCTGAGATAGAAATTGCGGACCTCGGAACGCCCGGTCTGGAACTTGCAGGCTTTCTCTCCTGCCGGCGCGCCGTCCTTCTGATTGATTGCATCTGCGCAGAGGAGCCAGCCGGGACGACTCGCATCTTCAACAGGGAAGATATCCTCGCGCAACAAGTACCTGCGCGAAGCGGCTCGCACGAGCCTTCCATCGCCGAAGCACTGTTCGCTCTGCAGTTGGCCGGCTGCGCTCCTGCAATCGTCACCCTGATTGGCGTGGCAGGCCACTCCTTCAAATTCGGCGATGCCATGAGCGACGCGCTGCTCAGAGCGGTAGATCCAACGATGGAGTTAGCATGCGATTGGCTTGCCCAGCTGAAGGACACATTGCCCTTGAATTGAGTTAGAGACTCACCGTAGTTAGACCCTGTTGACGAAGCGTTCGATGACCAGATCCAGGACTTCGTCGGGAGGTGCATCCCATACGGACTGGTTGAATACCTCCACCTCGATAGGTCCCGTATAGCCTGCACTATCAACGGCCTCACGAAGGAAACGATTATCGATGACCCCTTCGCCCATAACAGCTCGCCCCATCAAGATATCAGGCAGAGGAGCCAGCCAGTCGGAAACGTGAAACCCATAGATACGTCCGGCGGAATTAGCAATCTGCTGCAGCACGCGCGGGTCCCACCAAATATGAAATGTATCCAGAATGATCCCCACATCCGAAGACGAATAAGGTGCTGCCATCTGCAATGCTTGATCGATGGTGTTCAGAACACAGCGGTCAGCAGCGAACATGGGATGGAGAGGCTCCAGGCCCAGCCGCACTCCCTGGCTGTGGGCGTAGGGAACGAGAGTGGCCAGAGCGTCTGTGACCATTTTGCGAGCGTCGGGAAGCGGAACACCAACCGCGGCGCCTACTACCATCACCAGAGAATCAGCCTGAAGCTCCGCGCATTCTTGTATGGCCAGGAAGTTGTCCGCGAGGCGCTGCTTTCTTTCCTCCGCCGAGGCGGCGACCAACATTCCTCCACGGCACACACTCGAAACATGCAGTCCGGCTTCGCGCACCATGCGCGCACTATCCTTCAGGCCTGTTTCCGCGATCTTGTGACGCCATAATCCGATGGAAGGTATGCCATGCCGCACGCACCCTGCCACAGCCTCAGCTACACTCCATCGTTCCGTCGTTGCCTGATTCAGGCTCAACCGCGTCAAGTCTGCCATCTTCGCCCCTCTTGTTTGTCTTCACGGAGACTACTTGTGCTAATTTCCCGTTTGATCCTCGATAACTGGCAAATCCAGCCAGCGCCGTTCAAGCGATGACTTGAGGCCATATTCGGCCAATTGTACGCCACGCGCGCCGTCGACAAATGTATGCGGAAATGGAATATCACAGGCTACGTGACGGAGAAACATCTCCCATTGCACCTTGAAGGCGTTGTCGAATACTTCGTTGTCGGGAACCTCTTGCCAGGAATCGCGAAAATTGATCGGGTTCGGAATGTCGGGATTCCAGGTTGGTCGCGGCGTGTTCACGCGATGCTGCACGCGGCAATCGCGCAGGCCCGCAACCGCACTCCCCTCGGTTCCATCAATCAGGAGACTGAATAACTCATCGCGATAGACCCTGGTTGTCCAGGAGGAATTGATTTGGGCAAAGATGCCGCCCCGCAGCTGGAAGGAACCGTAGGCGCTGTCATCGGCCGTGCAGGTATAACGCTCGCCCTGCTCGTCCACGCGCTCAGGGATATGCGTGATAGCGGTGCAGGAGACTGACTGCACGGGAGCAAAGGTGTGATCCAGCACATACCGCCAGTGGCAGAACATATCAAGGATGATTCCGCCATCCTCTTCTTTCTTGTAGTTCCAGGATGGACGCTGCGCTGGCTGCCAATCGCCTTCAAAGACCCAATAACCAAACTCCCCGCGTACCGAGAGAATCCTGCCAAAGAAACCAGAGTCGATGAGCCGACGCAGCTTTCGGATGCCGGGAAGAAACAACTTGTCCTGCACCACTCCCTGCTTAACGCCTGCTGCTGCTGCTTTGGCGGCCATCTTCAACGCGCCTTCCGTGCTGGTGGCGAGCGGCTTTTCACAATAGACGTGCTTCTGCGCATCGATGGCCCTGAGCACATTCGCTTCGCGCATGCCGGTGGTACCAGAATCAAAGTAGACAGAATAGTCTTTGCAGTCCAGTGCGCGGTCAAGATCCGTCGTCCACCTGGTAAGTCCATGCTCCTTGGCGATCGCTTCGAGCTTTCCTTCGTTCCTGCCCACAAGGATCGGATCAGGCATCAGGACAGAGCCATCGCCGAGCGCGATTCCGCCCTGTTTGCGAATGGTAAGAATAGAGCGGACCAGGTGCTGATTCAATCCCATCCGCCCAGTAACGCCGTTCATGATGATCCCAATTCGCTGCTCTAGCATCTTCCACTCCTCATCCTCGATTTGACTACTTCCCATGAAGGGCGACCAGATCGGCCTCAGCAACCACAGCAAGCATACACACCAGATGCCGAAACCGTAAAGACAGCTTGGAGCGGATAAATGTCTATCCAAGGGCTGTTATGGACCCCACCCTTGACAATCAGAAACCCGCTGAAAGAATATTGCACAGGCGCATACAGGCCTGGTGATCAGATTGCCTGCGTGCGCGGATAGGCCTACGGTCTGCACGGGCGGCTATCTTTCCGCACTTGCCTCCCATCTGTCTCTGAGTTCAGGAGATGCATCTGTGTTAGTCAAT
>Ga0181520_10004711_pt1 | contig 22503 bp, 20 predicted proteins | sample PEATcosm2014_Bin_29_FD_132451 | JGI IMG/M metagenome (GOLD analysis project Ga0181520, IMG submission 132451) | Peatland microbial communities from MTU Mesocosm Facility, Houghton, MI, USA - PEATcosm2014_Bin02_30_metaG | ecosystem: Environmental > Terrestrial > Soil > Wetlands > Peat | place...
GGTTGGCTCGTCGCTGGTGATGTTCATGCGGAACTGGCCAGCGACTTTTACCAGTGTGACCTACCCGGCCTCAGGAGCAACAACGGACTACGTTTCCGACCTCAGCCCCAATACAACCTACTCCATCTCCGGAGCGGGAGCGCCGAGCACCGCGACAACGGATGCGGCGGGAGTCCTGACCTTTGCAGCCACAGGAGCGGGAAATGTCACGATTCACAGTAGCGGCCCGCCTCCGAAAATGAATCAGGGTGCTGTAAGCCACCTTACCCAATACAAAATTCCACTCTGTATCTCCGCCGCTGCTGTCTCGTTGCTCGTGGTTGGCCATGCGGCTTATCGAGGCGCAAGGTCCCGGCACTCCCAAGAGATGTCAGTGAATGAGTGAGAACGAGATCCGGAGGAATGCTAAGGTGATCTGCAAGACGAATTCGGCCGCGCACATCCTCCACAACCGGATGGTCTTTGTCCGTCGGCGCTCAATGGATCCAAGATTTGCCCACTGGATTATCGGCATGACCCCCTACTGCGATGTTCGGCAACTCGATGTTTGAGACGATCTATACAATAGTGCTGCGGAGAGGCGGATGATGAAGATCGTCTTTTGGCTCTCACTGATTGGCATACTCTACACATACGTAGGCTATCCCCTAGTGATGTGGATGCTTGCGTGCCTGCGGCCCCGGCCATGGACGGTTGCCCCGATTACTCCCAGCGTCAGCATCGTGCTGGCTGTCCATAACGGTGTGTTGCTGCTCCCAGGCAAGATCCAGCATCTGCTTGGCCTCGACTACCCCAACATTAAAGAGATCATCATCGTCTCGGATGGCTCAACCGACGGAACGGCAGAATTGCTGAACCGCCAGCAACATCCGCGTATCAATGCCATCGTCCTTGATGAGCATAGAGGCAAGGCAGTCGCCGTCAACGCCGGCGTTGCGGCAGCCACGGCGGATCTGATCCTCTTTGTGGACATTCGGCCGGACATCGCTCCGGGCGCGATCCAGCAACTGGTCAACAATTTTGCTGATCCGATGGTCGGCTGCGTGTCTGGAAACCTCAAACTGCGGAACGAAGGCCACGACGCGACCTCTGCTGCAGTCGGTGGGTTTTACTGGCGCTACGAACAGTGGCTCAGGACTTGTGAGGCAGTCAGCGACTCTCCGGTAGGAGTGTACGGAGGTTTCTATTCGATCCGTCGGGAACTTGTTACGCGACAACCAGCCGGGATCATTCTCGACGACATGTTTCAGCCGCTTTCCATCATCCGCCAGGGCTACCGATCGGTCGTCGATCCGCAGGCCTATGTCTACGACACCTGGCCGATGAAAGTTGAGGGTGAATTTCATCGCAAGGTGCGTACGTTGGCGGGAAACTTCCAACTCTTCCAAATCGCACCGTGGACCCTGTCTCCGAGGAATCGAGTTTTGTTCCAATTGGTCTCGCACAAGGCCATGCGCCTGTTGGTGCCCTACCTTCTAGTTCTTATGCTAGCCTCCGCGATTGCACTCTCGGCCAATTCTATTGGCTATGCTGCATTTGCGGCTCTTCAGGTCTTTTGCTGGACCGTTGGTATTGTCGTCCTATGCTATAGGATTCCAGTGCTCCATCGTGTCACGGCCCCAGTCGGTGCCCTGCTCGTGCTCAATGCTGCCGCTGTGGTTGGGTTCTACAAATTTCTTTTCACGCCCGGCCCACTCTGGAAAATATGGAATACCGGCAAGCCGGCGCAGGTGGCTTCAACTTCCGAAGCTGAGAACTTAATGTCGACGGAACCGATTGCGGTAATGGTTGAGCCCGGCAAAAACTCCCGACAAGATTCACATCCATGAGGGGGAGAAAAGGCCGTTATTATCTTTCGGTGACTCAACAATTGACCGCCTCGAATCACGGAGGATTAGTTCCAAAGTAAGTGTGTAGTGTTGCTTTCAATTGGCAACGCGATTCGGGGCTTATGGTTCACGACATCGTTTTCCCCAGGATGGATCTTGGTCCTAGCTTAGCGGAAATTCACTACGATCCACGGCGCCAGCAGGGTGTATCCGTCTACCGCGAGCAGGAACGGGCCTTCTCAGTGGGAGACCGTGTGCAACTCACCGCGCCCTCGCCCGACTTGAAGCTGGCCAACCGTGAGCTCGGGACCGTGGAGGGCATCGGCCAGGATGGGCGGATGAGTTTGAAGGTGGATGGAGGCCGCCCAGGAGACCGTGTAGTCGAGATCGATCCACTGAGGCATCCGCACCTCGATCACGGCTATGCCGTGACGAGTCATTCCAGCCAGGGACAGACCGCCGACCGGGTACACCGAAATGATTGCAATGCGCATAGGGTTGCCTCGGGCCGAGCTTGCGAATTTGATCGAAGGGGGGAAGCCCTCATCCGCTGGATTTCTATTGCTTGATGAAGTAATACTTTTCATAATTGTCGAGCGCAATAACCTGCAGTTTTTCCGGCTTATCTGATAGAAACTCGTCAACTGCTTTGTTACAGCCGGGCCATGGTGGATCGTTATATTCGTCGAACGAGACAATGCCACCAGTGCTGAGCCTTGGGTAGAAGAAAGCCAGGCACTCCCGGTAGGCTTCGTAGGCGTCACAGTCGAGATGAACGAATGAAAACGTGGCGTTGGAGAAGGCCGGTAATGTTGAATCAAAATAGCCCTCTAAAAGGGTCACGTTGCTTAGCCCGAAAACCTCAGCCTTCGACGCCACGCGTTCCCGCGAGGTGTCATTCATGTGTCCTGGCGCTTTCCACTCATCATTAGTCCCGCCAAAGCGCAGATCCTCCACTACCGATGGGGCAAAACCCTCAAAGGAATCAAAGCCGTAGAGCTTCTTATTGATCCCCTGTTGCTTGACATAAATCGCCATCGGAATCAAGGACTTTCCGCGGTAGACTCCGCATTCCGCGATGTCCCCGGCGACTTCCCGTGTTTTTTCGATCAGCGATATCAAGTTGTTAATGTTTGCAGACCCGATCGGCTGGGGAGTTGAGTGGGGAACGATTCCCCGTGGGATGGTGATCTCATGGATGCGGCCAAGAATCGGCGGCCACGACGAGAGCGGCCGACGGGCGAACATCGCGGCTGTCGCCCGCCGCACAAGCGGCCTCACAAAGCGTCGTGCTGCCTGCGCCGCGCCTGAAAATGTCGTCCTCTCGGAATTTTCCGGAACTCCCATTTGCTCTCCCGACTCCGAGGCAGTGTACCACCAGGAGCCTCCCCTCGCGGATTCTTTGCATTTGCTCCAGGGCCTGAGGGCGGGCCTGCCCGCCAGGTCGGGTCAGTCGAAATCATTCCAACTTAGACATTGGTTGGGGTTGCGTCGGCAAAGTCTGGGCGAATCAGCTGCGAAAAGATCTTATCCAATAGCCAAGCGATTGGCTTCGGCAGCATCCCCGTCAAGACTCTAAAGCGTTCGTGATCCTCCGGCTCCAACACGCGCATTAGGTAAAACAACCCGTAGAGGACGATCAAGGAAGCACTACCCCCGCACAGAATTGCCCAAAACGGAGTCAACTGCGTAGCTATGTAATGGGCAGTCAGCGCTGCCAAAACGCTAATGAACGTAATCTTTGCGACTAGTCGCCAGGGGAGCTTCACGCCGTAGACATGAATGCCCACGGCCCACATCATCCCGACCGCCGTTACCTGCGCCGCTCCGCTACCAATGCATGCCCCCACAGCGCCGTGCGCCGGAATAAGATACCACGCTACCCCGATATCCACGATGCCCGCGAAAACGGTCGCGAGGATGACATAGCTCTGCCGCTCCGCACTCTGCAAGAGGGTCTGCACGGGATACATGAAGGCTTTGGGCAGGCAGAGCAATGGAGCCAGTGCCACCACCATGGCCGCGCCCTTGTACTGATTGCCGTAAAGAAGAAGTAACGCTGGAAACGCTAGAGCAGCGGAGATGAAATGCACTGGAATTGACGTCAACGCTAGGTAGCGAAACGTGGAAGACGCGATGGAAGAAAGCTTCGATTTATCCCGCCCGTACTGGGCAAAAATGGTTGCGCCGGTCGCCCCCCCGAAAACGGCTGAAGTAATGAGGAGCCGTTCCGCCATGTTGAATGCCAACGAATAGTAGGCTACTTGGCGTATATCGGCGCAGAGATGTTTCAGCAGGAAAAGCTCCGACCTGTCCCACACAATCATCGCAACAATCATGCTAGCGACGCTCTGCCAAGAAAATGCGAGCATTCGCTCGCGCAACCCCGGTGGATGAACATCAACCTTATCCCAGGCAAGTATGCGTTTCATCGTGGGGAAGAGGCGCACGAGAAAATCGACCAATCGCATTAGGAGCATCGATGCGCCGATCCCAATGACGCCCCATTTGAACACCACCGTTGCCACAACGGCCAAGAAGAAGGTGAACATCGAAACAATGGAAGCCGGAAGATTGGCCGACATCTCCTCCATCGAGGTATTAGCCATAGCCGAAATAGAGTTGACCATCCCCGGCCAGATACTTAGCGCAATGAGCACCGAGGCAATTTTGTAATCAGCACTGGCATCTCTAAGCACCCAAACGATAACTCCGGTGGTGGCCAATGTCGCCGTGCCAATCTGTAGCATCAATGTGCGGAAATAAATATGGCGCGCAGTTCCCAAGTCGCCCATGCCGATATACTCGGCCATATACTTGGAGGCTATTGCTGGGATGCCGAGTCCACCCAAGCCGCAGACTACGGACGAGATGAACGAAAGATAAATGATGTAGCCCATCTTCGATGGACCCAGGGTGCGAGCAATCGCGATCGAAGTAATCATTCCTATCACGGAACCAATTACATTTTCGAGGCCGTACCAGCCAGCATTCCGGGCGATGATCTTGGTGTTTGACATGTTAATGTGGACTCTGATCCCAGGTGGATCTGTATACCGTTCTTCACGTATCAATCAATCGGTACATTCCTGAATCCGATAGTGATCCCTTTGCTGCAGGCGGCGATCAAGCTTGTATGGCCCTCCAAGGCAATCTTTGCAGCGCCGCCCGTGAGCCCTTTACTATCGGCGAATCGGGTACCGGCGAATCGGTCTCCTCGAAGTGAATAGCCACGTCGCATTGTCCACTTACCCCAAGTAATACTGCATCGTATCATGGGCAATCGTGCGAGCGAATGCAACAAAAGGCTCACTTGATGACCTGCTTCCGGAAGTGATTGAGTCCGTAAACTTCTGTAGAAGCTGTCGATTGGAGCGAGCCACTCGGGGCGATTCCTTAGGATGTTGTCTAGCAGGCGGCGTTCACAAGGAGGACGACGCAGACGGCTCGCACAGGGCAGGCTATTGAAATTGTGGAGGGATGGCAAGATCGGTTGGGCGCCGAGGATTTTCTTCGCGGGGTGCCTCAGCGTATGGCGCAGCAGTATACGGAAGCGGAGATGACGAGCTTCTTCGGGCTGGCAGCTACGGGTGCGCACAAGCTGGATGCGGAGATTGCCGAGTGACGGGCTCGGCCGCTCGATCATCGACGGTCTACATCATGAATCAATCAGACTGCGGTACTGAACTCGGCGAACCCCCTATTCGGCTGATCGGCGATTCTAATGCAGAATTAACAGCATCCGCCATGAGAGAGTAGCCAAGCTCGTTCGGGTGACTACCGTCAGGCAGCAAGCTGGAAAGTGGATTGCCAGCTTCGCGGAATGAATGGTCAAAATCGATAACATGGCACTGGTTCCCGCTGCAATAGCCCCTTAGCCAATCGTTGTATCTCGTAACTGAATCGAAGCCTGACTGCTCGAATTCTTGGTCTCGTAGACGCTCCGTCGCAATGGGAGGAATGGTTCCAACAAACGCAACGATGACGTGCTCAAGCGCCAATTCGATCATCGATTGAATGTTGTTCTGGGTACTGGCGAGCAGTACCGGCCCAGAGAAAGTGGCGAAGTCGTTGCTGCCGCCGAGAATAACCACGGCGGCAGGATTAAGGTCTATGACGTCCTGGCGAAATCGAACTAGCATTTCCGATGTGGTCTGCCAGCCGATTCCCCGGTTGATGACTTCGAACTGTGGAAAGTACTTTGGCAAATCCCACCGCTGCGTAATCGAGTCGCCGATGAAGACGATTCGAGGTCTAACCGACGGAACCAGCGCAACATTAGCGTCCTTGTAGAAATGCAACTCGGCCCAATCGATCAACTTTCCCCGCAACCGCTCTATTTCGCGATCGGAGGCATGCCATGCAGCGCGGTAGCGCAGCATTCGTACTATCGCCGCACTAACTAATGCAACCGCCGTGGCGCATACCACGCCAGGGAAAAGTAGACTCGCTTTGGGCGCCCTATTGTTCAAGGTTTCGATTGTTCCTCAACGGGATGGGATCTGACACAAATCACGTTCACTTTTCTTGCTGTCGCCTGCAAGTCGCTTGCCGTTGCGACTGGCTCCATCAAGTCCCTCGGCTATCAAGAGTGCGAGTTTCCGGACATGTGGCTGGCGCAGCAATGTCTCGTGCCCTCCGGGTATTCTTCTTACTGTCACCACCCCGCGGGTTCGATCCCCCCAGCCCAGCGTCTTATCCTTTTTGTGAAACCAGAATTGCTTTCTGGTTTTAAATACGGTTATGGGGCATGAACACATGGGTGGGCGGAAACCTTTTCCTGGCCAATACTTCTGCACCATCGTCATCTTCTCTGGCGGGACAGATTCTACTGGGGTTATCATATGTCCATCGGGGACACCCGGGTGCGATACACGCGCGCGGATCTTATCGATTGCTCTGCGAATGGTCCTGCCATCGAGTGTCCGCAGTCTCTTCAGAGCAAGATCGGCAAAAAAGAGCGATCTGTAGCGCGTATTCTCATCAGGCCAGGTGTCCAGAATGCCCAAGAACGAAGCAACTTCGTTTGCTGCTTCTAGTTGCCGTACCATTTCGAATGCGATGTATGCCCCTTGGCAGAGCCCGACGAAGTTGTAGGGTCCGTGTGGTTGCACCTTCCTTATGGCGCAGATGTACTCGGCTGCCGTCGTCCTTAACTGTTGGTCTGTAAAATCCAAGTCAGGGTCTTCAGCAAGCTGTACCTGCAAACCGTAAACAGGTTGGTCGCTGCCCAGTTCACGCGACAAGAAAAGGTACCCCAGCGCGTTTACATTTGGCCTTGCGACGCAGAAAAGCGGTGGGCGAGCCCCGCTGGGTTGAATGGGAATGAGCATTGACCAGTCATCTCCCTGGCCCGCGCCCTGCTTTTCGACGACCGCTGCCAGTTGGCTGACCGTGCTCGCCTGAAAGAGCACTCTCACTTGGAGCGCTGCACCAAACTGTTTGTTCAAGAGCGCAATGACCCGGGTCGCAGTCAGCGAGTGCCCCCCCAAATCGAAGAAGTCCTCGTTTGTACCAACGTTGGCAACGCCTAGCACCTGAGCGAATATCGCCGCGATCCTCTCCTCGGTCTGGTTTCTGGGCAGAGCATGCTCACTTGCGTCCGCCTGCCCCGATTGCATTGCGGCATCGGGCGCCGGCAGAGCCTTGCGATCGATCTTGCCGTTGGGCGAGATCGGAAATTCTTCCAGAAACATATAGGCTGAGGGCACCATGTAGTCCGGAAGGCATTCTTTCAGCTGTTTCCGTATCTCCGATGGCGCCGGAGACATGCCGGGCGAGGCCACCAGATAGGCCACCAACCGCTTGTCGCCCGGCGTATCCTCGCGGGCCATGACCACCGCCTGCTTGATCTCAGGTTGGTCCCTCAAAGCCCCCTCGATCTCGCCCAGTTCGATGCGATAGCCGCGAATCTTCACTTGGTGATCGATTCGCCCTAGGCATTCGATGTTGCCGTTTGCCCAATAGCGCGCCAGATCTCCGGTGCGGTACATCCGTGCCTGCCCGCCACGGAACGGATCAGGAATGAACTTCTCCGCCGTCAATTCAGGCCGGTTCAGATATCCTCTGGCCAGCCCGTCGCCGCCGATGAACAGTTCCCCCGTCACTCCGATTGGCACCGGCTGGCCTTGCGCGTCGAGGATGTAGCACTGCGTATTGGACACCGGACGGCCGATCAGGATCGGTTCCCGGCCATCCGTTACCAGGTAGCCGGTCGACCAGATCGTCGTTTCTGTCGGTCCGTACAGGTTCCACACCCGCCTCACGACTGGCACCAATTGCTCCGCCATCTCCGGTGGCATGGCTTCGCCCGTGCACACCGTCTGCAGGTTCGGCTTGCCGCGCCAGCCAGCATCGAAAAGGAGTCGCCAGGTCACGGGTGTTGCCTGCAGGAAAGTGATGTCGTGCCGCTCCAGCAAACCGCGCAACGCGTCGCCGTCCGCCGCCGACTCACGGCTGGCCACTACCGTCTGCGCACCAACCAGCAGCGGAAGCCAGACGTCCGCACCCGCGATGTCAAACGAGACCGTCGTCACTGCTAGCAGGCGGTCTCGATTGGTCAACTGAAGCCACTCGCGCATCGACCACAACAGGTTTATCAATGCGCGTCGCGTGACCTGCACCCCTTTGGGTTTGCCCGTTGACCCCGAGGTATAAATCACATAGGCCAGATGCTCAGGCCCCAGCGCTACCGCCAGGTTGTCGCAGCCGTTCTTCTGCCAGTCCGCATCTTCCAGCAGGATCGTCGTCCCGGCAAACGCCGGCAACTCCCCTTGCAGACTCTGCTCGGTGACCAACACACGAACGCCACTGTCTTCCAGCATGTACCCGAGCCGCTCGGCTGGCAGCAGCGGGTCCAGCGGCAGATATCCCGACCCCGCCTTCACGATCGCCAGCAACGCCACGATCATGTCTGTTGACCGCTCGACGCACAGGCCGACCAATTGGTCTGGACCCGCACCATGCTTGTGCAACTCGTAGGCCAGTTGATTCGCCCGCTCGTTCAGTTCCCGATAGGTCAGCTGTTGCTCGCCGAATACCACCGCAATCGCGTCCGGAGTCCGCTTCACCTGCGCTTCCACCAACCCCGCCAGCGAGGTCTCTAGTGGGTAGGCCCATTCCGTCGCGTTCCACTCGACGAGCACCTGTTGCCGCTCGGCGGGCGTCAGCAGCGTCAGATCGCTAGTTTTCTGTTGTGGACGAGCCGCGATGCTTTCAAACAACTGCCGGCCGTGCTTGAGTATGCGTCGCGCCGATTCGTTCGTGAACCTGCTGCGATCAAACTCCAGCTTTAGCAGCATCTCCGGGTTGCCATAGACAGCAAACGTCAGCGGAAAGTTAGTCTGCTCCAGAAGATGCCACTCCCGCGTCTTCCAGCACTCGGCAGTAGCTTTCAACGCCGTGTGAAAGTCCTGATTCTCAAACACCACGAGGCTGTCGAACAGCGAAGCCGAGGGTGCGAACCCGGACGCTTCTTTGATTGTGGTTAGCGGTGCGTGTTCGTAAGCGCGCAGGCTCAACCACTCGGCGCGGAGTTCTTGCAGTGCATCTGCGAACTGAGCCTCCGGGAGGAGATTTGCCCGGACCGGTACCGTGTTCAGGAACAGCCCCGCCACGGCATCCGCGTCTGCAATGCTGCCGCGGCGTGTAGTCTTTGTCGCTCCAAATAGCACCTCCCGCTCACCGCTATACCGGCTGAGAAGGAGACCCCAGACTCCCATCACGATGGTGTTCAAAGTGACGTCCAAGCGCTTCGCAACCTCGCGTAGAGCCGTGGTGGTCTCTTCGCTCAGGCACAACTGCTCTTCACCGTAGCCGCTGAATGCGCCATCCAGCGCTTGCGCGTCAACCAACAAGGGAGTAGGTCCGGCGATTCCTCTGAACCGATTAGCCCAGAACTGCTTGGCGCCCTCTAAGTTGAGATTCTGCAGCCACTGGATGTATGGACGGAATGCCGGCCCCGGTTCCGCCACCACTTGGTCACCGCGGCGTAACCTCTGGTAGAATTCCTCAACGTCGTTCAAAACAAGGATGAACGCCCGGCCGTCCAATAGGATGTGGTGAACGGTCCACACGAGTCGATAATGGTGTTCGCCCCATTCGAAAAGCGTCAGGCGCATGAGCGGGGCACACGACAGATCGAACCCACTTGCCCGGTCACGGGTGAGGAATTCCTGGAAACCTGCCTCATCCTCGCCACCTGTTCGAACCTCCAGGCTAAGCGTTATTTGATCATTGACTTGCTGCACCGGGTCGGAAGACTGCTTCCACTCAAAGCTCGCACGCAACATCGAGTGCCGTTCCGTTGCGAGGCGCCAGGCTCGTTCCAGCAATTTGGCATCTACGGGCTCGTTGTAGCCTATTACGATTTGCTCGATGTCCACCCCTGGCATATCGCCGGACAGATGGTGAAACAACATGCCCTCCTGAAGGGGAGAGAGCTTGAACTCATCCAAGATCATTTCTTCACAATCCTTTTTCTGGAACCCTGAAAAATAGCGATGAGATTTTGAATGAAACTATAGACCAATTTAGGGTACGAGGCAAAACATGGCTTTGCTGGAGGACTCCGTGGGGATCTGGCTGATCCAGTTCTCGAACTTATTGATGGCGGAATCGAACAGCGCGGGAAGTCGCATACTCTACAGGTAGGTAAGCCGATGTCACCAGACCGCGCACTCACTCACATGGATGAAGGACCGCTGCACTTGTGGTGCGCTAACCCCGATGATGTATCGGGCGAGCCAGTTGCTCAGGCCTGCGCACAACTTCTAAGTGAAGACGAACGTGCACGCTGGCAGAGATTCCGATTTGAAAAGGATCGCCGCGAGTATCTGACGACACGCGTACTGATGCGTGTGGCGCTCTCTCATCATCATCCGCGTGCCCCTGCGACCTGGCGCTTTGAGTTGAACGCCTGCGGCAAGCCGGCTGCTCAACCGGACTGCGGCCTCAGATTCAATCTGTCCAATTCCTCAAGATTGGTTGTGTGCCTAATCGCCCGAAGGGCTGAGGTTGGCGTTGATGTGGAACCTAATGATCGCGCGGGAGAGATTGCCGAGCTTGCCCCGGCAGTATTCTCCCGGCAAGAACTCGCCCAGCTTGCAGCTCTGAGCGGTCAGGAGAGATTGGGCCGCGCCCTGTCCCTGTGGACGTTGAAAGAGGCCTATATCAAAGCGAGAGGAATGGGGCTATCTCTGCCTATGAACAAATTCTCCTTTCTGTTTGACGCTGCAAATGGAATTCGCCTTGAACTGGATCCTGGTTTGAGCGATGTCCAGGGGGGGAACTGGCGGTTTTGCCTAGTAGACCACGCAGGACACCGAATCGCACTGATGGCCGAGCGGCGGACTCCTCCTGAGCTTCAGCTTTGGAAGGCAACGCCTTTGTTGGCACCTCCTACGCGATTCAGTTTCGGTGAAGTCAGGTGGTTTGCGGCCTCGTAAACATGGCTATCGATTGCAATAAGAAGGCTCGGCAATGCATGTTCGATTGCCACCAGGACGGTTTTGGTCCCCGTGGTGACGTGTCTCCCGACCCATGCCTAGATTTACAGGATAACCCAGAGGTCCAAACGCAACTACTGTTTCAACGCTATATCCAACCGTGGAGTTTGTAGTACACGATCTTGACGGTCTCCACTGTCATAGTCTGGAAACCTGAGATGCGTCCATTCAGATGTCCCGAAGCCTTCAACACGTCAGGAATCGGCATGGGCGTGACTTCAACGCCGAGTTTGTGAAACACGCGGATAGCTCGGAACATATGAAAATCGCTTGTGAGCAAGACTTTCTTGCCAGGCATGCCTGCGATCAGGCGCGCCGTATCGATTCCGTTCTCACGAGTGCTATTGGATTGCGACTCAGCGACGATGACTTGACGAGGGACGCCTTCGGCGATGAGGAAGTTGACGATGCCGGGACCGTCGCCACCGCTGACCACGATTTTTTGGAACCCGCCGGTTTGCCACGCAAGCAGCGCATAGCGCGCGCGCCAGTAAGACGAGTAGGAGATAAGTCCTTTGTCGTCGTTAGCGGCGCTCAGCAGGATGAGGACGTCGCCCTTTGGTTGCTCGATCGGGCCGGAATAGGCATGTGCCCACCACGAGACAATGGGGGTAGCCATTACCAGTATGGTAATGAGTCCGATGGCCGCGAGGAAGCGGTTCAGCAATCGGCCCACACTGCCAATGGCGGTCATGTGCCAACGTCCTGACGGCGGAGAGGAAGGCTATCGGCCATGTTCCGCCGCCCGGCGTTTGGATACAAGCGATTCGAAGATGCCCATCAGCTCCGCAGCAACAGTACTCCAGCTACGGCTCCAGTGCGCGGAAATGGCCTGTGCGTCCCAGGTTGTGTCAAGCACCGATGCAAGGGCCCGCGCGAGTTCTGCCGGATCACGAGGGGGCACAAGGCGTCCGCATGCATCACTCATGATCTCGGGAATACCGCCAACGTTCGTGGCGACGACGGGTCGACCGCAAGCAAGCGCCTCCAGCACTACGTTTGGGCAACCTTCCATGTAACTGGGCAGGGTGACCAGGTCTGCTGCTGCCATCCAAACGGCAACATCGGCAAAGGAGCAGGCAGGTATCGCATGGGTGTAGCTAGTGGCGTTATTGGCCCGAATAGCGCTTTCGATCAAAGGTCTGTCCGGCCCCTCGCCAATCAGATATACATGTAAATTGGGGCGTTGTTGACACATTGAAGCTGCCGCTTCAACCAACTCGCGAAGACCTTTTTTCACGTCCATCCGCCCGATGTAGACAATCACCTCCGAATGCGGATCAATCTGCAACGTGTGCCTCGCCTCAATCCGATCCCTAACAACGAAAGCCGAGAGGTCGCACCCGTTGAGGACAGTGCGGGTCCTTTCTGGCGAAGCGCCCATAAGGACAGCTTTCCTACGCAGGTCCTCGCTCTTCGTGACGACGAAATCGGCCTCGCGCACAGCGGTTCTGGTGAGCATGCCAGAAATGCGATCGCCGATGTTGTTGAGATCGGATCCAATACTCATGGCGACGACAGGAACTGACAGCACTTTGCCAATTCGCGCAGCGGCATACCCATCCGGGTAGAGAAATATGCTAAAAATGAGATCGGGCGCGAAGCTGCGAACATGGGGCAGAAGGCGGCGGGCGGCCATCCATCCGTTGAACGGCCGAGAAACCAGGGGTAGTGCAGGATAGTCGAAGTAGCTAACTGCGATATCTACTGGGTTGTAAGAGGGATCCAGGCTGTCGTAAGTTCGGCTCCGCGGCTTGAGCCAGGATGGATACTCGGCGTTGGGATAGAAGACGCGCACGTCGGCTTCGCGAGCAAGAACGCGTAGCGTCTGATACGTGGCCCGGCCCTGCCAGGGCTCCGCCGAACTAGGAAAGTATCGGGTGACGACCGCGATTCTCAGCATAGCTATTCTCCAAATCCGATCACTTTGGCAATGGGGAGGAGGGCATCCCAGGTGAGACCGTGAAGGACCGTCGCAAGCCCTCGGCGACGCCCACGCGAGGCGTCCATCCTAGCTGCTGTTGCGCTGCCGTCTGATCGAAGTTATGGAGCGGGCGGATTGACCGGATTCGATATCTCGATAGAGGCACATTGCGCTTGAGTAGGTGCCCGAGCATTTCGATTCCAACCGCTGCCACCATCAGCACGGGCTTGGGAATGTACCAAGCCTTAATCTTCGGCTTGACGCTTTGCGCGATGCGGATAAATTGGCGCTGGGTGACTGACGTGGGGTCGACTAAGTTCAGAAGCTTTCCTTCCAGTCCAGACCGCGAGGAGCCAAGCAGGAGTGCATCCACGACGTCGTCGACATAGACAAGAGGTAGCGGCAGAGAGCCGTTCCCAACGACAATCCAGCGTCCAAACATGGCAAAGCTGCCGGCCGGACTGCTGGGTTCGACTCCGGGACCGAAGATCACGCCTGGACGAATTACAAATGCGGGTAAGCCCTGATCCTGTGCCGCCGCCAACACCATCCGCTCGGCTTCGAGCTTGGTCTGGGTATAGGCGCCGCGGCGGTCGGCGTGAGGCTCAAGTGGCCACGTTTCGGTGACCATTCCGGTCCTGCGCACAGCGTGTTCGAGCACGCTCAACGAACTGACATAGACGACACGACGCGCACCGTGCCTGAGGCAAGCATCAATCACGTTTTGGGTACCGACGACTGTGCCGCGTTGGAAGTCTGCAGGGCTGCCCTTCATTGCAGCTCCGACATGGAAGACAGTGCCTACCCCGGCGACGAGGATATCGACGTACTCAGGATCGCCAAGGTCCCCTGCAAGATAGTCGACTTCGGGCAGCGGGTCTTTGGGAATGCGGCGGACGCCAACTCGCACCTTAACACCCTCTAGGACCAATCGGCGCAAAAGCGTGCCACCGAGGAATCCGCCTGCCCCGGTCACGAGCACGTCAGCGGGTGGACGAGGTGCCAACTGAGCCTGCCGTATCGCGTTGCGCAACCGGTCGGCCTTCTCGCACGCGGGTGCCATCGCATTGACGATGCGGCGTCCTTCTTCCGGGGAGACTGGAACAGCTGTGCCCTGTTCCAGTGCGGCATAAAAAGCATGGACGTTCCTGTGGATTCCAGGCGCTCCGGGCAGGCGGCCGGTAACGAAGCGCAGCACATTGCGCGGCACCTCGTAGAGGCTCGCGGCCGCGTTGCGCATGGCACATATCACAGGAGAGGCGAATTTTGGGCCGGGCAGCAGCCTGGTGACGTAGCAGGTCTGCAAGAAGCAGTCGATGTGCATGACGCCACGTGTACCGTGAACGATAACCTGGCTTCGGATCGGGCGCACGTTCCACGAGAGATACAGGCGAGCTTGACCGCGCTCACAGTCAACCATGGCCGTCCACTCGTCGAACACGAGATTGGTGTCGGAACCGGTGGAGCGGAAACCGATTTCGGCAGACTTGACCTCGCCCAAGAACGCCTCCGCAATGGCAAGGCCGTGCACACCGAGGTCTTGAAAGGGGTAGGAGCCTTTGCGATATTGGGGCGGAAGCTTGCCTCCTCCCGGCCACGGTGGATAGTCAGAGCTGCGATGAAAGTCGACGGAGAGAACCTGGCCGATGCCCCCGCCGCGAACGATCTCCACGCCGCGCAGCACAATCGGGTCCAGTCTGGCGGAGTGAACCACGCCCAGAATGCGTCCGCTGGACCTAGCGGCCGCCATCATCTGTTCGCACTGCTCTGGCGTTTCGGCCATCGGCTTTTCAACCAGCACGTGCGCGCCTGCCTCCAAGGCTTGGATGCTGAGCTTCGCATGAACAGCTGGCGGCGTAAGCACGTGGACCACATCCACGCCGGAGGCCAGTAAATCGTCGACGCTTCCAAATGCGCGGGGCAGGTTGAAGGACTTTGCGACGGCCTCCGCCCTGGCCAGATCGAGGTCGGCTATCCCAACGACCTGGACAGCAGATAGCGACTTGAGGGCACGAAGATGGTGAGCGCTGACATAGCCCGCGCCGATAATTCCAACTCTAAGTGTCTTCATAACGGAAGCAGCACGACTCGATACGGATCAAGAAACTTTAGTGAGGTACGTAACAACCAAATTCCATGATACTACTGAGAAGGTGCCACCCCGTTTTTGCAGGCATCTTCTTATTGGATAGATAGTTAATGACAATGAGCCCCTTTTTATTCGAGGACGTCTATGGAGTTTATTTATTTTGGCAATGACTGGTTCGCTGAGAATCGCACCAGCAGCCACCACATTGCCAAGCGACTCGGCGCTAAGTTCCCAATGCTTTACGTTGAGGTTCCTGGTTTGCGGGCGCCTAAGGCGAACTCGCGCGACCTGCTCAAGTTGCTGAAGAAGCTCCGAATGACCTTCCAGCCACCTCAACAGGTGGCTCCCCACTTTTGGCGAATGACGATGCCGCAAATCCCATTTCGCCGCTTTGCAGCCGTCCGAGCTGTGAACCGGGCTTTCTCGCAAATGCTAATTCGCAGAGCTATTCGCCGGCTCGGCTTCAACGATGCGGTTGCGTGGTTTCATGTGCCGCATCCTGGGTTCTTGGCAAAGCATCTGGGAGAGAGTCTCACGGTCTTCTACTGCATCGACGAATACTCGAAACTTCCAGACGTAGATGGACAAGCCGTGCAGTCAATGGACGACGATCTTACTCGAGCGGCAGATATCGTCTTTGTGAGCAGTCAAGGTTTACTGGAGAGTCACAAACCTCTGAACGCCAATATTCACCTTTCGCCGCACGGCGTGGATACGGAGGTCTTCGGTCTTGCTACCTTACCCGAAACAGAGATACCCAGCGAGGCGAAGGACTGGCCTCGGCCGATTGTAGGATTTTGGGGACTGCTTGATCCGCGAGTTGATATTTCGCTCCTGGAGCATATAGCTCGTGCCCGACCGAACTGGACCCTGCTGCTTATCGGACACGTCCAAATGGATGTGTCTGTGCTGAAGAGCATGCCGAACGTCATATTTATGGGAATAAGGCCATACATGGAACTCCCACGGTGGGCCAAAGCCATCGACATCGGCCTAATGCCCTACATGCAGAACTCTCAGATTTGGCAATCGTGCCCTCTGAAACTGCGCGAGTACCTGGCGGCAGGAAAACCTAGCGTGGCCGTTCCGTTGCCCGGTGTGCAGCAATTCGGCAACCTCCTGCGTACGGCGACGGACGGACCCGGATTTGTTCGCGCGATTGAAGAGGCGCTCGCCGCAGAGACACCTGAGATGGTGACACTGCGCCAAAAAGCCGTTGAGGGAAGCACGTGGGACGCAACAGTTGAAACGGCGTTGAAAAAGATTGAGGCAGAACTTCTGGTCCGCCAAGAGGGGAAGGTCTTGCCCTAAGACAGGGCAGGGCCATAAATCAGCGCGGCTGCGGCCTGATAGATCTGCCAGGCGGTGGCCCAATGCATCTCGACGCCTCTGCGTGCGCCTTCTTCCGCAAGCCACGCATAGAGGTTTGCGAGCCCGCTGCTAAGCAACGGTTCGAGGTTCTTCTCGGCTGCCCCATGGGTGTAGAGCTTCAGGAAGAGATCGTCGCCGATGGTCGGGGCCAGGTCGAACCACCGCTGAACTCGCGCGGGCGTTGGCATATCATAGCCGGCGATCTCCCCGCTCTCTACGCGCGGCATCGTGCGCATGTTGAAACGCAATCCGACCGGTCCGGTGATCATGAGCAAGTCACCCTGTCTGCCACCGCCGACGCAAGCTTCGACCCCGCGGTCGAACGATCTCGGGCTGCCATTGGCGTTGCTTGTGACCCAGTAAATCTGGTTCACGATGCGCCCCTGGGGCGCCTCTGGAATGGCCGGCATGGTGAAGTCGGCGTAGCAGCCGAGATCGCGCAGCAAAGTGACCTCGCCTTTCAACCCACACCATCTGCCATCCGGGCGCGAATTATCGAGAGCCCAATTTCCATGGATAAAGCCGAAGACGGTCTTTCCGTCCTGCTGACGAAGCAGGCCATGGTCTTCTGTCAGACGGCGACAATACTCTGTGACCTTCCGAATGAAGGAGTCGCTCCGCTCGTTATCGTGGTGCAGATGCACCTCCACGTCGCCGACGCCAAGGCGTACGATCTCCGTTATGCCATCGAGCAAATCGCGCCGGTATTCTTCCTGCGGATAGAAGAAACTGTACTGCGGGCGTTGCCCCGCAGCGTCTCTGGGCGCATCATCTGCAATCCGCGGCCACCTTTCACGCCAGTCCGCGACCCGGCTTAGCGCGGTTTCTACGGAAGCACTCTGGCCCAAGGGTTCGTAGTGATCGGTAATGGCAACCCATGCACGCTTCGGCTTCCTAGGCCGCAAGCTCCTCCGAAATCGATCCTGTAAATATGGAACGAGCCAGATTTCTGCGTGACGGGGGAGGTTCATAGAATTGATTTTCCCTTGATTATTGCCCTAGGCAGCTAGCTAAATGCACACCCAGGTGTGACGCTGCCACGGTCGAGTATATACCTGTCTGTTGCCAGCCACATGAGAGAAGCCTGGGTTGAAGACTGATCATATGGAGTGGTAGCTCCCGAGTTGGACTGAAGGCGGTAGAGATTGCAGCCAGTCGGACCTCAGAAGCTCAACTTCTTCGTTATAGCGAGGATTTGATGTGCCAGGGTGGACCATCAACTCCAGGCATCGGAATTGCGGCAAGTTCCCACTCGTCAAGGCAGGGTAGAAATCGCAAAAGTCGCCCAGTCCCTCCGGGCTCTTTGTGGAGTAAACATGACGCAGGACAAAACGAAAGAGTCGTTTCTTGAGCGATCGCACACCTGACATTTGCTGACCGGGCGGCAGTAGGTTGATCGTAGACCGCACCTTCGGGATTCTGAACTTTCGCTGCAATGACTTCAACACTGGAAACAACCTCGGAATCGTGTGGATGTGATTGTGGGAATCGAAGTGACTCACAGGAATGCCCGCATCAAACGCTCGCTGGACCTGAGCCGTCAATTCTCTGCGACAAGCGTCCTGAAGACTTGCCGTGATTGGGATATTGAAGAGTTTCTTGGACAAATGACCGCGCTCGTCCACGATTGCATCAAGTCCACCCGAATGACTTAGTGGGGCGAAGACGGTCAAGTTCAGGTGCACTCCAAAAGAACAGCCAGGAAAATCCCGGATTCGCTCCGCGGCGTGTTCAAAGCCTGGGGCATTTGCAATGATTGTGGCCGATGTGACGCGACCGGATTTCATCAATGCGAAGATTTCCTCGTTGATTCTCTCGTTAGCCCCGAGGTCATCAGCGTTCACAATAAGCAGCATGCTTCCACCCCTCAACCCATTCGCACGTCATCGGCAAGATACCTGCAAAGCTCGCCCAATACGCTGCGAAGAGCATAACGCGAAATCCTCACAAATGTTCAGTTCTTGTTCGACGGTGGTCTGGGCGGTAGGGTCACTAGTGCTTTGACCGCGTGATTGTGTAGTGAAGTGTTCTTCTGGCCTGCCGGCGTGTGAACTTCCACTGAATCGTGGCCTTGTCCTTATTGACGCGGCGGTTCCAGGCGCGAGCCTGTTTGCGCAAGGCGGCGATATCTTCGATCCGTCGTTTGCCGAGGCACCGGCGGCTGAACATGCTGATCTCCATCTCCGCCTGATTCAGCCAACTTCCATGTTTGGGGGTGTAGTGGACCGTGAATCGGTCCCACAACCAGGATCCGGCTGCCTCTCCGAACCGTTCTACCAGCGCCTTCTGCGTGTGCGTGGAAAGGTTGTCCATGACCAGGTGGATGGTATCGGCTGCGGGATAGCGGACGGCGATCTTCAGCAGGCAATCGGCGAACTCGGCCGAGCAGCGCGTCGGCGTCACCTTGGTGAAGTGCCGTCCCGCCTTGGGCTCGACGCCGCAAAACGCGTTGGCGGTTCCGCATCGCTTGTATTCGCAATCGCGCCGGGCAACTCGTCCAGGCCGCATGGGGATGGGGGTGCATGTATCTTCATACAACACCACCGGCTTCTCGTCGATACAAACCACCGGCTCGGCGGTCGACAACGGTCTTTCATACAACCCCAGCACGTCCTCCATGCGGGCGATGTACTCCTCATCCAGCTTCGCCACGCACCACATTTTTTTCCCGCCACGGCTTCAGATCGTGGCTTTCGAGCAGCACTCGTATGGTCTCCCGCCCTACGCGTGGAACCAGCTTGCGCCGGATCGCCTCTTCGGTCGGCAGCCGTACGGTCCAGCGTGCCCGCCCCTCCGGCGGCGGCGAGCAGGCCACCGCGATGATGCGCTGCCGCTGTTCCCGATCCAGCGCAGGCCAAGCAGTCCGTGCGATGAATTCCTGAACGCCAGTTGGTTCAGGACGCTGAACGACGTCCGGGTGTACTCTCTGACAGTTTGGCCTGAGGAATACAACTGCGAGCGGCCCCACAACTCGCTGGACTATTGCACGCCACAGGAGGTCACGATCGCCCTCGAAGGGAGCCCGGCCATGGCCGCCTCTCTTCGCCAACCACAATCATAAACCCATGCTCTCGGCAAAGGTCTGCCGTCTTCACCCCAGCCTCAATGCTGCTTCAAGATTGTGATATGCTATTTCCTCCCTTAGCCCGAGACGATAGTCAAGGAGTGCCTCTCGGATTTGAAGCCTAATCGAGGCATCAACGATGCCAAAAGTGCAGAGCCAGTTTATATGGGCCAAAACCGGTCAGTGCTCGCTCGGCAATATTGATTATTTGAGGTTAGTCATGTTTAGCGGAAAGCGCGAGTTGCTGGCACAGGGTCTGTATAGGAGTGGTGCAGCGTTCCTCCTTGGGCAGCTTCCGGTGCGAGACTCATTGCTAGTCTTGAATTACCACCGGATCGGCAACCCCGATGAAGATCCCTTTGACCCCGGCGTTTTCTCGGCGACCGCCGACCAGTTGAACGAGCAGATATCTTATCTGAAGCGGCGCGTCTCGCTGGTGACTCTGGAAGAGGCGCTGGCTTTTGTTGAAGGCACAATCCATGAGACGGCCCGATGCTGTCGGGTGCTGATCACTTTCGACGACGGCTATATGGACAACTACAAACTGGCTTTCCCCATTCTGCGCTCGCTTGGGGTACAAGGTGTCTTCTTTCTCGTAACCGATATAGTTGGGTCCTGCCATGTTCCATGGTGGGATCACATCGCCTACTTGATGAAGAGTGCAAGACAGCACAGGTTCTCTCTCAGCTACCCATCGGACCTCGTTGTCGATATCGATGAGAACGGATTGACGAAGAGCCTGCGAGACGTCCTGAGCCTTTATAAAAGGCCGGAGAACACGGACTCCGCACGGTTCATTCAAGATCTAAGGAAAGCGTCGATGGGTGATGACCCGCCCGCGACGCTACGGCGCTTTCTCGACTGGAGCGAAGCCCGAGAGATGATTAGCGGAGGTATGGCGATCGGTTCTCACACGCACACGCATCCCATACTGAGTCAATTGGGGCCGGAACAGCAACATCAAGAGTTGGCTCAATCCCGCGCGATATTAGCGGTTCAGCTCGGCATCAACGTCGATGCGCTTGCCTATCCGGTCGGCAACGTGAACAGCTTTTCAGATCAAACCGAGAAGTTAGCCCGAGAGGCAGGCTACCGAGCCTCGTTCTCATTTTACGGTGGGACAAATAAGGCAGGAATGACGCGAAGTTACGATATCAAACGAGTCGGCGTGGGAGATCAAAGTTGGTCTCGCTTCCAGGTCCAGGCAGCGATCTGTAAGGTTACTGGGAGCTACTGGCCTTGATCCGCCCGCCCAAGGCCAGGTAAGACAGGAAGAGATGGCGGATGAGGCAAACGGCCGACCGCAAAGCTGAATACACAATCGGCTCTCACCGAGCCTAGTGTTTTCCTTGCAGCTTAGGCTCGTTTCGGAAAGAAACGCCGATAAGTCGGGTATAGGAGAACTTTGAGCAGATAAACGCAAGTATTGGTCGTCAGGCGCCAGTCACGGAGATCAAAATCGAAAAACGCCGGAGACTTGTATGAGCGGGCAATGCCGCCCCAGGTCGTCAACCCTGCGCGGAGGTAGCTGCGGAAGCAGTTGACGTCGCGCCTGAGCACGATGTGATGGAAGTACCGCCCATTCCATTCTATGGGCTCGGCCGGCTCCCCGATCAGATCCAGATAGTGCAGCCATCCCAGGTCAACGCCGGCGTACGGCGCAGCGTCGGCAGTAACACTGTACCGGGGATTTGCTTCGATCAACTTAACTCGTCCGTCGCGGCTGTCCCGTTTCAGTTCCAGTTCGCAGAGGCCTGCATATCCAATCGATTGGAAAAAGCCGTCGCATAGTGCATCGGTCTCTGGATCGCTGATCGGCTCTACAACGCTTGCGGATCCGAAATAAATCGGTGTAGTTCTGAGTTCGCGAACCAAACAGTGTCCTAGGCGCTTTCCACCCTGACCATAGCACGATAAATACACCATTTTGGTGTCATCCGGACCCTCAATAATCTCCTGCACAACCACTGCAGGCGTCACGCTTTCGACCAGGTGGTACTTAGCTTCTAACTCGTCCCCGGATGACGCTAGAGATATCTTTTTGTTCAACAATGGGTGTCCCGTCGGCAGTTGCTCCCATTCCCGGAAATGCACCGGCTTGATGAGGCACGGGAATTGTGCCTCGTTGGCGAATGTGCGTACCTCCTCAACGGATTCGACGAATCTTGTCCTCGGAATCGGTAAGCCGTTCGAATCTGCAATTTCATACTGCCGTTTCTTGGTTGCCAAGAGCGCTTGAGTTGACATAGACGCTCGCTGAAAAACGAAGTGTGGCTCCAACGCTACGGCGTGGTCGGCGATCGCAGTCACAAACTGGTCGGAGCTGGGAATCAAAACGGGTTTGCGCCCAATGTCCTTTGCCAGTTCGATCATGAATCGTTCCCACTCCGCCGGATGTGTGTCCGGATTGGGGCAGAGATAGGTTTTCCCATAAACTGTCTTGAATCCTGGCTGGTTAGCATCGCAGTCAATGCAGCACGTTTCGATCTTATGGCGGACTAAGTTCCTCATCAGCACGACGCCGGTTTGATAGGCTCCGCACACAACCACTGGATATTTGTCAATGCTCGAGTTCTTGATCATAAAGCTTGCTCCTGTCTGAGCTGCCCCCTTCGTTTAGTCCGCGCTGGCGAGAGCACTCGGGTTTGAGTTTAGCTGCAAATTGAGTTCGCAGCAGTAGTCGAGGCTGTGCGAATGTGGGAAGCGCTTGTTGCTTTCCA